>Ga0181521_10001127_pt1 | contig 33122 bp, 24 predicted proteins | sample PEATcosm2014_Bin_32_FD_119764 | JGI IMG/M metagenome (GOLD analysis project Ga0181521, IMG submission 119764) | Peatland microbial communities from MTU Mesocosm Facility, Houghton, MI, USA - PEATcosm2014_Bin02_60_metaG | ecosystem: Environmental > Terrestrial > Soil > Wetlands > Peat | place...
CAGGACAAAATCGCCCCGGTTCACCTGCTCAGGCAGGTTGATCAAATCTTTGATTAAAATGTCAGGCATATCCGTTCTTGCTTACAATGCTGGCGTAAGTGCAAGCTAATCAAATTCTTCGGAAGGAGTCGAGTTTCTTTCGCCCACGTCCCGAACCACCATTCCGCATTCCCCGGCTAAGCGAAATATCCTTGTTCGTCGTCGTCCCACTTGATCAATTCGCAGTCCGTCATCAGAGATAATACAGTTCCCATTCGATCTGGGGTGATGATGGGTTTCCACGTTTTGCCCACCAGCACCTCCAACCCCTCCTCCTCAATCGTGATTCTGAGGCGTTGCGTTCCCCCGTCAAACCGATTGGTGGCGACGGCAAAATGCTGGCTCAGCACCATGTTGTTGAGCACCAGCGCGACCAGGTCGGCCAAGGGAAACTTACTGTTCTTGTCCCACGTCTTGGCCCAAAAAGCGAGCGAGATTCGCTCCGATCTACCGTGCGCCAAGTATGGCCGAATTTCCTCGTCGCCGCTTAGCCATTCGTAAAATCGTCTGGCCAGCATCAGCAGCTTGAATGCTGGAACACAAATCCCTTCCGGTTCTTCCGCGACCGCGATTCCCAACTGCTCGCACAACTTGAACACACAAAACCGCTCCTGGTCTTTCAGGGCGGCGTCCACATAATCATCGAACGTCTTGAGCCTTCCAGCCCAACCGGCCAATATCTCAGCCGGCGTCTCTTTCTGAAATGCGTTCGCCGGCTCCTTCCGAAGGTCCGAAACCGCAGCACTCGCCAACTGCCGCGCATCACGCTCGCCAATAATAAGAATGCGATGCTCCACCCAAGCCATCAAGCTTTCCAGCGCGAGTCGTTGCGCCTGGCGAACCTGGAGCAGAAGCCACCTTTTTCCGGCGCTGCGCAGTCCGCCGTCTACATCAATCCGCTTTCCTGTAGGCAGTCGCCCGTAGGCCATGCTCTTCCGGATATCTTCCAGGCTTAACGCCTTCCTGGATTCTCGCAGGATTTCGCAAATCAAGCAGATGATTGCGCTACGCCTTCCAATGGCATCGTTGCCATTGACCACGGATTCCATCAAAAAGGTCTCACAGAAAGCCTCCCGCTCATCGGCCCCCGCTGAATCCGCCCGCCAAGCAACAAACAAATCCTCCGCCTCGGCCGCACTTGCGTGCATGGAGCGGAGGTCAACCAACCTCTCGTAGCCCTTGCGTTTCCGCAGCCGCTCGTCCAGCGCCTTTGCCAAGACTTCGCCTCGAGACGTCACTTGATAAAATGAACTTTCCACTCTGCGCAAGAAACCCAGGCCGCCTCGATCTGAAAGCGACGGTCCATATTGCACGGCTGCCTGAAGGCTGGTGTTGTGTGCGTTCCGCTTCCATGACTTGAACGAAAGGCTCGCCTTCCCGCCCCGAAATTCCGTCGGTTTCGCCAGAAAACCCGGAATTCCCCGAAGGTTTTCCAATTGATGTCCCCAAAGGAAGAGTGTTTCCACTTTCTCCCGGAATTGAATCATCTCAGCCTCACTTGGGGAATCAACGCCCTTGTCACGCATCAGGCAGTAGAACTTCCAGTATATCCAGCACATCACGCTGTATGGCCGAATCCAACGGGTAACGTTGTTGATACCTGGAATGCATTCCGCCATCAGATCCAGATTCTCCTGGCGCAACCCGAGAAAATCCACCCCGCCTTGGCCGGGGTTAAACCGCGGCACGAGGTATGGGCCTTGGGGGAGAGTTTGAAAATCCGTTTGCATCGCTCAGTCTCGGTTGATGATGAACCGGCCGCAGTTCAGACACTTACTGATCCGGTAGGTCAACAACTCGTTCCTTACGGAGCGATGAATTTCCAGGTGGCATTTCGGGCAGGAGTTGCGATCAGGTTTGAAATCGACCAGCTCAAGTTGCGACGTCCTGCCCATTCTCTCTGCAAGCAATTTGCCAGCCGGCGTCTTGAGGATTTCCAAATCCGGCGGTAATGCCTGACCAACCTGCCAAGATAGAATCAAATTGATTTCCTGTAGGAACGTGCGCGTTGTTAGCACCCGCTCCAGCGCCGCGGCTAGTCCAATGCCTGGCGTCAATCGCAGGCGGTCCGACAGCACCAGACCAGGTTCAGTGACAAGCGCATCTGCCGCAAAATCCTTCGGCACCGGACTGCCGCAATACCGTTCAAGGGCCTCGTGTAGCCGCACCAATCGCCCCAATCCGTCCTCGTCTTTGTCGTGACCGAGAATGTTCTCGGCCAGAGTTGCTGTCACCGTGATGAGATGCCGGTCGAAGGTCGAGGTGCCAGCCTCTTTATGGCAGCGCTGCACAACGTTGCGAATCCAATTCCCGCAAAAGAACTCTGCTGCTTCGATATCCTTCAAACGTTCGATGCGCATTGAGAGTTCAACTTCAAGCCACATGTTGAAGACCGCCTTGAGGTAATCCTGCGGGCCATTCGCCGCCACCATTTCCCGCATCTTTTGCTCAAAATGACCCAACCCCGACGTTACCTTCTTGGTATGGGCGTCGTCTTCATCAGTCGCCGCTTCGTCTTCTGACTTCGTTTCGTCGGCGGTGGAGCCCGAAAAACCCCGGGAACCGTTTGTTCCTAAAGTCGTGAGCATGCGCCTTCGCAGTCGTCCAAATATCTCATCCAAATAATGTTCGCTGGTTGGCAGCGCATCATGTTGTTTGCCGATCGCCGTATTCTCGCTCGATGGTGCCAAACGCTCCAGATCAACGCGCAAGGCGTGGTCGCCTTCGTTTTGCTGTGGTGTGGATTCGTGTCTTATGCGCGGCTTCACCTCCAATTTGAATGTGAGAAGATGGTTCTGCGCGCTCAAAGCCAAGTATTCCAGCAAGGCCGCGTCGTCATCCTCGGTCTGCTCATTGTTCACCGAGCGGATCAAGGAGCTTATGCCAAGTCCCGCCAAACGTGGCACGTTTAGGATTGCCTCCAGGTGCAACCAACCCACCGCCTCGTTCTTGCCTCGGCGTAATGTAATCTGAACTGCGGTCGCTGTGGCGTAATGTTCCGCGTGCGGAACCTGCACTCGGAACGTGCCATCCTGGCCAACGGTTGTGCCGAACTCGACCCGCTCACCGTCGGCTCTTGCCAGATATGCTTCCCATTTTCCGCTCGGGTCGGCGATGCCCATAAGTTTGCCTTCCAATAATGTTTCCCGCGTAAATTGCGCATGCACCACCCAACGATTTCCCAGGCCGGCCTTGCTGAAACTACGTTTCTCAAAATGTTTCGGCAAATCCGTCGGCTCCCATTGAATATACCTGGACGCCCTGTTGTGCTGCAAACGAACGAGGCCAACTTCCACATTGTCGGCCATGCACATGGATTTCCGGGTGACGTTCACGCTCCCGGTGAGAATTAACTGGCGCCCGTCCTTCAAATCCGCCTCCAGCCACTTCGCGTGCAGAGGTCGGCTGTCCTTCTTCGCCGACAGAACTGCCGCCTCCAGATTGAGGTTTTTGCCTAGATCAACATCGAAGGGGAAGGTGCTCTCCTGTTTGCGGCCGGGCAGGAGGCCGATGGTTAACCGCTGGCAACTAGCCTTCTCGGCCATTTCCCGCACAGCGGTGGCGTCAGGATCGTAAAAAGGCGAAAGAAACCGCAACCGTGATGCTCCGCCCGATGCATTGAAAATGCCCTCCAATTGTTCGGCAATCGGAGAATTCACGCAATGGACCAGATGCGGCCCCTCGTCGAGCGCCTTCTCCACACCATGCGCAGCCTTGAAGGCAAAGTCTGAGAAAATTTTAATCCACCTCGGGTCTGGATTCATGAAATCCCCTCGTGAGCCCAAGGCGTTCAGGTATTGGGCGAATTCGTGGAACACCCATGGACAAGCCGCCGCTGTCATCACCTCCAGGACCTCTACGTTCCGACCGAACCCGCCAAATGTGAGGTTGCCGCTCCCCACAAGCAACACGTCGCCATCCGGTCCGGAGAGGTAAATGCACTTTGGATGAAACACGCCATTAGGAAGGGCGACCGGCACCAGGTGATACTCCAGTCCGACCCGAGCCGACTGCCGCTCAGCCAGAGTTTGCTGGTAACCGTCCACATCTGCCACCACCCAGACGGTCTGACACCCGTTGCGGACTAAACCCGCCTTGAGAATATGGGTCTCAAAAAAGGTCAAGCTCAACGCGTAGGTCGTGAAGAGCGCCCGCTCCCACTTGCCATTCGCAATGATTTCATGCGGGGCGATCACAAAAAGTCAGAGAATACCCGGCTCCTCTGGCGCAGGTGGAGGAGCAACGAGTTTCTCGAGTTCGCCACGTAATCCGGCATCGATGTTTGCTCCATACTTCGCGACGAACCCGGTTATGAATTCCTTCACATCCGCGTCATCATGAATCCACTGAACTTGCGGGTTGTTGAGAATGGCTGACGCCAGTCGCGTTGCGAGGGGATGGCTTAAATGGGAAATGTCTGTAAACTCAGCGATGATGGAATGGGTAGCCGCAAAGTTCGGGCTTTTCTCCAAACGTTCAATCATGAGCGTTCGTTCAATCTCAATGGCGTTCATCGCGTCGGGGAAATGAGCGGCGAGGAACTGGGACGTTCGTTTCCAGAGCTTCACCGTTCCCCCAGTCTTTTTCTTTTCCCATTCAAATTTGAGGTAAGGGTGGATTTGATCCTTTTCCAGTTCCCCAGCATAGTCCCCGTCGTCTGAAATTATGTGGAGATCAACCTTCTCGGGAAGGACTGTAAGGAGCGCCACCCACGCCAAACGATCACCGAGCCCATCGTGTTTTCCTGGAGGGGTGTGACGCAACGCACGCTCCCTAGCCTGCTGGATAATTGCCCCTGACGTGTTGATCTCCTCAGCAAGGCCAAAAAGCGTGCGAACCCAGTGGTCTGCTTTTGTGTTTTCATTTGCGACTTCAATTCGAATTCGGTCTACCATTTCCCTCTTCTTGGATTCCAGTTGTCCAGAAAGTTTCGTCAATGTGCCGAAATCAGGATCTTCAGAAACAAGCCTGGGCACAGCTCCCAAACCGCCCGCCTTTGTAAACTCCTTTAGCGCATCTGCAACGCATCCATCGCGGTTCTTCCAGAATTCGCGCTTAATCTGGTCTGGAAGCCACAATTTGGCCTCCTTCTTCTGCTTCAAGACCGTAATGAGTTTCTCCAACTCAAGCAGGGAATCCTTGGTCGCTTCGAAGAAACCTAAATAGATATTTGCGTCAATGAACAGATGCATAGTTGATCATCCTCTTTGATTGCTGCCTCCAAATCTCAATTGATTCAGTGCTTCAAGGGTGGTGCCCTGTTTTCGCGCCTCATCGTCCAAGAAAGTGCCGAAATATTCGCCGAGGCCGGAGGTGACTTCGGGGTCGAATTGGTTGTGCCATTGCTTGAGCCAGGGCAGCAAGTCTGCCAGGCCGGACAGCAACAGTTGCAGCTTTTCCGGCGGCCAGCCGAGATTCGTGTTCGCGTCCACGTAATAGCCGGCAAGGGCTTTCGCCTGTTGGAGATGGTCCCAACCGGCCCACGCGATGACGGGGCTGGGGTCGGCCTCGCGCTCGGCACCGAAGTAGATGATCCAGCGTTCTTTGGGCACGTCCAGTTTGCCGCGCAGTTTCCACCAGCTGGATTTCTTGAAATCACCCGAAGCGTATTTTGGTGGCACCGGGATTGTGCCGACTTCTTTTTTCTTTTGCTCTTTCAGCGTCTCGATCTTTTCTTTGAGTTCCTTTTCCACCCGAATCCATTTCATCGCGAGTTCGTTGTTTTCCTGGTCGCGCTGATAATTCTTCTTGGCTGTCTCAAGCTCCTTCTTGAGCGGATCAATCTGTGCGTCGAACTCGTCTTCCTTGCGCTGTAAATCCCAAACGTGCTCCCAGTCCTGGCGTTTGCGCAGCCCGGTGTCCTTGTAACGCTGAAACGGGAGGAATGGCACCGACTCAGCTTCCACCAATTCGCGCAGGAGCTTGGAAACGGAGAATCCGGGGCCGCCGCTGTAGATCTCCGCGACACGCAGAAAATCAGTGTCCGCCTCAACAACAGCGGCGAATTGATTTGTGGAAACCAGCGCGGGCTGATGTCCGGCCACGAACGAAGCTCGTAAACGAGCGACGGCTTCTGCCGTTCCGTTCCCGGAAGCCAGGCGCTTTTCCATCATCCGTTCTCCACCGAAGAAATAACACTCCAGCCGGTTCAACAGCCATTCTCGTAGTGCGCGTTCGAGTTGCTCTTCCCACGGCTCGATGTTCCAGCGGCGTTTGTATTCGGGCTGTTCGATGAGGGCGATGTTGCGGTCGGACTCGACCAAAGCAATGCGTTGCTGGACAAGTTTGCGGTAAGGCAAGGACCAGCGCGAGGGCAACTCCGTGATGGGCGTGGAGCCGTGGCGCTCGAACCAAGCGGTCTGCAACTCGCCGTCGAGCAGTTTGCGGGCCATCACAATTTCAAAAGCCCGCTCGCCAAGCTGGACGAGTGGCAACTGGTCGGGTGGTAAGACGAGCGAATCCTCCGTGAGGCCGTAGAGGCGGTAACACTCCCAGTCGAGTTCCTCCTGGAGTGCAATCATGCGTTGGAAGGTTTCGGTCCAGTGCTGCTTGGCGGCATTGAGCGCGACACGGGTGTGATTGGCGGAAATTGCCAGCACGACGGTAGGTGAGTGCGATTTCAACTTCTGCGCCAGACAATCCAACCCCTGCGCAAGTGCAAGTGGTTTCTCGGAAGGAAGAGGAAAACCGCCGACTTGTGTGCTGTTGAAAGCGTAACGTTCGTCCCACAGAGTTGTGCGAACACGCGCACCTTCGCTCCCTTGGTGGTCACCTCCCTTCGGAAAGCAAACTTGTTTGAGCCAAAAGCAGCCGATCGAGCAGTTGAGTGGCCCGAGAAGCGCAAGGTGGTCTGCCTCGGTTGCGAGGGCGGGCAACTTAATCACCGGTGCAGACTGCTTGAACACCATGCCGCCTCGGTCCAGCACGAAGTGGTTGTGTGTCGCCACTTCGCCGAACGCGATACCCAATTTTGCTCTGAACCGTTCAGGGAAGAACATGGAGTGTTCCCACCAGACCAGACCACGTTGTTCAATGAACTGCCCGAAGTCCTTCCGATTGCGAAGGGGAGTTCGCAGTGACCACAAATACCGCTCAAGTTCTGGAACAAGGAAAGGAATCCGTGCGGCTGTGGTTTTATCGTAAGGGAAAACACACGCTTCTTGTGGGGAGACAACATAATTGCGAACGCCTTCACCTTCGACGGAATCGACGAAGAGATTACTAATCTGGTGACGAGCGGCGCCGGAAAATTCCAAAACAAAAGCCTCGTCCTCTCCGGTATGAGTTGTTCTACCGATGTCGCCAATAACGCTACCCAAGTTTTGCGATGCGGTCTCTTCAAGCTGTTCTTTGAGTTCCGCCGCCCCGCCGCCGCCGATGCTCCAAGGATGTTGGTGAAAACTCGCGCGCATGGTGTCCGCCACGCTCACAAACTCACTCTCGCTGCCCGTATGGTCCACCTGGGCGAGGACGGCACTCCAAACCAACCCGCATGACGGATCATCGGGGGTTGAGGGTTCGCCTTTGATTCCCATGACGGTTCGGATGGTCTGTGCCATAGGAGGCTGGTTTTTGGCGAATAGTATGACGGTGGGCGTGCCATGCCCTGGAATGTAAGCGCCACTGGTGTCAATAACATGCGTGAGATCCCACTTGGGAATGAATTCTTCAATTAGCTTTTTGCCAAATTCGCGTTTCATGAACGAATTGGCGGTAATCATTCCCACGTAGCCGGCGGGCCTGAATTGTCCCCCCAATTCACCTGTGCTTATACCAAGTGCCAACTCTGACGGACCAGCAAGAGATGCAGCCTGGGAACCTTGGATTGCCAGATCGAAAAACCGCTCCATGAATGGAGCCGCCAACGAGTATTTGCGATGACAGGAGCCAAAGGTTTCGCGATAAGCGTCGTTCAGCTTCTTGTCCTTCACCGTGATGTAGGGCGGATTGCCGACCACGGCGTGATAGCGCTGGGAGAGAATGTCGGCCAACGCGTCGGCATCCTCGGACTGGTAGGCCCCCACCGTGGCTTCAATCCGGAGTTTGAGGGCATTGCGATCCATCACGACACCAGGTTCGGGGCCGTGCAAAAGAGAATCGCCGACTGCAAGATGGATTGTGAAATCGGGGGCGTCCTTGAGTCTATTGATTCCCGAAACCCGGAGCGCGGTTAGCAGTAGCCGGAAGGCGGCAATGGCAACCGCATACGGATTGAGGTCCACACCATAGACGCCATCGAGCGCTCTCTGCGCCAGCACTCTGGGATTCTCGCCGGGATTTTCCTGCTGCCATAGCCGGAACAACCGGTCGAAGGCTCCCAGGCAGAAATGTCCAGACCCGCAGGTGGGGTCAATCACCCGCACCACCTTATACCCAAAAGTGTTGATCGCAGGCGTTAACGTCCGGTCGAGAATGAATTCTTCCACAAACACGGGCGTCTGGAGCAGCGCGAACCGCTTTCGCGCCTCCGCGGAAAGGTCTTGGTAAAGGTCGCCGAGGAAACGGGTGTTCCATTCGGGATCGGCAAAATCATGGACGATGCGCCCGGTGTCGGGATCGGTTTTGCGCCAGAATTCAAGCAGTGCCTTGGCGGCATCGGCCGCCGGACCCACGCGCCAGAGTGGATTATGCCTACGGTCAAAAAAAGCCTTCATGCCCGGCAATTTCCCCACCGTGTTGAAGACGTGCCCAAAATAGTCGCGTTCGCTGGCGGTCGGATGCTGACGGAAAAAAAGGCTTTGTTCATCCTGCGCCCGTTGACGCCGCGCCGGGTTGCCCCCGGCCAGAAACGGCACGTCAATGAGATCGTTGTCTTCCAGAAACCGCACGAACACCCCGGCCAGAATCCAGGCCACGGCCACCTGCGTCAGTTCCTCATCGCGCCACGCGCTATACGTGAGTCCCGTCCGCCCCTTGTCGCGGGCCGCCTCGTAGTCCCGCCGCAACGGTGCATCCACCTCCGGCTGTGCAATGCAGCGCGCGCGCACGTCGTCCTCCAGCAACGTGACACGCCTTTGCAGAGCAGTGAGAAGTTGTTTGGGATCAATCATGAGCGTTCTGGCGAATTAGACGGGAAACCTATTTAACCGGTTTGGTTTGCACCGTCTGTTTACGCCAACCATCTACTGCCAGTGGGACACCGCCAATTTTTTTATCGCTCGACCATCGCTCCCAAAATTCAACGGTTCCGCTGTTCGGTTTCTGGCCTGGCTTTGCCACGCGAATTCGAGTCGGCAGCAGACTGGCATCCCCAACCACAAGCGCCTCCCCAGTATCCAGGATGGGCAGAAGATCTCCAAAACCGCCCAAACTATCCGGCAGGAGACGGCGAACAACTCCTTGATCATCCCCGTTGGTAAGGCGCATCGCCACAAGATTGTTGCACTGGCTCAACACCGTCCGGTTCACCTCGGATGGCCGTTGGCTGATCACCACGAGTCCAACGCCGTATTTGCGACCCTCCTTGGCAATGCGCTCAAAGATTTCAACCGACACTTCGTCGGCGCCACCCGAAGATTGCCGCTCAGGGATATAGAGATGAGCTTCGTCACAGAACATAGCAACGGGATGCCGAAGTGCGAGCGGAGTCCATTGTTGGACCGAAAATGCGAGCTTGGCGACGAGGCTCACGATCAAAGGAAGGATGTCCGATGGCACTTCCGAAAAATCCATGATCTTTACGCCGCCTTTTTCGTCGGTCTGATCCTTTCTTCCCGCAATCAAGACGGAAACCAGTTTATCCAGCCAGGCAAATTCCATCGTGCCGCTGCCACCTTGGAATAAAAAGCTGAGTCGACGATCCGTTCGCTTGTTCTCCAGCCGTTGAATCAATCGACTCAGTTTCCCGTGGAAATCTCCTTGTTTTTCCCCGCGCTTGCCTTCGACCATTTCCAAGTTTAGCCGCTCAAGTTCCCCGAGCACGAAGTCCAAGTCGAACGGTATTGGGCTGTCTATTGTGAAGTTATCGAGAACATCCTTATGTTTTCCTTCGGTCAGGTATTTGCGCTTCGCCTCGACTATGGTCCTGGACATCACCATCGCCTGATTGGGCGCATTCTGGTCGCTTCGGTCAACGAACATGGAGAGCATTGCCTCATAGCCAAGCAGCCAGTAGGGCAGATAAACGACGCCGTCCTCCAGCCTTTTCTTCTGATCAAGATCGCTCGGTCCAGCGATGCGCAAATGACGAATCCCTTCGCCGTTTAGAGGTCCATACTCGCCATGAATGTCGAAAACGAGGGCGCTCGCATTTGGCAGTTTGGACACCTGTTCAAGGATGCGGGCCGTGGTCCATGATTTACCAGAACCGGTGCTGCCGACGATAATCGCGTGCCGTTGGAAGAATTTGTTGCCGTTCAAAAACGCCTCAGCTTTGTCATCGAGTGTATATTTGCCCAGCGACAAGCGTTGGCCGTCGTCTCCGATGTTAGCCACGATGCGCATGAAGTTGGTCAACCGCTCGCCCTCCACGGCAAAGCAATTTGCGTCAATTTCTGGAACCGTCTCCAACGTCCTCAGAAATACGTTTGAGACTTCGCCCAGCTTGTCCACAATCGTGCCGATCAGCGTGATCCGCACGAGATTCATTTCTGATGGTTGATCCTCCGCGCCGACATCCGCGGGAGTGTCGCCGGCGGCCTTCTCCTCTACGGAAGTCCGGGTAATCTTTTGGATAATTCCAATAAGGTGTTGGCCGGGGCGACTGCTTTGAAGCACAGCCAGGCGGTTAACTTGAAGTTTCCTCAAACGCTCCACATCGTCAACCTCAACCACAACTGTTGCGGTATCGACAGAGCGGACTTTCCCGAGGGCTTCGTTATCTTTGAATTCAAATATGCTCATGCGGTGACCATGGTTAAGAACTGTTCAAGTTTCCAGGCTGGCTTGTCTTTAAGCTCAACCCCGTTTGGATGTTCGCCCGTATACATTTTGCTCCCGTCTCCAAATTCCTCTAACGCCATATAGCGTTTGCATTTTCCGCTCTTCAAGAATGCGAGCGCGGCTGGTGAGACGGCTTTTGTGATGAGGACCAAAGGAACCGATTCAAACCGACACCGCTCGACCAACTTGGTCTGCACATGGGAATCATTGAAACCGTAGCCAATACAAAGGTATGCGCCTGCGGATTGCAGCGCCGAGTCGGCTCCCTGTTTAACGGACAGAAAGGGCTCATCATGCGTGATCCGGTATTTTGCGATTCCGGGCGTCACGATTACCGGCTCCAACCCACATGGTCGCGTGGTCGTAACTGGCAAAGCCACAACAATTCCGTCACGATCTCTGAACCAATCAAGTGAACCGTGGACTTTCCAGACTTTGACGACACGCGCAGGAGACCTGCCCAGGTGAATTTTCGGCTCCAGATCAACCACTCGATGACGCAAATATCCATAGCCAAACCCGGTGTAGTGGCACATCCCGCCCGCATCGGCCGCGTATTCGGCGATTCGATCATAATTTGGCGTGACGACATGGATATCAGAATTGGTGCTTTGGAAAAGGTGCCGGTAGAGGGTAGTCAACGGAAATATTTTACGATTTTCAACCATTTTGGCGAAAATCTTGAGGTCATGCGGAACGAGGAAATCCCAAGTATTCTCGACGAGGAGGAGTGTCATCGAATCTGAAAGGCGAATATCTGTGAGGGCTGTTTCGAGATCAACAGCATTAAGACGGTCGACAAAACTTTGCCAGGCTGACTTGTCCTCGTCCGTTGCCCCCGAGGGGGCCGCAATTCCCATTAGGTGGTTTCGCAGGCCGGGCATGCCCGGAATATCGTAGGCCGCCGAAGCACCGCTTCCCAGGATCAATACTGGCGCTTTTGAGACACACTCTTGCGCGATCTCGTGCGCCAATTCTGAAGGTGTCTTTGACAAAGTAGCCATTGGATTTATCCGTTACTTGGCGACAGCAATTTGGAGCAGGTCTTCGTCGCGCCAAACGTCGTAAGTCCGACCCGTGCGGCCCTTGGCGCGGGCGGATTCATAATCCTGCCCCAACGGGATGTCCACTTCCAGTGTTCCTTGCAGCGATCCCGCAGATCTCTTCCAGCGGATGTGACGCGCTTTTGCAGGGCAGTGAGAAGCTGTTTGGGATCAATCATGGACGGGTGGCATCAAGAAGTCGGAGTGGTTCCGCCCGGCGATTGGGGACGATAATCGCGCGGGTCGAGGCATGTGTCGTATATGGCGCGGTCAATTTTGATCCAGTCGGTGCCATTGATGCCGCGAGTATTCCGGCTGGTGGGGCTGGACGGGAAAGCACAGGCGATCTTGAGCCAGCGCTGTTGGAGGCTGGCCACGCGACGGACTTCGTCGGCCACTTCTGACAAATCCTGGTCCTGACTGAACAACAGGAGCACCTCGCACCCGCCTTCGTAGGCCAACCGGATGACATCCAGGGCGATGCGGACATCAATCCCTTTTTCCTCGCCAACCAAGACGGTTTGCAGAGCGCCGCTGGGAAGTTGGACGGACTGGTTACGGTAGCGGAGCGGGCGGTTGTAAACGTGAACGCCTTGCCAGCTCATGGCGCGCATCTTGGCCATCCAAAAGTGATGCCAGCGGGGGTGGTCTTGGCGGTGGGGGATGCCGCTGTAAAAACGAGTCTGGCCAAGTTGCCAGTTCCTCGGCTGGCAGACGGCCTCGGCCAGGGCTTTCACGTCGTAGTTCGGGTAAGAGTGCCCGAAGGCTTCCTTGGCGGCGTAAAAAAGGTTTTGGCCGTCAATGAAAGCCACTGCGCGTTTGATGGCGGGTTCGGTAATCATGGTCGGTTCTGAGAAAAAATAACCCCGTGCGGGCCTTTCGGCGTGTCGCACGGGGAGCAGATAAAATCTGTTGCCTGCGCAGTAATATGCAGCGACGCGGGAGTGGTGTCAACCCAGTAATCGGCTGTCGCCAGGTGCGCCAGGCGGGATTGCCGCGCTCGGATTTCGGCCTTTGGGCTTCGGCATTCAGAATTCATGCTGATACCGCCCCCGCCCTGTGCCGATTCGACAGCCAAGCCTCAGTCAGCCGGGCATGTTGGGCGGCGTTGGTGATAGGGATGGGTTTGTGATTCAGAGTCGGCAGAGGTGATTGATCGTTGGCCGGCACGAGCACCCACAAACCGTGGATGCCGTTGGTCCGCCCCACATCCTGGGCAAGTTGCGCGAGCAGATTCATCCGGTCGTATCGGGCGAGCAGGCCCGGATTGACGACAAGGCGGGTTTTGTCACGGGAGCGCAGACTGGATTCGACTTCGGGCATGGCGGCTTCCACAAGGCGCTGGAGATTGCGCCAGTCCGTGGTTGTCGCCTGGGCGACATCCGCCCGGAGCACAACCTCCCACTTCGCTTTTTTCTTCGATGCCTGCTCCTTGAGATTCTTGAGGAACACGGCGTCGAGATCGCACACCGAAACCGGAAAGCGGCGGGCCAACTCCTGACGCGCCCGGGCCAGCCACTGCGGCTCGACCGAAAGAACCAGGAACGCACCGTGTTTCGATGCATACCGGAGTTTCTCCTCCAGGCTGCGGGCATCGGCCACATCGGGCGTGACCTCGGCTCCGGGCTGGATGGTTACTTGCGTCGAGAGCCGGGTTCCCAAGGGCCGAGTGGTGTCGAAGGTGGGCGATTCCCGGTAAGTCGGTTGGTAGCCGCCCTTGCCATCAGCCATTTCGTCGTTCCACCGCAAATCGCTGCTGAGGGATTCCAATAGGCGATCCAATTCGGGCCGGTCGGGCAGAGCCTGAGCCTCCGGGTATTTCGCCGCAACCCTCTTCTGAACATCCGCGACCGACAGGAATTCATTGGGGGGACAAACCAAGGCGCTTTGGGCCAGAGCCAAGGCCCGTTCGGCAGCCAGGCCGCGCGGGTAGATTTCGAGTCTTGGGGAGAGCGCGGCGTGATCCGAAGCAGTGACGGCAAGTTGCAGGAGTCGGTTGTCCCCCGGTGGCGGGGTTTCAGGCAGGCTGGGGAAAGGCACGGCGCGCAACGATTCGAGCACGCGAGAAGGAGCGGGGATTGGATTCTCCTCCGCGAGCTTGTCAGCCGCCTGCCCCAGCTTCAACGCGAACGACTTCAGATCGGGATGCACTGCCAGGAAGATGTGGTTGCCGCTACGATACTCATCGAAACGCGGTTCGGGACCGCCTTTCTCGGTTTCGAGCGCGGCCCGAACAGCAATGGACGCCATGCGCCGACGCTCAGGTTCATCCAGTTGCGACCCGCGCGCGGCAACCACGGCCTGGAGAATTTCATGATGCGTGGCGATGCCACCCAAACCGCGCAGAAGTTGAAGAACATCTTCGCGCAGGACCGTGACCGGCAGGTAACGGCCCCAACGTTTTCGGGCGTTGGTGATTGCCTGGCCAATGCGCTGGCGCGTGACGTCAAGCTCTTCCGCAATTTCGCTCTGGCTCGGCCAGCGGGCCACAGGCGCCTCGCGCGGCGCATGCCATTCGAGAAACGCCTGAACGATCTTCTGCTCCTCTGTGAGTTTGCCGCCGCGTTTGTGTTCAGCCACTTGGAAAGCCACGCTTTCCGCTGTGGCCAAAACCTCGCCTTCCTCCTGCGTGGCTGTTGCCTCCCCCGCTTCGACCGCGGGCAATCGCACGCGCAACTGTTTGCACAATTCGCCCAGCTCCCGGCGGGTCTTATTTCCAACACCTGGCAGCCGGTAGATGTCCCTCAACCGGTAACGCATGAGGTCAGCAACCGTATCAAGTTTGAGGCGGTCGAGGGCATTGGTGAGCCGTGTGCTCAAGCCCAGCAAAACCAACTGGGTCTTGACGGTGATTTTCTCCGGAAGTTCGAAGGCGAGTCCTTCTGCCGCGTGAGTGGTTAGCGTGGTAGTTTTGCGCGTCGGCTCATCAATCGTCTCGAAGAGGCCCGTCCACGCCTCGATCATTTCACCGGGGTTGTCGAATCGCTCGGCAAAATTCCGGCGGAGGGCCCGTTGGAAGAACCTGGTGAACCGTTCGCGAAGGCCCGATGGGAAAAGCTCGCCGACGATCTTGACCTCGCCCTTGGTCAGCGAGACTTCAGTCTTGCCATCGCCCCACTTGGGCAGAACGCCCGTCGCCATTTCGTGCAGCGTCATGCCGGCGGCGAAAAGTTCGGCATTGGTGTCCCACCTCTTAACCTTGCGTTCACAGATGAATGGATCGAGATACGGCGGCGTTCCAACTTTGAAATTGTCCGGTGAAGATCCTGCCAGTGAAAAATCGAACAGGCAAAGTTCCTTGCGCTTCTTGGTCTTTCCTATGCGGACGCCGATGTTTTCCGGCTTGATGTCGCGATGCGCGATGCCTTGCGCGTCAAGATGTTGGATGGAACGCAGAAGGTCTTCGCCGAACTGTTTCAACATCGTGAGATCCAGCGCGCCTTCGCGACGCAATTGCTGCGCGAGTGTGACGTCGCCGGCGCTCTCCATTGTGAAGCCGCGAAGCTCCCCAAATTCGTAAATATCCGCCGCGCTGACGATTTGCGGCCAATTCAGCCTTTTGAGCAATTCAAACTCGCGTTTGATGCGAGCGTTAAATTCGGTGCTGCGCGCCACTTTGAGAACGAATGTCGGGCCTTGACGCTCAACCAAAAGGGCCAGAGCCGTCGCCCCCTTGCCGAGCAAGCGGACAACCTTGAACCCATTTTCGAGCTGACTGTTAACCACCGCCCGTAGCGGATTGATGCAGTCGGCTTCTGGGTGGGTTAATTGTTCCTCGACCTCGTCGAGGCGGGCAAGGAACTGATCAATGTCATCGCGAAGCGAAACGTCGCCATTGGCACTGAACTGCACCAGGTCCACCAGCGCGTCCACCGCCCCATCGAGTGATTCTTTAATGTCGAGTCCACCAGCGCCGCGGAGTTTCTCCTGAAGCTCGGCTTGCGACCCGGCGGGTGGTTTACCTGTGAACAACAGATAGGCGATGGCACCCAGTGAAAATACGTCGTGGGCGTATCCTCCATCTGGGCTTCCGGTCAGCGCTTCTGGGGCCAGATACGCGAGAGAAGCATCTTCGACGAGCTGTTCGGCGTGCAAACTGGCCGATACCCGAGTGCCCTGTGTCGTGGTGCTGCCCATCAAGCGCGCGCTTGTCTGCCAGTTGCAGATTTGAACCGCCAATGTGCCGTCCGGCTGCTTGCGGACGAAGATGCTCTGCGGAGAGAGGCTGCGGTGAACAACGTGCTTGCTGTGGGCGTAACGAATGGTGTCGGCGATCTGCCGCAGGATTGCGAGGCGGTGGTCCACCGCCAGTTGCGCTCCCGACAACTGCATGAACTGGTCGAGACGTTGGGCGTCGGATTCCGCACGGAGAAAAAGCACGGGGCCTAGTTCGCAATCCGTCGGGGGATCCGCTCGGAGGATGCCCGGATGATCCAGCATCTCTAGAACTTGGAATTCGCGGCGGGCTGCGTTGCGCAAAATAGCGCGTTCTTCCTCACTAGCTTGCCGGGCGACCTGATATATACGGGCCACGCGACGCGTGGAGTTGTGGGTAACGTGATGTGCCTGCCAATCTTGATACGCGCCGGTGGGACTTTCGAAAATCAAGTGATCGAGAACGAAATCTCCCACGCGCCGCTGGTTCTGCCGAGGACGAATACCCGATTGCTCCATCGCTTGGGCGAAGGCCCGGATTGCCGGGCGGTTGACCACAGGCAGGTTGCGCTGTGGCAGCCCCGGACATTCCCGCCGGCGGATCGCGGCGAGAATTCCGGGGCGTTCAGGTTTTCCGGGAGCCCCCGGCTGGTCTCGGAGACAGACTTTGCCCGCGGCAATGCCTTGAAGATGAAGTCGAACCTCACTGTGTGAGAGAAAAACCAATGGCTCGATAAAAGGGCATTCGATGCCGCGAAACGCGCGCTGCCGGGACAGCAGGCTTTTGAGTCGTTTACACTTCCGGTTGGCGAGAATCAGCGGGCTTTCATCGCTGTGACTGACGCCTTCGTGTTCCCACACCCAATTGTTGGCATCGCCGGAAACCGTGCCGGGCCTGCTCTTGATCTCGATCAAAAAGACGCCCTGTGGGCAGGCGATGAGGGTGTCGATTTCATTGATCGACCCGTCATCGGCGCTGAACTCAAAATTGGACCATGCGACATAATTGTCCTGTGCCGGAAAGCCTGCGTGGATAAAGTCCAGCGCTTCCTGTTCCCATGGGAAGCGCGACGCAGAAATGATTTTCCAATGTTTTTCCGCCATCGGTCCATCTGCGAAGATCGGGCAGTTCTCCCGAAATCCAAGCAGTGCCCGATAATACCGATGGAACACGGACTCTGACAAGAACATCATTCACCAATGCGCGTCTCCTCGGCTGGCAAATCAGGCAACATCCAGTGGAAGGGGTTTTCCCCACCGAACCGACTGATGGCTGGACGATTTGCCTCACCGACCGGCCAGGCAGATCCATGTGTGAACCCGCGAAAATGCCGTTGGGACAAAAACCCGCCGCGGCCCGGGGCAGTGGATCGGACACCAAACTTCCGCGCCTCGTAGATTCAAGGAAATCCTTGGCATTTTCGGCTTGTAATGCCCAAAGAGGGGAGCAAAGTCCGATACCGATGCCTGGTAGTCGTAATGTAAACTTGCGTTCCGGCGATCTTTGCGAGGGACTTGGATTGGAGTTGCTTCGACCATTCGCGCTCGTTGCACCCGTTCCACGGACCGAGGACGCAGGAGTCGATGCCGTGGCTACGATAATCAGGCGTGAAGGCCGTCGGCTCCTGGCTGAAGATTCATTTTTCGTCCAAGTTAAGAGTGCGTCCGAACGAAAGTGCGAATTCAGAGACGAGGCATTGGATTGGCTTCGAGCGTTAAAACTCCCATATTTTCTCCTAAGTGTTGACTTAAGAACGACGACTCTCGAATTACGGTCAATTTACAATGCATCCAGCCATCCGAATTATTCCGACCGAAGATCTATAACGCTGTGCCTCGATGAAACGCCGGTCTGCAATTCGGGCGACGAAATGCAGGCCTGCTTAGGGGGACCGATATTGAGGTGGACTCCGGTCGACGCTGCGTCAAACGAATTCCAGCAGAGGGCCTATGAAATCCTGAAAGCATGGGTCACACTCGAAATGGAGAATATTCTCTTGCGCTCCATTGGCATGACGCAGGAACTGAAGTGGGGGCCAAATTGCAAACCCGAACGCACCGGCCGTTTTACTATCATGCACACGGCAAAAAGCTTCAAGGCTGCGCTTGAGGCGATGCGGCCTCATGTTCAGAGATTTTTACCAATGGCAGCCCAGACCGAGGGCGCCGACGATGTGCGCAACGGATTGCTTCTCATCACTCATTACATGCGGCAGCACGGCGTGGATCCTGATCCAGACCGTCTTTTGGAAGTGTTTGGTCAAATGCGAGGAAACGGGATCGGAGTTGAGGTTTTGCAAAGCGACGGGTCAAATCCTGGCACGCCAGTCCCACCCTGATATCCCCATGCACATCGCTCGCCTTCGCATCTCGGGATTTCGTGGCGTTCGGGAGGCTGATATTCGGCTGGCACCTCAATCCGTTTTGGTCGGCCCGAACGGCTGCGGCAAGAGCACCCTGATTGACGCCATCTCGCTCACTCTCGGGCGAACGAAGATGGTGCGGTCACTCACCGAGCATGACTTCAGCGGGAGCGATCCCGTGGCAGCCGACCGGGTCAAGATCATCGTAACCGTTGCGGGATTCGCCAGCGATGATCCTGAAGATCACGACACATGGTTTCGCGCTGACCGAGCGGTGCCAAAGTGGTTCGGCAAGGACGGGCAGGAATACGCTGAAGCGGGTGCCGACCGCAAACTATGCGCCAATGTCGGCTTCTGCGCCCGATTCGACCGCGACGAGCTTGAAGTTGTCAGCGTGCGATATTTCCACGACGACGACGACGCAGCAGATCCTTTCAATGACGACGGTGGCCTTGTCCAGGTCTCACCCCGGCTCCTGAACGACCTCGGGTTCTATGTGCTGCCAGCCCGGCGAGATTGGGACGCCGTGGCATCCTTCAACTCCGACCTCTTCCGCCGCACCGTCTCAAATCTGGCCGGAATCCCCGCCGACGAAATCCTAGTCCAGCGGGATGCCCTTCGCAACCCGGCAGTCAAAATCGAGAATTCCGAAAAGTTGACCGCTTTGGTCACCGGGCTGAACGAACGACTCGCGCGGCTGGCGCCAAATGCTCCGAAGTTCCAGTTGCGTGTAACTGCAGGAGACTCGGAGGCGGTATTGCAGTCGCTGCTGCCGCACCATGCCGGTCACGGGGGGCCGTCGCTGCCTGCCGCCCGTCACGGTGCCGGTTTGGTATCGCTACAAAGTCTGCTCCTGTTGCTCGAAGTGGGGCGTGCCCGCGTATCCAAGGGACTCCCGTTTATCCTCGCACTGGAGGAACCTGAACTCCACCTGTCACCCGGCATCCATGGGCGCTTGGTCGCGGAAGCAGCCGCAACCGCGGACCAAGTGATCTGCACAACCCATTCGCCGGACGTAGCTCGGGTCTTTGCGGCGACTTCCGTCCTGATCGTGACCAACGAAGCAGGCCACCTGGTGGCCCGCCCTTTCTTGGCACAGCCGCTCACGCCAGCCGCAAGCAACAACGAGAGAAAACTCTATCTGCAGAATCGCGCCCGCGTGGTCAATGCACTCATGCACTCGTTTGTCCTGATCCCAGAGGGACGTTTCGATACCGAATGGCTGACCCGGTTCGCCGACGTTGCCGATCCATACACCACACATACGAGCCCGTTCAGCGCGGTCTTTGGCGTCGTCCCGACGGAAAATGCCGCCGTTGCGTTCACCGCGGAACGGCTGACCCCGCTCCGCTCGCGCATCGTGGCGATGATAGACGGCGACGCGGCAGGCGACAACTACGTCACGGAACTTAAGGCGAAGATTCCGCCTCCGTCCCTTATCATCCAACTGCCCGCGGACTGGACAATAGAGAATATTGTGCGCTGGATGCTGGAACCGGGCGGACCGACTGCGCTCGCCACACTATCAGCTGCGCTGCCCGGTTTCACCTTCGCTTCGCTGGATGCGCTCCGCGACCTTCTTAAGACCAGCAACAACAGAGGCACGAACACTGTTGGCCTCAAGGAGGACGTGCTGGCCCATGACGCTGTCGCTGGTGTTCTTGAGGCATCTCCAGAGTGTCGCGCACGAGTTGTGACCTTCTGCGAGGCACTCGTTAGCGCCGCGATCGGAGCCGATCATGCGCAAATTGTTCCGGACACCGCGCGGTCGACGGCCGCGATAAAGGTGGTCCGATTTACGCCGTGAGCACCAAGGGGTTCACCGGTGGGGCTGGCACAGGCAAGACCACGAGTCTGTTACTCGAATTGAACGCATATCTCGCCGCCCATCCCCTGTCCGACGGTCAGCGCGTCCTCGCGCTCACCTTCATGCATGGTTCTCGACATCGGCTTGCCGAGCGTCTCGCCAAGTCCTCGGCACGGCGACATTGTGAGTGCATGACCCTGGATCGATTTGCTTGGGAAATCTGTAGGCGTTGGCGGTCGCGGCTTCGCGCTGGCGGCGGCATGGTGCCGCTCGACTTGGACGCACCGGACTACGACGCGACATGCGAAGCCGCGGGACGGCTGCTTGCGGCCCCCGAAGTGGCGAAATGGGTTGCTGCGCGCTATCCGGTGCTTGTCCTTGATGAATTTCAGGACTGCGATCCCGTCCGGCTCGCGCTCGCGCAGCATTTGCACGGGCGCGTGAACATGTTCGTTGCCGCTGACGATTTTCAAAACCTCAACCGAACTGACGAAAGCCCGGGCGTCACTTGGCTCCGCGGCTTGAATGTGAGCCAGGAACTCACCATCAACCGACGCACTACCAACGCTGACTTAATCGCCGCCGCTCATGCGCTCCGCACTGGCGTGACGTTGCCGACCAGTTTTAGCACGAGTTTCAAGCTGATCAGTGCTCCGTCGCCTGCAGTAGCTGCCTCCTTCATCTCCCAAACGATGGCTCCCGCTGCGGGTAAGGACGTCGTCCTCCTGTCCGCAGCCCGTTCGGGTACCTCGGCGTGGGTCGAAAAAGTGATCGAATTCGTAACGACCAAGCAGTATGGAAATCAGAAGGCTGGACCTGTGCCCATCAAATGGGAAAATACGGCTGACAGCGTTGCTGAAACGATGATAGCGGCCCTCGGCATTGCCAATGGAAACCGGGAGATCAGCGCCTCGGCAATTCAAGCCCTGCCGCGCGACCGTGTGGCGACACAACTGAACCGGTGGGTGGAGCATCAGCGCCGCGTATTGGGGCGGATCGAATTCAGAGCTACTGAAGTCCGCGCACAAGTCAAGAGAGCCGTGCAACATGTTCGGTCCTTCGGCTCAACGTCTCAGGGTGGTCGCCGCGCCATGACAATCCATCAGGCAAAGAACCGCGAATTCCAGGTGGTAATTGTGCTGTGGCCGTTCCAAGTGGTCGGCGATGTGGCGCTCGCACGCCGTTGGCTCTACAACGCGATTACTCGCGCCAAACGACGCGCCATCGTCATTGTGCAAGACCCCAAGAAGAAGCGCCTCAATGCACCGCCATTTGCATATCCTCCAGCGGTCGCAGCCCTGGCCCCACCGCCGCCGCAGCCAAGAGCCACCCCGAGACTCCAAGGTTGAGCGGTGGCCGATGGTGCTGTAGGTTGGACAAAGTATGATGAATTGACGGCCCACCTGGAGCAGCGCGGCTTGCGGGCGCTTTACATCCAGGATTATGTGAACGGCTTGTATGAGCCGATGGTAGATGCCCGGCGCGCGGTCGGAGAACCAGCGCCAGAAAAGCATGTGGCCTCTCCCCGCCATCCCGTGAGCGTGACCGCCTTCGCGCGCTGGGCGGCGGCGGCGGTTCATTTTCGTGGCCGGCATGTCTTGTGGGAAATCTACAACGAACCGAACGGCGGTTTCTGGCGGCCCAAGCCGGACGCCGCGGAGTACACCACCTTGGCGCTAGCGACCGCCAAGGCCATCCGGGAAACGGAACCTTCCGCCACAATCATCGCTCCCGCCATGTCGGGTTTCGACTGGAAATACATGGAGAATTTCCTGCAATCGGGCGTGCTGGAATTTCTGGATGGCGTCAGCGTTCATCCCTACCGCGCTCCCAACCAGCCGCCGGAAACCGCCGCCGCGGATTACACGCGGCTGCGCGAGTTGATTGACCGTTGCGCGCCGGAATCCAAGCGCGGGAAAATCCCCATCCTGAGCGGCGAGTGGGGTTATGCGTCGAACACCAAGGGCGTCTCGCTGGAAACGCAGGCCGCTTTCGCCGTCCGCCAGCAACTTTGCAATTTGCTCAGCGGCGTCCCGCTCTCAATCTGGTACGATTGGAAGAATGACGGACATGATCCCGCCGACAACGAGCAGAACTTTGGGACCGTCAAGGAGGACTTGGAACCCAAACCCGCCTACACCGCGCTCAAAACGATGACGGCGGAACTGAGCGGCTACCGGCTGGAACGAAGGTTGGCCGGCCTGGCGGAGACTGACTTCGTTCTGGTGTTTGTCAACAGGACCGGCGCGCGTAAGGCAGCCGCGTGGACATTGGCGGAGCCGCATGTCGTCCACCTGACCGGCTGGCAGCCGGAGATTTCCCTGGAGCTTGGGCCGCTCCCGCGATATGTGGTTGTGAAGTGACCACGGCGGTTCTTTGGCCTGGATTCTGCAGCTCAATAGCCACCCAGTTCCAGGTTCACTCCGCAGGAGTCGTTGACCGCATGTTGAGTTGCTGGTAGCGTCGGTGCTGAGATGAAAGCCACCTGATTGCTCCTGATGTTGGCGATGGCTTGGGGGATGCCTTTCGTGGCCCAGGTCACCAACGGCCTGCTGCTCAATCCGCTGGGCCGGATTTGGTCTCCCATTTTTCACATGCGCATGACATAATGGAATTCATTCGCAAATCATAGACGCCCACTTTCCTTTCCGTCGCCTCCCAACTGAAATCCATCCGCACAAAGCGGAAACCGGCGTTGGTGATCAGGTCGAGATCGCGGGTATGTCCGGTGACGAAATGAATGTTGACGCTGACGGCGGCAGGAATGACGGCAGGCGGGATCTGGCCGCAAAGAGCCTGGTGCAGGAGGCCCAGGACCAACAATGGCGCGGAAGGTTTCATGGTCGAATTATAGAGCACTGGACCCTGACTTTCGAGTTCTGAGGCTCGAAACCAGCACAACGAGAGCCTGGAACCTGCTCCTCAATTATCCCTGCGCATCACCGCCGGCTAAACGGTCGTCACCAACAAAGCCAATACCGACCCGCGCGAATGGCTCTCCGGCGAATGCGAGGTCGCGGCGGTGGTACAGATACCGGCAAGCCTGGAGCGGGTCGGTTACACGCTGGCCGTTGCAGTGATTGACCCAACCAACCCGGGGCGGACGCTGAGTTTGGCGATGGACGCACCGGCAAAGGATGGCTGGTATCTGGTCAGCCAGGGGAGGGTGGAATGAACTGAGGGCTGATCAACCAGCCTGCATCACATGGGATCAATGCGTGGAAAACACCTGGCCAGCGGTTCGGTGCGCTGCCGCCGCCGTAACGGCCAGCAACATCGGTACGCCACGATTCCTGTCCTTGCCGCAAAGCAAGTCCACAGACTGGATCTCCACCCCCGGACGGGGGTTGCCGCGCTGGTCGCGCACATTTCCGAGTTTTGTGGCCAAGATCACCTCGTCTCGGCGGTCCTTGATGGCGCGTCTGACCAGCCGCTCGTTTTCGCTACAGCCGTACATGTCTGCCGTGCAAGGGCAATTGCTTGGCGGCCCGCCAGCATGGCCCAGTTTGTCCAGTTTCAGCCACCGCGATGGGGCCTCGCCGGAGACAGGGTTGGGGATCTCGAGCACGACAAATCTCGTGCTTCTTGCCCCAGTGCCGCAAGATTATGCGTGCGATTAGGGCCAAATCAATGTAAACCAACTTCAAGAGTTCCAAAACAACCATGGATTGTGAAACCAAATGACGCTGATCTGACCCAAGTTCTTCGGGGCCAACCGTTCAACGCCCCCAACTCGTGCCACGATAAGTGGCACGGACCATTGGTGGTTCCATTTGTATGCTGACCTTTCTCCATCTTTCCGATCTCCACATCACCGCCACCGACGCCGGCACCCAATTTGATCGCGACACGAAGATTCGCGACGCTTTGCTCGCCGACCTCGGAAAAGACGGACGCACCGCGTTTGATGCCATCCTCGTCACAGGTGACATAACCTTCCACGGACGTGCGGAGGAGTTCGCCCGGGCCAAGGTCTGGTTGGAAAACGTCCGAACGACCACCGGCAGCTCCCCAGAGGCCTTATTCGTCGTACCTGGCAACCACGACGTCAACCAGGCCATGGTCCCCAAGAATTCCTCGTTGTGGGAACTCCACCAATCTCTCCGCAAGCCCATGTCCCCTGAGGACAGGCTCGCCAGTCTGGAAAAAAAACTCCACGACCCTTTCGATTTTCTCAGTGCCCTTATCGATTACCGAGATTTCGCCGCCGAGTTCGGGTGCCCCACTACCCCAATGGAACTGGCATGGGTTCAAGTGCTTGACGATGGCCAGCAACTTGAAGACGGCACGTCAGTCAGGTTTCATGGTTTGAATTCCGCCCTCATTTCCGACCAAGAAGACGTAAAAGCCAACCTTTTCCTCGGCGAAGCCCAATTCCACCATTTCGACGCCCAACCCAGTTACGTTAGCGTCGTGCTATGCCACCACCCCCACACATGGCTGATGGACGGCAACAAGGCGAACGACTTCTTTCGCGCCCAAGCCCATGTTGTCTTGAGCGGACACGAGCACGACCATAGATGCTATTGCGAGGATGGCAGCCTCCGAGTCTTCGCCGGGGCGCTCCACCCCAGCCGTCAAGAAACGCGTTGGGAACCCTGTTATCATGTGCTTCGCCTCTCCGTCACCACGATTCCAAGGCGGGAACTGCTCGTGAGCGTTGAAACTCGCGTCTGGCGGGACAATGACAGATGTTTTGGCCCGCTCGGGCTTCGGAACGGGGCGATCCATCATGAGGAGCGCATCGGACTTCCACCTTGGACCCGCCCTGCTGCCTTACCTGCCACGATTTCCCACTCGCCAACCAGCATTTGTGGGTTATCATCATCGTCGCACGGAAGAGCCATGACTGCCATTCTGAATAAAGACGCGTTCGCTGCCGCACGGCGCAAGCTCATCGTGCATTTCTTCCGACTTGGCACGCTCTCGCGCTACCAGGCCGTCCTTGATGCAGGGGTCTGGGATGAAAGTGACGATGCCCTTGCCGGCCAAGCTCGATGGGCTCGTGTTTTCAAGCGTGCAGAAAAGACCGACAAACTCGCCGCGCTCTGGACTGCTGTTGCTGCCAAGGACGAAACGCTCGCCGAGCAAGCCAACCCGTTTATCGTCTAATACTAACTATGCATCTTAACTTTTTCCACTGGCATGGTCGTGTTCAACTGAAGCCCGAAGTCCCAATCCTGGAGCCGCGCTGGAACGCGGCAGCAAAATTCGCCGAGAACCTGTCCTCCGCCGACGTCCGCTCGCTTTTGGCCCTTGTGCTCTTCCCGGGCGCAGAGCCGGAGTTCGCAAAGCGGTTCAGTGAGGCTCTGATCAAACTCGAGCCGACTTTTCCTCCCGACGGGAACGCCGAGATCCTCCGTGTCATGGCCACAGCCAGCGTCTATACCCGCCTCGAGTCCTCCTCAAACATCGCCGATGCCTTTGCTCTTGGCCTCCAGGCTTCTGCTTTCCCACAGGGCCGCATCGAGCCCATCTGCCAGGACGTAATGACGCGCGCTGCAGAATACCTCGCCATAGAAAGTGAGCGTATACGGCCTAAAATTCCCATCGGGGAGCCGGTGGAGGCTGAACAACAAGTTGAGGTCCAGATTGCCAATCTCAAGCAGGCAATCCCGTCAAATAACGTACAGACAATTGGAAGGGCTTTCGAGCCAGTTTGCACCGCCCTCCTGGCGGCCACAAAGGAAAGCAAGGGGGAATTTGGCAGAGTCATGCGCCGTCTGACTGAGGAGAGCCAATTTCTTTGGTGGCTTATCGGTCGGAGAAGTCCATCCCTTAACGCACGCCGCGACTCACTCACTGCTGATGTTTACGCTCTTCCAGCTGCGGCGGAAGCTGCGGAGCGAGTCGCTATATTGCCGCCAGCAGCAAGCATTGAGTCGCTCCTCAACGAAGCACTGGCCCAATGCATCCCAGCCAAACATCCCGCTATGTCGTTCGAGGATCTTATTGATGCCGTTGACCCTGGTTGGATGAAGCGCGCTGGCGTCGCGCATGCCAGCCCTGAATTGACACCTATCGCCGCCATTCTCGCCGCTCGGCAGGCCGGTGCCAATTACGATGCTAAATATTTAAAGCAACTTCGCGTTCCACCAAAGACGAAAATCGGCCCCGCAGAGGCATCACGGCAATACTTCCGAGAACTGATGTTTATCCAGGCTTTGACTGAAGTGAAATAATGAGCCATGCCACGATGCTCCCATCCCAATTGCCGCATTGCTGATACCGGCCTCTGTCTCGAAGGACACAAGCAGGGATGCCCTAACCTCCTGCCCGACGAGCCCGCTGTTGCATCGCTCTCAAACGAACCAAGTTCAACGCCAGATGGCACTGGGCTTGAGCCCCGTCGTTTCCATACTGGTGAGAAACTCACCGTCCGGGAGGGCTCGCGCCTTTTGAACGAGCGCCCTGCCCGGGTTGTGCTTTGTGTCGGCTCCCAAGAGAGCGGTAAGACTACTTTCCTTGCGCGCATCGGAGAAATGTTCCGCAAGGGAACCTTCTCCCACTACCGGTTCGCCGGTTCGCTCACCCTCTGGGGCTTTGAACGCGCTTCCTGGATGGCCACCGTTGAGAGCGGCACCGGCCGGCCAATAACCAAGCGCACCCGCCGCATAGAAAACGACACATTCCTTCACCTCCGGGTCCACCCTGAGGCTGATCCGACCCACCACGCAGACCTCCTTATCAGCGATCTTGCCGGGGAAACCTTCCCAACAGCCATCGCGTCCCGCGAGTTCTGCGCCAACCTACAGGCACTCAGTCGGGCCGATCACGTCGTTATGTTTATTGACTGCAACCGCCTCACCAACCAGGTGCTGCGTCACCAGGAGTGCGACAACGCCCAAGCGTTTCTTCAGAGGGTCGTCTCCGTAAAACACAACCCTGAGAGCCTTCACCTTCAAGTGGTCTTCTCCAGGTGGGATTACGTATTCTGCCACCCCGACAAATCCACACAGGAGAAGTTTCTCGAAGCCATCGAAGCCGATTTTCGGAAACGCTTCAAAGCTTCGTTTGCGTCGCTCAATTTCAAACGCATCGCCGCCCGGCCGGACGGCGGAATCAGCCCCACCAACTCCGAAATCCAGACGATATTCACGCACTGGCTCGAATCCTCTCTGCACCAACCCATCCCCCCCACAGCCCGGATTCGGGAGCCTGCCCGCGATTTCTCAGCTTTTGGCCTTGTATGAGCAATTTACCCGATTCTTCTTTGTTGCTGGTCGGCCTTACCGGAACTGGGAAGACCAATTTCCTTGTCGCCCTTGACTTTGTCTTGGACAACCAAGCCGACCCCAACGGACTCGTCCATTCCGAACTTGCCGCCGATCGCGCTTATCTCCAGCCCCTCAAAGAGCAATGGCTTAGAGGCGAAGTATTCAATCGCACGAATCGCCAGCAGCCTCCCATGCCTCACCAACTCCTCGTAAGGCATCCGGCGAGCGGCACCTCCGTTGGCTTCTTTATTCCAGACCTCGCTGGCGAAACCTTCGACGCCCAGTTCGTGACGCGCTCTATGTCGCACAGTTTTTGGGAACGCGTCGAAAGAGCGGCGGGCATCCTTCTTTTCGTGCATTGCGATCACAACGCGGACCACGCCATACTCGAACACTCCGGCCTGATGGACCCTAAACAGTCCCCAGAAACCGGAGTCAATGTCGCACCAACCGAACTTGCCAGCGAGTGGCGTCCCGAAGATGCCTGCCAACAGGCTAAACTAGTGGACCTTCTCCAATTCATTTCTGAGGCCACTCCACGACATCAACCTCTCCGCATAGCCGTGATGATTTCCGCTTGGGACCTCGTTGAAAACGCACCCAAAATCGGTCCAAACGCTGCCGCCGAGCTGCCCAAGAATCCACAACAATTCCTAAACCGCCGCTTTCCCCTACTGGATCAGTTCCTCCACAGCCACACAGAAACGTTCAACTCGCGGGTCTTCGGCGTGAGCGCCCGCGGTGGCGGAAATTCTGCCGAGGACATCAAGCGTCTCACCAGTTTCGATCAACCGATCGAGCGAGTCATTCTCGTTGATGACACACACCGTTCCAACGACTTAACCCGCCCAGTGCGGTGGTTGCTCGGCTTGCTCGATTCCACTACAAATTCCAATGGCTGAACAAGTCCGCGTCCAACAGGCCTTATTTGGCTATCGTGAAGGACACAACCTTGTGGCCGCGTCCGTCTCCCTGCCTCCAAGCGTGCGTCATTTTCTCGCCACGATTACGGACGCCTCCGGTTCGGAAACCCCGGAGGGCTTCAAAATCACGTACACCGGTCTGCCGGTCCCACAGACAGACTTCTATGCGCTTTTCTGCACTTGGCCAGCGCCAGAGATGCCCAGGCCTGGCTGCGTCTGGAGCCACGTCCTTCTTGTGGAGCTTGCTGACTTAGCTCGTATGCCAGACCTTTCCGTGTTGCCCGTGCTCTGCCTTCGGCCGAAGCCGAAATCCCCATTTTCTGATTACGAGCATCCGCTCGCGCTGTCTGCCCATGAATCCGCCCGCTACCAACCGAGTGCAGAAGTACAGATCCGCGCTTCATCGCTTCTCGCCGCCCTCTACGGGCAGCCTGACAATTGCATCGTATTTCTTGCTGAACAAGCCATGCTCTGGGAGGCCACCGTTTTTGCCATTTGGTCCCAGCAATGGCCTCGGTTGCGACGCAATTTCGCCTTTTCCACCGGCTCTCTCGGCGACAGGCGGCTCGCCGGAGTCGCCTTCGACCTTCAGGTCGCCCCATCCGGAAGCATGGGCCTCTGGCGCCGCTCCGGACTCCCGACCATCGTCCTTGAACCCTCCCCGAACACTCTCCCACCACCGGCATGGACGAGCACTGTCCAAAATGATCTAGCTACAGATTCCTCCAGCCCGCTCCGTCAATTTCTTTTTACATACGGAAGCGACATTGAAAAGCCACGCCACGCGTTTGCACGCCTTGCCACCGCCTACGTACGACTGTTTGTTGATCCAAGCGAGGACTGGAGAGACAAGCTTCGAGTCATAGGCGAGAACTTTCCGATCCAATCAGAAGGCGTGCGTCTAAAGGAATGGCTTGTCAAATCTTCCAAGAGTCCCGACCAGAAACAGAACCTGGAACGTGCTTGGGCAACATCCTCCTTCCTGCTTGACGCCCCCGAAGCATCAGCTTACGCGAGCATATCCATTGATCACTCCGACTGGGCTCAAGTTCTGTGGGACAACAAGCGAGACGAGGTTCTGTCCCTTTTTGCACGACTGGTCAGGCAAAGAGAAAAGCCCATTACCACAGCCTTCGCCGTAGCGGTTGCAAACATACTGCAACCCGGAGATCTTCAGTCCATTGCCACTAGATACCCGGAGTTGATCCCAATCTTGTTGAGTTATCGTCCGGCGCTCGCCCATGACACGAGCACATGGGAACTCCCTGGCCACACTCAATGGCAGGTGTACGAGGTCCTTGACAGGCTTTCACTCAGCCAAGAGGATTGGAGCGAGGTCATGGCAGCAATGTTCATTGCAGCCACTTATATTGCAGTGCGCCCAGCAGTGGAAAAAGCTGGCCCTCACGCGATGGAGGGCGCATTTCGCTGGCTCGACAACAAGATCTCACACAAGTGTCTGCCGTCCCAACCGTGGCGCGAGGCACTTTCCACCCAAGCCGCTAACCTTCTCGCCCAGGGCAGCCCGCTGCCTCCCGCCCAACTGGCACTTTGTGCGTGGTTCGTCCAACCCGACACTGCAAGGGCATTTCTGTCGGCCTCCCGGGACGATGTTCAGGCGCTGGCCCAGCACCCTCTCGACATCATCCCGCTGCCATTGCGATTGCACACGGCATTCCTGCTTGTCACCCTCGGGCTGCGGGCGACAGGCGTTGAGGGTTTGAAACCGCTCTTGCGGGGATTTTACGATGTTCACGAGGCGCTAGCATCGGTCCGCTTCTCGGCAGAATCGTGGCAGTTGCTCTCCCCTGAGCTGCCGCGCCTACGCGTCTGGCGAGATTGGGATCGCTGTGAGAAACTTCGCAGAGCGGTACATACTTGGCTCTCAAAACACGTAACGACTGGCAACCCGTTGCTCCAAGTCGCAACCACGCCGGCGTGGCGCGATCTGGCAAGTCGGGTATTGGCCAGCGAACCGGATCCTGATGATTCTCTTGATTAGCAAGACCGACTTAATGCCAAATAAATCCCCCAGCTTTGCTGGAGAGACTCTTGGAGTTTGACAACTCCAGGAGCGATGCCGTCTGGAAGCGTCATGCGGCTACCAGATGCTTCCATCCCTCCCGGAACAACAGGAACGCGAAGAAAGCCAGCAGCACCGCCAGGACGCGCATCACCACCCGATATGGCCGCCCGACCAGCAAGTCGCGGGATCGCGCGGCGAGCAGGACAATCAGCACTTTCGAGCCGACCAGCAGCAGGTAAAAGCCGCATAGGAAACTGAATGGGGTGGCGGCTTCAACTGCCCGTGAACGGCGGCAAGAAGTGCCTGACCACTGATTGGCTCTCACAAGGGAACCGAAGAGCATATGACCCAGGATGCCGGAGACAACTCTGGTCCATACCCCGACCTTCAAATCTCCCCAAACCTGGCTCTCAGCGGCGCCAGATCGGGATCAACTCGAGCCATTTTTCGGATTTCGCTTTTGTCCCCGCGTTTGTATGCGAGTTCGAGCCAATGCCGGGCTTCGTCCTGATTTCCCAATTGGCAGGCATAGCAGGCCATGTTGTAACCCATCAGCCATTCTTCAGGAAAGCGCTCGGATATGGGTTTCAGCGTGCCGTATGCCTCTTGGGTACGACGCAATTCGTGAAGTGAATACGCCAAATGTATCCAACCGAAGGGCAACTCGGGCGTGCGTTGCGTGATTTCTCTGGCAACGCAAATGGCCTCCTCCCAATTCTTCGCCTTGGCTTGGATCTGCCAACGGACTTCCTGCACGTCAGGATGAATCCGCAACTCCGGAGTGATTTTTTCGATATCCGATTGGGCCTCTTGCCAGTTTCCAAGGCCAAGCCAACCATCTGCGGCGATCAGATGGTGCGAATCTGGCGGTTCCAGCGATTTCATCGGACCATCATTGTGAATTGCGAGTGACATCGCAATGCAGGAAATCGGTTGATCCCATCTGCGTCAGCAAGGGCTCAAGTTCGTGCTCTGATTCGGCACCGCGCGCGCGGGCTTGCCATCCTCCCGGTGTTGGTATCAATCTTGAGCGCGTGGCCGTATCCCAAAGTGGCACGACGACAATTATGAAAACCACAATGATTGACAGATCAAAAACGGCGCTGGTGGTCATTGACCTCCAGAAAGGCATTGTCGGGCGGCAAACCGCCCCCCATGCGTCGGACCTCGTGGTCAAAAATGCGGCGGCTCTGGCCGAGGCGTGCCGGAAAAGCGGGATGCCGGTTTTTTTGGTGAGGGTTGCCCTGTCGCCGGACGGAAAGGACGCCCTGCATCCGGACGCGGACGCTTCCATGCAGTTTCAAAAGCCGCCACCGGATTGGACTGAGATTGTCCCGGAAATGGGTCCCAAACCGGGCGATATCGTGATTACCAAACGCCAGTGGGGCGCGTTCTACGGGACGGAGCTTGACTTGGAATTGAGAAGGCGCGGCATAACGGCCATGATCCTGTGCGGCATATCCACGAACATCGGCGTGGAAAGCACCGCCCGGTTCGCTTACGAATACGGTTACAATCAGGTTTTCGCGGAAGACGCGATGGCCGCCCTGTCGGCGGAAGAGCACGCGCTGACCGTCACGAAGATATTTCCCCGCATTGGCCTGGTGAGAAAAACCGGGGACATATTGGCCGATCTGTCGAACGATTGATTCATTATGGGTTTTCGATTCAGCCGACGTGTCAGCATTTTGCCAGGGCTGAAGTTGAACTTGAGCGGCAGTGGCGTCTCCCTTTCTGCGGGCGTCCGCGGCGCCCACATCAACCTCGGTCCGCGCGGCCTTTACGGTTCCGCCAGCATTCCGGGAACCGGCCTGTCTTACCGGCAGCGCCTGGACAGTTCCTCCCGGAGCTATGATCGTCCTTCGGTGGAGCGCCGCCCCTCCGCCCGTCAGTGGGAGGCCTTGCAGCGGCGCCAGGAGCAGGAGGAGAAGGCGCAGGAGGCGCAGCAAGCGATTGATGACCGGTGGGAACATTACCAGCAGATGCTCCACTTCTGGAAGTCGCTCCCCGAAATTCCCAGCCTGGAAAACTCCATCCAAGCCCAAACCCAGCGGTCGTTCGAATCCACGCAGCAACCTCCGCCGGAGCCGGTCTGGCCGGAGGAAGAGACTAAATGTCTCAACGAGCTGACGGAGTCGGTGAAATCCCAAGCCCCGTATCGGTTGCTGCCGGCGTTGTTCGCCCAGAACCATGCGAAGACGCTGTTCCCGTCCGTGTGGCAGCAACGACAACCCGAAATCCAGCAGCGATATCAGGAATCGCTGGCCGAATACGAGCAGCAGTTGAAGGCGGCGCAGGCGGAATGGGAGGCCCGAGAAACGGAACGCGCAGCCTAGCTAAAATGGCTGACGGACGGTGATCTTGAGGAGATCAAACACACCCTGACGGAAATCTTTACCGGCCTGCACCTGCCATTCCAGGACGCAACCCAGTGCGGTTTGTTCTTCGACACGGCGGATTTGATTTCGTTGAATCTGGACCTGCCCGAGATGGAACAGGTCATTCTGCTCACACGGAAATGGCTGCTCAAAAATGGGGAGGTCCGTGAGGTGGCGCGCGGCAAGGTGGAACGCGATCGTGATTACTTTGACTTGGTGACCGGGGAATGCGCCTTCATCGCGGTGGGCGCCCCCAACAATCTGCCGGACACGAGGGGAATCGCCCGATC
>Ga0181521_10001130_pt1 | contig 33070 bp, 26 predicted proteins | sample PEATcosm2014_Bin_32_FD_119764 | JGI IMG/M metagenome (GOLD analysis project Ga0181521, IMG submission 119764) | Peatland microbial communities from MTU Mesocosm Facility, Houghton, MI, USA - PEATcosm2014_Bin02_60_metaG | ecosystem: Environmental > Terrestrial > Soil > Wetlands > Peat | place...
ACACTTGAGGCATGGCCGTTCAAGAAGAAGCGGAATTCCCCACTCCAGCCGAAGCGGAAGCGCCTTCCCCGGAAGTGCCTTCCATGGAAGAACTGCCGGTGCTGGCGGTTCGCGACACAGTCATTTTCCCAGGCGCTTTGCAACCCATCACGGTGGGACGCCCGAGCTCCATCGCGCTGGTGCAATCGCTGGGAGAAAACCGCCATCTGGCGGTTATTTCGCAGGTGGACCCGCGGGTGGAAATGCCCGGCCCGGACGACCTTTACCGGGTGGGGACGGTGTGCGTCATGCATAAAGCCATCCGCGTTCCCAAGGACAACCTGCTGTTGTTCTGCGAAGGACTGGCGCGTGTCAGCACGGCCGATTTCACGGCCACCGAGCCCTTCCTGCGCGCCAACGTGGAGCGCGTGCCGGAGATCGAGCCTCCCGCCACCAGCGAACTGGAGGCGCTGCGGCAGAACGCGGTGGGCCTGTTCCAGCAGATCGTGACCGCCTCGCCTAACCTCTCCGACGATCTGGCATCCACCGCGACCCACATTACGGAGGCCGGCCGCCTGGCGGACTTCATTGCCGGCAACCTGCCGGCTTTGAGCCACGCCGAACGCCAGCACCTGCTGGAAATGCCCGACGGCAATGCCCGGCTGGTGGAGATGCACCGCGCGCTGACGCGCGAACTGGAGCTGTTGGAACTGCGCGGCCGCATTCAATCGCAAGTGCAGGGGCAGCTTTCGCAGAGCCAGCGCGAATTCTACCTGCGCGAGCAGTTGAAAGCCATTCAGAAAGAGCTGGGCGAGGGGGACGACAGCCAGCGCGATACCGAAGACCTGCGGCAGAAACTGGAAGCCACGGGCATGCCGGCGGAAGTGAAAACCGAAGTCCTGCGGGAGCTGGGCCGGCTCACCCGCATGTCGCCCGCTTCCCCCGAATACGGCGTCACCCGCACCTATCTGGAATGGATGGGCAACCTGCCGTGGAACGTCACCACCGGCTCGCAGGTGGACGTCAAACGGGCGGCGGCGATTCTGGACGAGGATCATTACGACCTGGAAAAAGTGAAGGACCGGATTCTGGATTACCTGGCCGTGCTGCAACTGCGCCCAGTGGTGAAAGGGCCCATTCTGTGTTTTGTGGGTCCGCCGGGCGTGGGCAAGACGTCGTTGGGGCGCTCCATCGCGCGCGCACTGGGCCGCAAATTCGCGCGCATTTCGATGGGCGGGATGCACGATGAAGCCGAGATCCGCGGCCATCGCCGCACCTACATCGGGGCGCTGCCCGGCCAGATCATTCAGGCGCTGCGCCGCGCCGCCGTGAGCGATCCGGTTTTTATGCTGGACGAAGTGGATAAGCTGGGGCGCGATTTCCGCGGCGACCCGGCGTCGGCGCTGCTCGAAGTGCTCGATCCGGAGCAGAACTCGACCTTCCGCGACAACTACCTGGACGTTCCCTTCGACCTTTCCAAGGTCCTGTTCATCACCACCGCCAACGTGCTCGACCCGGTGCCCGACGCGCTGCGCGACCGCATGGAAATCATCCCGCTGGAAGGCTATACGGAACAGGAAAAGGTGATGATCGCGTTCCGCTACCTGATTCCGCGGCAGACCGCCGAAAACGGGCTGAACGCCGAAACGGATATTCGTTTCAGCGACGCGGCGGTGCGCTTCGTGGTGCGCCGCTACACGCGCGAGGCGGGCGTGCGCAGCCTGGAACGGGAGATCGGGACGATTTGCCGCAAACTGGCGCGGCGCATCGCCGAAGGCACGCGCGAGCTGGTGGAAGTGACGCCGGAAGTGGTGGAAAAGGACTTGGGCGCGCCGCGCTTCCGCACCGATACGGAAGTGGCCGAGCGCACGCGGCTCCCCGGCGTGGCCGTGGGTCTGGCCTGGACGCCGGTGGGCGGCGACGTGCTGTTCATCGAAGCCGGGCGCATGCCGGGCGGCAGCAAAGGGTTGATCATGACCGGGCAGCTCGGTCCGGTGATGCAGGAATCGGTGCAGGCCGCGCTGACGTGGGTGAGGAGCAGCGCCACCAGATACGGCATCGATCCCGACCTGTTCAAGACCAGCGACATTCACATTCACGTGCCGGCCGGAGCGATTCCCAAAGACGGGCCGTCGGCGGGCATTACCATGGCGGCGGCGCTGCTCTCCATGCTCACCGGCCGTTGCGTGCGCGACAGCCTGGCGATGACCGGCGAAATCACGCTCACCGGCCAGGTGCTGCCGGTGGGCGGCATCAAGGAAAAGGTGCTGGCGGCCAAGCGCAGCGGCGTGCGGGAAGTGATTCTGCCATTCGAGAACGAAGTAGACGTGCGGGAAGACCTGAAGAGCGAGCAGATCGGCGATATGCAAGTCCACTACGTGAAGATGATGGACGAAGTGGTGGAGCTGGGGCTGGAAAAAGGCGAAAACGAGCTAGCCGGCGGGCAACGCAAATGAACGATTCGCCGCCGCGCTGACGTTGATAGGGTGTCAGCGGCTACAAAAGGTCAACGAATTCCGGGTGCTTGGGAATGTAGTGAGAACCGGTGGAATGGTGGATGAAAAAACCCTCTCGCTGAAGGGCGCGCAGAACTTCCCTGGGTTTGACAACGGGCAGGCGCCGGCTCATACCAGCCGAGGGAGCGCTAGCGCAAGCTCTTCTTTCACGGGATCGGCGGTTAACTTGATGTCCTCGGGAATTGGCAACCCGTCCTTCTGCGAGCTTTCCAAGTAGCCTTGAATGGCATCACGGGCCATTTCGCGGGCTTCGCCCAGGGTGTCCCCTTCGGTGACTAGCCCTGGCAGAGCCGGACAGGTGACCACGTAGCCACCCTCTTCAGCCCGTTCGAACAGCGCGGTATAGCGAATTTCAGACATAGAGTGGCCTCTGTTGATTGTAAGCATTGTAGGCCGGCCCGTGGGCGGGGCGCAGCCGCAGGCTGTTAAACTTGAATGAGGCCTGCCTATGGACCGCCCTGCCACCAGCCGCGCAGCCACGGCGCGCGAAATCATTCTCGAGATCGTGCGCAATATGCGGGAGGGCCTCGAGCCCCTGCACTACTCCACGCTTGCGCCCGCGCTGTACCACGTGTATCTGCATGCCGACGATATGGAGCGGCTGCGCGCCATCGTGCCGCGGATTGTGGACGAGGCGCGGCGGGCGCTGGACGCGGAACTGGAAACGCTGAATCGCGCGTCGATCGGGGAGCGGCTCAAAATCGCCAGGCGCTCCGATCCGAAGATTGCGCCGCCGGAGGGCGGCTGGCAAATCCGCATTCTGGAAAATACCGACGATGAAGTGGCGGCGGGCGATATCGTTATTTATTCGGAGCTGGCGCTGCCGGCCAAAAGCGAATTCGGCGCCGGCTCCATGACCAAGCGCATCGCCACGCGCCGCATGGCGGGCGCGGAAGTGCCGGCTGCGGTAACCACGGCAGCGGCTTCTTCCGGCACACAGCCGCAAAGCGATGCGGCGGGAGCGTTCGCGGTGATCGAATACGACGACAGCGGCGGGCGCAAAACGTTCCGCATGACCAAGGACGAAATCGTGGTGGGGCGCGGCGGGCGCGATTACTGGACGGATTTGAAACTGGAGACGCTGCCGGACGTTTCGCGCGAGCATTTCCGGCTGCGCCGCGACGCTGCCAGCGGCAAGTTTTTTCTCAAGGACCTGAGCCGCCTGGGCACCACCATCAACGGCGAAAAAGCGCCCTGCAGCGTGGAGTTCGAAAACGGCGAGAAGCGCGACCGCAACGTGGAAGTGCCGGTCCCGGAACGCGCGCGCATCGGCCTGGCGGACGTGGTCTTTTTGGATTTCCGAAGCACGACGAATGGTTAAGACCAACCTCAGGTGCGCGGGAGCGAGCGACCCCGGGCGGGTTCGCCACAACAACGAAGACGCGCTGTACGTGGACGCCGAGCGCGGCATTTTCCTGGTGGTGGACGGGATTGGCGGGCAGGCCGCGGGCGAAAAAGCGGCGGCCATCGCGGTGGAGCGCATCCGCGCGCGCCTGGAGCGGCAGACGGGCGCGGCGGAGCAGCGCATCCGCGAAGCCATCGCCATGGCCAACAACGAAATTCTGCGCCAGGCGCGCGCCAACCCGGAGTGGGAGGGGATGGCGTGCGTGCTCACGGTGGTGGTGCTGGACAATGGGTCTCTGGTGGCGGGGCACGTGGGCGATTCGCGGCTCTACCAGATCCGCCGCGGGGAGATTCGCAAGATCACCCACGACCACTCGCCGGTGGGCGAGCGCGAGGACAATGGCGAGCTCACCGAGGCCGAAGCCATGCGGCATCCGCGGCGCAACGAAGTATTTCGCGATGTGGGCTCGGAGGAGCACGAGCCGGACGATAACGACTTCATCGAGGTGCGGCGCCTTCCATTCGACCCGGATAGCGCGCTGGTTCTGTGCAGCGACGGGTTGAGCGACCTGGTGGCGTCGAACGACATCCGGCGGGTGGTGGCGCGCAACGCGGGAAATCCCCAAGGCGCGGTGAAGGATCTGATCGCGGCGGCCAACGCGGCGGGCGGAAAAGACAACGTCACGGTGGTGGTGGTGGAAGGCGAAGGGTTCGCCGGCGCGGCGGCGGAAGCGCCGGTGGCGAAAGGCTCGGGATGGCGTCGCGGGGCGGCGCTATTTCTGCTGGGCGCGCTACTGGCGGCCGCGGCGGCGTGGTTCACGCGCGGCCTCTGGACGCCCGCGCCGCCGCCGGTGGTGATCCGACCGCGCGTGCTGGCGGTAGGGCAGGGCGCGCGCTATGGCACCATTATGGAAGCCATGGCGGAGGCGCGCGCGGGCGACAGCATCGAGGTCGGGACGGGCGAATATCGCGAAGAGGTGCATTTGAAAAGCGGCGTTGCGCTGCGCAGCCGCACGCCCGGCGATGCGGTGCTGCGCGCGGCGCCGGTGGGCGGCGGCCCGGCCGTCTGGGCGGAAAAAGCGGCCGGCGCGCGGCTCAGCGGATTCCGTATTCTGGGCGATGCGGCGATGCCCCTGAAGCAAGGCGTGCTGCTGATTTCCTCCGACGTGGAGATGGACGACCTGGACGTGGAAGGCGCGAACGTAGGGATCGAAATCCGCGGCGGACGTCCCACGCTGCGCGCCAGCCGGATCGCGGATTGCCTCGAGCGCGGAGTCTGGGTCACGGGCGATGCCGCGCCGTGGATTTCGCACAACACGTTTCGCGCCACCCACGGGCCGGCGCTGGTAGTGGAGGAAAGCGCGCGGCCGGTGCTGGTGGACAACGTTTTCGAAAAGGGCGCGGTGCAGATTCCGGCCGCCATGATGGCTCTGGTGAAGCAGCGCAACCTGTTTCTGGAAACGGCGCGGCAGCCGGGAAAGCGGAAGCAGGAATGATCGCGCCAACCAGCCGCAAGATCGGGAAGTACGAAATCCGCCGGAAGCTGGGGCGCGGCGGCATGGCGGACGTGTACCTGGCGCAGGACATGGCGTCGGGATTCACGGTGGCCCTCAAAGCCATCGAGCATAGCGCCGACGCCGATACGCGCGACGCCATCGAAGCCGAGCGGCGCGGCGCGGAGCTGCAGGCGCGCCTGGCGGCGGTGGATGCGCGGGTGGTCAAGGTTTACGAAGCCGACGACGCCGACGGGTTCTTCTACGTGGCCATGGAATACATCGACGGGCAGGACCTGGCGGAGCTGATGCGCAAGGGTCCGCTGGCGGTGCCGTTCGCGGTGGGGGTGGCGGCGGCCGTGGCGCGCACGCTGGAGAACGCCCACAACCTGGAGGCGGCCATCGACGGGCGCGATTTCCGGGGAATCGTGCATGGCGACATCAAGCCGAAGAATATCCGGATCGACGCGCGGGGCGAAGTGCGGGTGCTGGATTTCGGAATCGCCAAAGCGCTTTCCATGTCGCGCAAGCTGACGCGCAACGAATTCGGCAGCGTGCCGTACGCCTCGCCGGAGCGGCTGGAATCGGGCGAGGTGAACGCCCAATCGGACCTGTGGTCGCTGGCCGTGATGCTGTACGAAATGCTGACGGGGATGCAGCCGTACCACGCGGATTCGACGGAGCGCCTGGATCGCATGATCCGCTCGCACATTCCGCCGCCGCCGGCGCCCGATCCGTGCCCCGAGCCGCTGCGCAAATTTCTGGTGAAAGCCATGGCGCCCGAGCCGGAGTTGCGGTACGCCTCCGCCAAGGAGTTCGACGAAGAGCTGGCGGCGTTTTCCGAGGGCCGGCCCATGCGGGCGGCCAGCCAAGACCTGGATGCCACGCGGCGGACGCATCGCGCGGATGCGGGACCGGCCTCCCGGCCTGTCGACGAGCGCACGCACCGCAGCGAGAAACAGGCCGTGAGGCCTGTCCCGCAGCCCGAACCGGAACGCAAGCCGCGGCGCGTGTTCGGCAAGGCCATGCGCGCCGTCGCGCTCGTGGCGCTGGCGTGCGTGCTGTGGGGAACGTACGCGGCGGTCTCCAATTACCTGCTCTACAAGCGCGGCCAGCAACTGGAGCGCGACGTCGAATCCGAGCAGGTGACCGACCCCGACCAGATCTGGAACAGATGGACGGAACTTTCCCAGGGCAACCCCTCGTCTCTCCTCTTGTATGGGCCGAGAAGGGTGGTGAAACGGAAGCTGGAGGACGCGGCCGACCACGTGATCGCGACCTACCGCAATCAGGATGCGCAGCCGGTGTACGAAAAAGACTGGGAGCGCGCGCGCAGCCTGCTGGCGCACGCCCTGGCGATGGATCCGGACGAGACCACGCGCGGCAAGCTGCGGCTGTGCGAAGGGCAACTGGCGCGCATCAACGGGACGAGTCATCGGGATGCGGCGCAATTGCAGCAGGCGGTGGACGATTTCACGGAGGCGCGCAAGCTGCTGCCCAATTCGCCCGATCCGGACCTGGGCCTGGCGCGCACCTACGTGTACGGGCTGAAGGATATCGACAAGGCCTACGACGCTTTGCAGGAGGCGCAGAAGCATGGGTACCAGTTGGGAAATCGCGAAAAACTGCAACTGGCGGACGGATATCGCGACCGCGCCGACAGCACCTTCTGGGATTCGCGCAACGTGCGCGGGCTGCCGCAGGAGAAAGACCAGGTGCAGCGCGCGGCGGACGATTACAAACGCGCGCTCGAGCTGTACCAGGGAATCGCGCCCTACGGCAATGCGAACGCGCAGATCGTACGCGTGCAAAACAGTTTGGATAGCGTGAATACTCGATTGAAGGAGATCGAAGCGGGCAACTCTCCACTGGGCGCGTTGCTTCCCCTGCTATGGCGGTTACGCGGAGCAAAGCACTAGACCGCGAGGAAGTCCGGCGCGGCCGCGGCGCGCGGCCGGCGTGGAGAGGCGCGGAGCTGGCGTGGCTGCTGGCGGCGGCCGCGCTGGTGGCCTGCGGCCTGGGGCTGGTATACCAGGCCAAGTCGCGCGATTTCGCGGCGGTGGATGCGGGGCTCACGGCCAAACAACTGCTCAACCTGAACACGCTGGGCGCGCGCGAAGATCTGCTGCCGGCGCTGGCGAACCTGTTTGCCGAGCCGGCCGAGCGGGAATTTGCGGCGCGCAAAATTTACTACGCGGCAGGCGGCTTGTCCAACGTAGGCGCGCTGGCGCGCATTCGCGTGACGGCGGCGGAAGCGCGCAGCGAGCGCGGGCTGCGGGCTTGGAGCGACCGCATGGGCGCGCGCGAATGGACGCCGCTCGTCACGGCGGAACAGTTTCGCGTCCTGAAGCCGCTCCTGGTGGTGCGGCAGCCGGAAGCCTTCCGGCGCGCGTTCCGCATCTGGATCGCGATTTTTTTCGCGGCCTTTCTGCTGGTGCACCTGTTCTGGGGCGCGCGCCGGTTCGAAGGCGATGCAACGTTCTTGCCGGCGCTTTTGCTGCTCACCGGCGTGGGGCTGATCCTGATGATCGCGCTGCGCGACCCGGTGCGCGACAACATGCTGTTCGTGGATTTCGCGCAGGGCGCCGGGCTGGGCTGCGTGGTGCTGGCCGTGTCCAGCGTGTTGAATTACGAGCGCCTGGCGGGGCGCCTGGCGTTCGTCCCCCTGCTGGCCAGCTTCGCGCTTTCGGCGCTGCTGATTTTGTTCGGCTCGGGGCCGGGAACCAGCGACGCCAAGGTGAACCTGTTCGGCTTTCAGCCGGTGGAGCTGATCCGCATCCTGCTGGTGTTTTTCCTGGCGGGATATTTCGGCAGCCGCTGGGACGTGCTGCGGCACGCGCGGGAGACGCGGGCGTCTTTGAGCGCGCTGACCAGGCGCTTCGATATTCCGCCCCTCGAATACACGCTGCCGGTGGCGCTCGGCGTGGGATTTTCGCTGGCGTTCTTTTTCCTGCAAAAGGATATGGGGCCGGCGCTGGTGTTCGGCTGCGTGTTCCTGGTGTTGTACGGGATGGCGCGGGGCAGCGCGTTCGTGCCGGCCATCGGGCTGGCGGTGCTGGTGGCGGGATTCGCGGCCGGGTATTGGCTGGGGGTGCCCCACACGGTGGGCGAGCGCGTGGCCATGTGGCTTTCGCCGTGGAACAACCTGGTGCACGGCGGCGACCAACTGGCGCATTCGTTATGGGCCTTCGCCAGCGGCGGCGCGACCGGAATGGGGATTGGGCTGGGCGATCCGCAGGTGGTTCCGGCGGCCCATACGGACCTGATTCTCTCGGCGCTGGGCGAAGAGTGGGGATTTGCGGGAGTGGCCGCGGTATTCGCCTTGTACGCGCTGATTGTGTATCGCGCGCTCGGGATTGCGCGGCGCGCGCGCACGGATTACGAAATGTTCCTGGCGGCGGGGCTGGCGGCGGCGACGGCGCTGCAGATTCTGGTGATCGCGGGCGGCGCATTGGGCGTGATGCCGCTGACGGGCGTGGTGACGCCCTTCCTGAGCTATGGGCGCACCGCCATGATCGCCAACTTTCTGGTGATCGGAATTCTGGAAGCCATTTCGGCGCGCGGGCAGACGGGACCGGCGGCGCAGCCGCGCATGGCCGTGCCGCTGGCCACCGTGGGCGCCATCTTCGCGGTGTGCGGCGCGGTGGTGCTGGCCAAGGCGGCGTACGTCGAGGTGCTGCACGATTCCGCCATCATGGGCGAAGGCACGCTGGTGGTGCAGGCCGATGGCGCGCGGCGCTACCAATACAATCCGCGCTTCCAGGAAGTGATGCGCGAAATTCCCAAGGGCGCCGTTTACGACCGCAACGGGCTGCCGCTCGCCACCAGCGACTGGCAGGAACTGGAGAAGCATCGGGCGGAATACGCGCAGCTCGGAATCGATATCGATCGCGCCTGCCCGCGCTCCGACAGCCGCTATTATCCCTTCGGCGCCCTGACGTTCGATTTGCTGGGCGACCTGCGTACGCGCCTGCGCTGGGGCGCCAGCAACACTTCCTTCGTGGAGCGCGACGAAGCGCGCCGCCTGCGCGGATACGACGACCGGCCGACCCTGGTGGACGTGAGGAATCCGCGCACGGGCGCGATGGAGCGGGTGATCCGCTACGACTATCGCGATCTGGTGCCGCTCTTGCGGCATCGCTACGATCCCGAAAGTCCGGTGGTGCGGCGCGTGCTGGACCGGCCGCGCGACGTGAAGATGTCGCTGGATGCGCGCCTGCAGGTGCAGGTGGCGGCGATTTTGAAGAAGCAGTTGCAAGCCGCCAAGCAGGACAAAGGCGCGGCCGTGGTGATGGACCCGGCGAGCGGCGACCTGCTGGCCGCGGTGAGCTATCCGCTGCCTCCGGATACGCCGGAGGTTTCCGCGCAAGACGCCCCGGCGCAGGACAATAGCAATCCGTATCTGGACCGCGCGCGCTATGGATTGTACCCGCCGGGCTCGACCTTCAAAGTGGTGACCGCCATGGCGGCGCTGCGCAAGGACGCGGGGCTCACCAGCAAAACCTACCAGTGCATCCGGCTGCCGGATGGGCGTGTGGGCAATTACATCAAGGGATCGAAGCGGCCGATTCGCGACGATATCCAGGACAAGGAGCCGCACGGCACGGTGAACATGGAACGCGGCATCGTGGTTTCGTGCAACGCCTATTTCGCGCAACTCGGAACGTATGACGTGGGCGCGCAGCCGCTGCTGGATACGGCCAATCTGCTGGGGATCAGCGCGGCTTCGCCCAACACGGCGGCGCAGCTCAAGAAATCGCTGCCGCAATCCAGCTACGGGCAGGGGCAGGTGGTGGCGTCGCCGTTCCAGATGGCGCGCGTGGCGGCCACGGTGGCCAACGGCGGCGCCATGCCGGAAGGGCGCTGGATCACCGACGAAACCAACACGCGCACGGACGCGCCCAAAACGGTGCTGGCGGCGGATGCCGCGCAGACGCTGGCGCGCTTCATGCGCGAAGTGGTGACGGGCGGCACGGGGCGGCGCGCGGCGGCCAGCATCCCCGTAGCGGGCAAAACCGGAACGGCCGAACTGGCGGATGCGCCGTCCCACGCCTGGTTCATCGGGTTTGCGCCGTATGGAGCGGGGGCGCGCAAGATCGCGTTCTCCGTGCTGGTGGAGAATGGAATATACGGCGGAACGGCCGCCGCTCCGGCCGCCGCGGAGATTGTGAACGCCGCGGCCAAACTGGGGCTGATTCAACCATGAGCCTGTTTTCGGAGATTGAAAAAAGCATCGAGCGCGGCTTTCGCCGGTGGACGGAGAAGATGTTCGGCCCGGCGGATTCGGACCAGTTGCTGCTGGTGCATCGCGAAATCCTGGAGGAGATCGAAAGCCAGGTGCAGGTAATGGCGCACGGGCGGCGCGTGTTTCCGTTCGCGCGCGTGACCGTGACCCTGACGGCGGCGGAAGAGGAGCGGCGCAAGCTGTATCAGGCGGCGTTCGGCGAGCGGCTGGAAAACGATTTGAAGGAAGCGCTGGGATCGGCGGAGTGCGAATTGCCGCGCGGATTTCACGTGGAAGTGCGCACGGCGGCGGAAGGCGAAGGCGCCTTCGCCATCGATTACGGCAGCGAGCCGAAGCAGGCTGCGGCGCATGCGGCGCCGGCCGCGCCGGGGCGGCTCAGCGTAGTGCGCGGCAAGGCGGAGCGCGGCGATTACGTGCTGGACAAAGCGCGCGTGAACATCGGCCGCATGGCGGAGCTGACCGATACCGAGCAGCGCGTGGTGCGGCGCAACGACGTGGTGTTCGAAGAAGGCGGCGACGAAGCCAACGCCACCGTTTCAAGGAAGCACGCGCACATCCGGAGGGATGAAGGCGAGTACCGGATTTGCGACGACGAAAGCGAATTCGGCACGCGCGTGTTTCGCGACGGGCGCCCGATCGAAGTGCCGGCGGGCAACCGGCGGGGCGAGAAATTGCGCACGGGCGACGAGATTTACCTGGGGCGGGCTTGCTTGCGGTTCGAACAGTAAGGAGGGGGAAGGAGCAGTCAGAGGTTTGAGCGTTTTCCGTCCACCTGCGCCAGGAGCCGGTGACCGAGCGCAACCGAAAGATCAGTGAATGGTATGCGACTACCGTGTGCTATCCGAGCACCGCCTCCCAACCGTATAGAGAAGGTCCTTGTGCGGCACGGCAACCAAGGTTTCTGAGCTTCCCGGCGCTCAGTCATGAAACGACCGGCCAGCAGAAGCGCGGGCTCACCAGCGGCGGGCCGCTGGACCTTTCGGCGCAGTATCCTTGTCAAATGAAATACACAATCCATTGGGACGACGCGGGCGACGAAACCACGGGAACGCCGTTCACGGTCGAAGCAAGCAGTCCACGGGAGGCGTTTGTCGCGGCCTGCGGGCAAATCGAGTCATTTGGCGGAGCAACAGCGCGCCTCTTCGAGCCGTTTCATATAGAGAGGCTCAATGACGATCAGGGTAAGGAGCACTATCCGCAATTCTTCCTGCCGCGCAACGAGCGGGTAGGCTGGCCTTACGGCAAGGATCGGTAGGAACAGCCACGACAAAACGCGCCGGGCCGCGGGCCCGTGAAATCGCGGAATATCCGCACGCCCTCGGTGGCTCTCCTTGGTCGGATGCGCTAAGCTTTCTTTGTAGTGATTGAGAGTACGCTCATAGTGACTGGCCCCGGTGGTGTCGGAAAGGGGCCATTGGCGAACCGCATTCGGGGTGACGCCGTGGCTATTGATCCGTACCGTTTGCGACCGCGTGGACCACGCCAGAAATCAAAAGACCCGCTCTACGCTCATCCGAAGTTGCGGACTGAACTTGGGGAAATGCTCTCCACTTTCGGAGATGTCCGTCGTGACATCCCCCGCCCGGGCGAAACGTTTGTTGACGAATTCGGCAGGCTGTGCAACGAGGAGATGGAGTGGTTTCCGAGGGCGAAGGTTCTTTTCTTCACGGTACGCGGCGAGTGGCAATGCTTGATTTTCCATGCTCTAGACGGTGACATTGGAAAGGCTGAACTATACGCCCCCGCCTTGCCTGCAATGCTTGGTATCGCGGACATCGGGGACGTACTCGGTACACCATCAGTCCTCGTTCTAAATCCGGCGACTGTGTCCGTTGCAACGATGCAGGACTGGACAGAGCTAGAGGCAAAGACACGGGAGAACTGCGAACTGCGAGGCGATGACGACAAGTCAATTCAGAAGCGCGTCGGCACCATCAATGCAGAAGCCCCCGCTTGGCGGAGGCTGATAGCAGAACGGAACGACCTCGAATTGACGGGTTGGTCCTTCCCGGAATATAAGTTCAAGCCGGAGACTGAAAGCCAGCTTCTCCGTGAGGCTCGCCAGTGCATCCTCAGCCGGGCTCCGCACTTTGCTGTCTTCTTCAAAACCGAAGACGAACTCTGAAGTTTTACCCTGGTTCGTGCCACGTGTTCCGGGTGCAACTTCGAAAGCGACTCAAAATGGTAGGTTTTGCGATGCCCGGCGGGGCCAATGAAACCAGATCGGACGTTTCGGAATCTCATAATCCGGTCTCAAAACCGAGTGCACGTCGTCGAGTTGGGCCAGGGGGTTTGCCGAGCGGGCGGCATGGTCGAGATCTCGCGGAAAATCGCAAATCTCTGTCTCAATAACAGGCGCCGACGTCGGCCCTGGCGGTGAGCCGCGATGTGAACCCGCCCCAGCTATGGCGTGAGCTGCAGGATAGATCCTCGGGTTACGGCGCAGCGTTTACGAATCCACATGAGCGTATCGTCGCCGATGCTTCCATGTGCTCGGCCGGCGGGACCTATCGGAGCAAAGATGGTGGTTCAAGCGATTTCAGCGGCAACGACGCGCCCGGCAATGCACCTCGCTGGTCTCTCCCCGGCTCGCGGAATCGCCTCCGCTAGAACGTGATCCCCACCATGAACTCGGCCTGGTTCTGGTTGCTGCTCAGCACGTTTGAAATGTTGAACTGCGCGCTGGTCCAGCGCGTGTAGCGCAGCTCGGGCAGGATGTGGATGATGAAGTGAACGTCCAGCCCGACGCCCAGCACGATGCCCGTGGTGGTGTTCTTGGCGGGCGATAAATTCGCGATGCTGCTGCTGATTCCCGTGAGGGTGTCCCAGGCCACGCCGGCATCCACGTAAGGCCGCACCACTTTGCTGGGGAAGCGATACTTCAGCAGCAGCGGAAATTCCCAGTTGCCGGCGGTGCCCGTGGCGGTGACGGCATTGCCGGCCGAACCGATGATGTCCTTGTAATTGAAATGGCGGTACAAGGCGTCGACTTCAATTCCCAATCCGAACGGCAAATGCAGCTCGGCGGTAGGGCCGAAGAGGTAACGGTTGGTCACCGAACTGGTAGTGCCGTTGACCGTGTCGAGAAAATCGGTCAAGGGCAAGCCGACTTTCACCCCGGCGCTGAAGGGCTGGCAGAACGCCGCGGCGGCGGGTAACAGGAGCGGAAGGAGCAGGCGCGTAAGCTTCACACTCGTAGTGTAAAGCTTTCGCCCAAATAAATGCGCTTGACTTCGGGGTCGCGCTCCAGCGCTTCGGGACTTCCGGCACGGAAAATGCGCCCGTTATTGATGATGTAGGCGCGGTCGGTGACGGCCAGAGTCTCGCGCACGTTGTGATCGGTGATGAGAATTCCGATTCCGGTGCGTTTTAAATCGAAAATGATGCGCTGCAGCTCGAGCACCTGGATGGGGTCGATGCCGGAAAAGGGCTCGTCCAGGAGCAGAAAGCTGGGATCGATCACCAGCGAGCGGGCAATCTCGACGCGGCGCCGTTCGCCGCCGGAAAGCATGTAGCCCATGCTGCGGCGGACTTTTTCCAGGCCGAGCTGGCCGATGAGCAGTTCCCGTTTCTCGCGGCGCTCGCGCGAGCTGATGGGCAGGGTTTCCAGGATAGCCATCAGGTTCTCTTCCACGCTGAGCTTGCGAAAAACCGAAGCTTCCTGCGGAAGGTAGCTGATGCCGCGCTGCGCGCGCTGATACATGGGCAGACCCGTGATGTCGCGGCCATCCACCAGAATGCAGCCGGAATCGGGGCTGATCAGCCCCACAATCATGTAGAACGAGGTGGTTTTGCCGGCGCCGTTGGGGCCGAGCAAACCGACCACTTCGCCCTGCTGCACGTGCAGCGTCACATCGTCCACCACGCGGCGGCCGCGGTAGGCTTTGGAGATTTCCTTGGTCTCCAGCGTGCTGACGGCGGGCTTATTTGCGTCCACGCTGGATGCGGCTCTGGACTGGCTGATTGGAACCCCCACTACCAAGCAGCCTACCATCGTCGGCCAGGTAGGTCAATTCGGGTGCTTGGGTCATATTGTCATGCCCCTTGACGGAATCGACCAGGCGCGCCATGCGAGGCTTTTCGCTTTTCAAGACGACTTTGTTGTCGTCGCAGTAATATTCCGTGTGGTCGGCGGTGCCGGTGTAGGTGTGGTGCGTGACGGTGGTCTGGACGATCTCGACGGCGCCATCGGCGAAGGCTTTTTCGAGGCGCGAATCGGCCGTGGAATCGGCCAGGAAGGCATGCAGCTCGCGGCTCTGGAGGTGCATGTCGGGGCGATTGAGGTTCACGCCGCCGCTATATATGGCCAGGCGGTTGTCGTCGGTGTAAGCCAGGTGCGGCGCTTTCACCACGGTGAGAACGGCGGGTTTGGCGGTGGCCGTCCCGGTCTTCGGTTCGGAGTCCTGCCAGAGATTACTGACCACGCCGCCATCGGCGATGAGGGTCTTTTTTTTGCGATCGACGTCGATGGTTTCGGCGGAAATGCGGTTGGCGCCCTGCCACATCACCACTTTGCCGTCGTAATGAATGGCGGTGTTGCGGTTGGTGGAGACCATGCGGCGGGCCTGGGCTTGCAGGGGCTCGTCGCCGGAAAGCATTTGCGATTTCTTTTGCGAGTTCTGGTCGGGCATGCGGCTGGATTCGACGTTGCCATCGGCGGTGAAATCGCCGCTGCGCTGGTCCATGCGGATGCGGTCGGCGCTGGTGGCGCCGGTGGAGTCCCACATACGCGCGCCGGTGTCCAGGATGATGATGTTCTGGTCGGAATCCAGGCTGGCTTTGCGGGCGCGGGCGCGGCGGTCGCCTTCCGCGTAGGTGAAATCGCCGGTCTGCTCCATGGTCGCGAGCTTGTTGGTTTTGGGATCGAAGTGCGCCACCAGCTCCTTGCTGGCGGTGGTGGAGACGGCGCGGTCTTTCTTGCGCTCTTCGGCGTTGGGGTCGGTCGAAGTTTTCACGTCGCCGGCGTGGAAGCTGTCGATGTGGTTGGCCGGGCCGTAAGCGATCTGCATGTTGCCGGCGGTCACCAGGCGATGGCGCTGCGCGGGCAGGTTGGGCAGAAACTCCAGCGTGCCGGGAGCGTGGGTTTGCACGCTTTCGAGGTCGCGGCCGCCGGGGCGCATCTTCATATCGATGGCTGCGCTGCGCAGCACGTGGCTTTCGGCGGGCTCCTGGCCTTTCACGGGCAGAGGCTTGGAAGAGACCACGGCGTTGCCGTTGGCGTCCACGTGGCTCAACAGGCTCTGCTTATTCTGCACCGTGAAATCCAGTTGCACGTGGTTGGCGTCCACGGTGGTGGCGGAGGCTTCGGAGGTGGAGACCAGGTGCGCGTTGGTGTTGGCGATCATCTGCTGGATTTCGCCCGCGCCATCGAAGTTCACTTGCAGATCGTTGGCCGAGTATTGCAGATTGCGGTTGGGATAGACGTCGGTGCCGTGCGCATTGACGGTGTGGAGCTCCTTGATAAAGCGGTGCACCTGGTCGCCGGTCCCGGTTTCCTGCAGGTGAATGACGACGTTTTCGCCTTCCACCACGGTATTGTCGCGGGTGAGTTTGCCCCAGGGCTGGAGTTGCACTTCGGCATTGGCCTCGTGGTAGATCAGGCTGGCGCCTTCGATCTTCATGGGCTTGGCGTTGGGGCCGATGGGTTTCCAATTCACCTCGACGCCGCTTTTGAGCTGCAGTTCGTGGGTGGTGGGGTCGTAGAACGCTCCGGTGGCTTTGCCTTCGCCGTTTTCGAAGGTGAAGGTGGCGGCGCGATCGGTTTCGGCGCGCCCGGTTTCGGTATCGAAAGTGACGCCGGAGGAATGAATGGTGATGAGCTCGTGTTTGGGCTGATTCTGCAAGGGGACGTTCAACGTAATCTGGACGGCGCCTTCGGAATAGAGGCGGTGATCGTTCTGAAAGAAGGTGGCGGCGGCGCTCTTGATGAGGTCGTAGGAGGTGCACTGCTTGTTGTAGATCTCGAGCTGCACTTGAGTGAGATCCACGCGCGAGTTATCGGAGATCTGCTTGAGCTCGTGCGCCGTAATATGGCTGGTGGGGCAGCCGCGGGCGGTGTTTTTGCTTTTGTATTCGTAGAGGTCGTCGGCGGTGTTCAGACCGGGCGGTAGAGGCTGCGGCACGGGAAGCGCTTCCTCGCGAACGATCTTCTTTTGGGCCTGATACTTGAAGCCGATGCCGCCTATAATAGCGGCAATGGCCAGCAGCAGAAGCCAGCGGGTGCCTCGCATGGAGATATACCCTATTGTATCGCGGTGGGGCACTGTAAGGCGCACCCTCCGCGCGGGACCGCGCGGGACGCCCCGTCGCGCACTTGGCCGGCGAGGCGCCGGTGGCTACCCAGGCTTGCACGAAACTTCTCCCGCGTCAGGCGGCTGCGCCGGCTTCGTCGCCGGAGCGTCCGCCGCCCGAGTCGCTGCACCTCGTTGCGGAAGGCTTTCATGCGTGCCCAATTGCCCGGAATCGCGTGATATGGGAAATACCCCCGCACCACCTGCTGCAAGCCATGGCGCCGTCCCCGGTATCGATCCGGCCGCGCGGCTTTGCGCGCTTTCCGGAATCTGCCGGGCGGCGATGCGGACCGATCACGGCTTGTCACCCACGGCGTCGTCGGAGTAGCCGGGCGAGAGCGCCAGGTTATTGTTCACGCGGACTACCTGCTCTACGCTGCCGGCAATTTCACCCGCCTTGGCCTTGGCCCGTTTACCTCTCACTTCGCCGGTTAGGGTGACGACTCCCTTGACGGAACTCACGGAGATGTAGGTCGCCGTCTGTTGGTCGGCTCCCCGATCGAATTGAGTAACCTGCCGGTTGTCAATTGGACCAAACGTTATAGCCAACTTAGCTTTCACATTTTTCGTAATGGCGGCATCGTCGATCGGTTTCTCCGGAATCCGGGAGCCGCACCCGCTGAAGAAGACGGCCGCGCAGAGCGCGATTAACAAAACAACGCCGGCGCCGATTCTTGCGCCTTGCCGGCCATGGCCGCCGAATTCCTTGGGTGTGCTCACAGAATAAACCTCCCGCCGTATTATACGCTCAAAGGGACCCTCTCACTTCCAGCCAAGTCACCGGACGGGATCGGCACTTCCGCAACTACGGTAGTTCCCTTTCCCGGTTGGGATGTGACCCGATTCCATCGTCTCGCACGCTGAGCACCAGACCGTCAAGATTCTGTTTCCGTTCGATATGGACCATCTTGGCCGGCGCGTGGCGCGCGATGTTTTGCAGGGCTTCCTGCGCGATCCGGTAGAGACAGATGCCGCGCCACTCGATTCCCAGTACGACGACGGATTCGCGGTATCCATGAATTCCGTGCCCCCGACGGCCACCGTGTAGAAACTCTTCAACGCCTCGACAGGTCTTCACACTTCGCGACGAGTGCGTTTTTGAGCACCGGCGACCGGCAGGAATATCGTTTCCGTGCTTTCTTGGACTTGCGAAATTCGGCGGGGTTGCGAATCGCCGGCAAGGGCATTTTGCAGCCCGAAACTGGCCCTCAGAACGGAATCGGCTGGCTGGACGAAGTTCCCACGGAGTTGATCAGTTGCACCTGGAACGCCTTCACTTGCGTGGCATCGCCCGTCACGGGAAAAACGGCCGTCAGGGAAAAAAGGCCGCCGGAGGTGGATTGCGCGAAATAGGCCGCGAAATCACTGGTGGAATCCACCGCGATGGCGCCCGGCGGCGCCGCGTTGCCTTGCGCATCGAAAAATGTGTAAACCAGCTTGCCCGCGGTGCGGGTATTGTCGAACGCCGTCACCAAAACGGTGATGGAGCCGGAGCCGCGCGTGGCCTGCGCCGCGGCGATGCTGACCGGAGCGGGCGGAATCACGACGCTTTGTTGCGCCGCGGCGCCCCCTAAGGTGGCCGTGAAAACCAGCGTTCCCGCCGTGGTTCCGGTTTGGAAAAGCGGCGCCGCATCGCCGCCGAAGTCCGCCTGCGTGTCACCCGCCGCCAGCGTGAACGGCAGGGAAGCGGCGCCGGAGGCAAACGCGATGGCGGGATCGCTCCAACCCGCCGCCAGCGGTTGAAAGGCCAGCGCCAAAACGCCCGCGGCCGCCGACGGAGCCGGGCCGTCGAAACTCAGCGACACGCTTCCCTGCTGCCCGCTGGCGTTCTGCGGCAGCGAAACCGTCACCAAAGGGTTGGGCATGGGCGGCGCCACGCCTGTTCCAGTCAAAGGGAAAACGTAGTTGCCGGCTTGCAGCGATCCGCTAAACGTTCCGCCGGCGGGCGGCGTGAAGGCGATATCGAAAGCTGCGGTTTGCTGCGGGCTCAAAAGCGTTCCGGCCGGCGAGGGGCCGCTCAACCCGAATCCTTGCCCCTGAACCGCCAGCGCCGGCACCGTCAAATACAACGCCGAGGGGTTCTGCACCAGGAAATGCATGGTGTTTGCGGACTGCGGGGCCGCGCTGCCGAAATCCACCGGCGCCAGCGTGGTGAGCGGCTGCCAACCCACGCTGGTCGAAACCGAATAGGTGAGCCCCTGCTGCACTTCGGCGACCAGCAGGACGGAAATGCCGGTGGCCTCCAGCGCCGCGCTGTAAAGCCCCGTGGAGACGCCCTGGAAGTCGACCGTGAAATCCAGGGCCGCCTGCGAAGCCACCGTAACGGGAGCCGCCGGCCCTGCCAGGGTGAATCCCACGCCCGCCACGGTCAGCGTGCTCAGCGTCGCGGCGTTGGAAGAAATGTTACGAATGCGAAAGGCGATCGACGCGGTGGCGCCCGAATTCACCGCGCCGAGATCGAAGGCCGTGGCCACCGGCGTTTCCACCCCGCCGTTCAGCCAGAACAGCGAAAACTGGCCGTATGCCGCGCCTGCCGTCATCACCGCCAGCGCCAGCATGTGGGACAGACGCTTTCGTCTGCCAACCAGCAACCGCCCCAGCCGGCTCACGGCCTGGCAGGCGAAAGCGCCTGACCCGCGAGGACCTGGTCCGCTCATGGTTTGCCCACCGCGACGGTGGGGTTTCCAATCGCCAGCACGGGCGCGGCAACCGGAGCCGACAGCGCCACAGCCGTATTCGACGCGCTGGACTTTCCCGCCAGAAGACCGGCTGCCACGGCGCCCCCGGCCGCCAGCGCCGCCATCACCACCCATTTCACTTTGGATCGCGCGGTCGGCGCGGATGCGGGCGCCAATGGGGCCGCGGAAGAGGCGGCCGGGGCGCGGGCGGCCGTTGCGGGCGTTTCCGCGATGTACTGAAACGAGACCATGCCGGCGCGGGCCTGTTCGCGCGAGGCCACAATGCGGATCCCAAAACGGCCGGCAGTGCGATTCCATTGCAACCCGTGAAGTATGGCGCGGCCCGCCGCATCGGTGACCGCGACATCCGTATGCAGGCCGCCCGCGAACGCGCCGCCGGGGCCTTCTTCGGGCAGCAAAAAGCTCACCGCCGCGCTCTCCACCGGCCGGCCGGTTTCATCGGTGACTTCCACCGTGAGGGCGCGCGCGCTGCGCGAGCCCGGCAGATGCACCGCGCCTTCGCCTTCCACCACGCGAATTTGCAGAATGGCGATTTGCGCCGCCACCGGCAGCGCAAACATCAGGCTCAACGCAATGGGCAGTCTTCGCACCTACTCGATTGGTGCGCGAATCAGGAGGATTTTCTCATCAAAACCGCCGTGATATTGTCCGGACCCCCGGCTTGCTTGGCGGCCTCGATCAACTGGTGGCAGGTTTGCTCCAGCGAGCCGCCCCGCCCGGCGCGCAGAATTTGCGCCAGTTCCGGCTCTTCCAGCACCCCGTGCAGGCCGTCGCTGCAAATCAGCACCAGGGAATGCTGTTGCAAGGGCACCGAATAATAATTGACGGTCAGCGGCGCGCTGGCGCCAATCGCCATGGTCAGAACGTGGCGCATGGGATGATTGCGCAGGCTCTCCTCGTCCAGCCCCAGCGGCCGCCCCACCTCGTTGACCCAGGTCTGATCGTCGGTAATCACGCGGAAACCGGAATCGTCCAGCAGGTAAGCGCGGCTATCGCCCACGCTGGCAATGGAAAGTCCGGCGTCGGTTTCCAGCGCCGCCACCAGGGTGGTGCCCATGCCCTCCAGGCTGGCATCGCTATGGGCCGCTTCCAGCACGCGCCGGTTGGCCTCTTCCACGGCGGAAAGCAGCACCTGCGAATCGCGCTTCTGCGCGAACAGTACCGTCTCGGCCACCGTTTCCACCGCCATTTTGGAGGCCCGCTCGCCGGCTTTGGCGCCGCCCATCCCGTCCGCCAGAACGTAAAGCCCCAGTTCCGGTTCAATCAGGCAGTAGTCCTCGTTGTTGCCCCGGACACAGCCTTTATCCGATAGCGCGAAGGCTTCCAACATGCACACCGCTCCAAGGTATCACGCGTTTTGAGTCTGCGTAATGCCAATTTAACAGTTTCCGAGGCCCTCTTTCCGAACGGTAGAATAGCGGTACCGGCCTGCCCATGATCCAGCGAGTGCCACTCCACCGCCGTCTGCGGCTAGGCGACGTCCTATGCGTTATGAGGCGATAGCGGGACAACACCCTTCCTGCTTTCGAATCCGCCAATTCATGGCGGCCTATTCCAGACGGGGAATTCGCCGGGCGCAAGCGCACCGAGAACGGGCGCGAAGCGGATTTGCCCGCCCACGATATATCTTTTTGGGTATACTGGCTCTTGAGCTGGACGGTCGAAACCCTGAACGAAACCGTCGAGGCGGAAGTGGAGACATTGCCCGAGGACATGCGGGCGCGGCTCGCGCGCATTGCTCTGCTCATCGAGCAAAAGGGCGCTTGGCGCGTGGGGGAGCCCCACGTCAAGCACGTAGAGGGCCGTCTGTGGGAAATGCGGATGAAGGGAAGGAGCGGGGTTTCGCGCGCGCTTTATGTGACGGCCGCGAGCCAGCGCGTGGTCATTCTGCGGATCTTCGTGAAGAAAACCGGGAAGACCCCGCGCCGTGAAATCGACTTGGCCCTGTCCCGCGCGAAATTGATCAAGGCGATGGAGAAGTGACGGATGGCGCGCATTACCGAACTGCACAAGAAATGGATGAAAGAGCCAGAATACCGTAAGGCTTATGAGGCACTCGAAGAGGAATTCGTCTTCGCTTCCGCCGTGATAGACGTCCGCAACCGCGCGGGCCTGACGCAGCGGGAACTGGCCCGGAAAATGGGCACTACCCAACCCGTAGTCGCCCGGCTGGAAAGCGGCCGGTCGCGGCCGTCGATGCGGACATTGGAAAAGCTTGCGGACGCCACGGGCTCGCGTCTGGTCGTCAGTTTCGCGCCACGCGCGGCAAAGAAGCCCGTCTAGCGTCCCGCTGATAACAGAACTCCAGGCGGCGGCCTTTGCCTGACCGATCAAGAAACCGGGAGTGTTTGGAGTTTGGGAACCCGCTTTAGCTTAGCAAGACGATGGTCAACTCCGCCGATCAAGCTGGCAGAGTTGACTCTCTCTCCAGGCTGCAAGTCTAAGCTGTATCCCTGGAACACCCCTCTTTCAATGCATTCGGAGTGCCTGCAACGGATCCCGGGCCGCGGCCCGCCATGCCGGCCTGGTGCTCGCCAACACACCCGTCCCCAATAGGATCACCAGGGATACTGCGTACGTGAGCAGATCCGTACTGCTTATTTCATAGAGCAAGCTCCCCAGGAACCGCCCCCGGACGCGGGGCGGCCGTCCCGTCTCGACCAGGGGTGGCCCTTATTCGGGGAAACGCTCAGGATTCCAAAGAGAAGTTCCGGGAAGAAGCAAGTTGACCGCGCGGGAAGCCGCGGGATCGGTAAACGCTGGACCAGGGAGGATCTATCGCTCAGAAAGCCGAATCCGGGCAGTGTACGAGATGCTAGGACTTATCGTACAGTGGCCCCACGCGGGCCAAACGGGCCAAATGTGGGAAGTTGACCTATTACCCCCCGAACGCCCGCGCTTACCTGACATTCGGGTGTGTCGCCGGCCCCACGGAACTTGGCCCAAATGATCGTTACGGCAACTGGCTACGAAGAGGAAAAGGCTAAAGCTGCGATATCCGGCATCAAATTCGCCGGTGGAAGGGCTGAGGCTCCGGCCCGGCATTCGAACGGATCATTGACCCGCAGATTCCCCCGACGAGGCGAAAAATAGGAACCAGCGCCGTAAGCAGCCCTCTTTCCGAACGGTAGAATAAGGGTACCGGCCTGCCCATGCTGAAGAGACTGCGGTTGACCCTGGACATGATCAAATTCGAGCACTCCGTGTTCGCGCTCCCCTTCGCGCTCACCGGAGCGCTGCTGGCGTTTCGCGATGGCGGTTACCGCGCCGCGCACCTGTGGCCGGCCCTTTTGTGGATCGTGGTGGCCATGGTGGCGGCGCGCAGCGCAGCCATGGCGTTTAACCGCGTGGTGGACGCCGATATCGATTCGCGCAACCCGCGCACCCGCATGCGCCACCTCCCCGCCGGCGTGCTGACGCGCGGCTTCGCCTGGGCGTTTATCGCCGCCGCCGCCGCCCTGTTCGTCTTCGCCGCCTGGCGCTTGAACCCGCTGTGCCTGAAACTTTCGCCCGCCGCGCTGGCCATCGTCTTCTTCTATTCCTTCACCAAGCGCTTTACCTCCTTTTCCCACATCGTGCTGGGTTTCAGCCTGGGGATTGCCCCGGCCGCCGCGTGGATTGCGGTGCGCGGCTCGCTGGACCCGCGCATTCTCTGGCTGACCGCGGCCGTCACCTTCTGGACCGGCGGCTTCGACGTCATCTATGCCTGCCAGGATTACGCATTCGATTGCGCCGAAGGCCTGTGCAGCGTGCCGCGCCGCTGGGGCATTGGCGGCGCTCTGCGGGTGGCGCGCGGGCTGCACTTCGCCATGATTGTGTGCCTCCTGGCGCTGGTTCGATCCCTGCACCTGGGCGGCCTGGCGCTGGCCGGCGTCGCAGCCGTCGCCGCGCTTCTCGTCTACGAGCACAGGCTCGTAAAAGCCGACGATTTATCGCGCCTGAACGCCGCTTTCTTCACCATGAACGGCTACGTGAGCGTGTTATTCTTCGTATTCTGGGCCGCCGATATATTCCTCTGGAAACCGGGTGTTTGACGCCATGCAAGTTGTGATTGACGATCCCCGCCTTGTCCCCATTCGCCAAAAAGTGGAGGCCGGGGCGCGCCTGTCTTTCGAAGACGGCGTGGCCCTCTACCGCAGCCGCGATATTCTGGCGGTGGGCTACCTGGCCAACCTGGTGCGCGAGCGCCTGCACGGCGATACCACGTATTTCAACGTCAACCGCCATATCAACCCCACCGACGTCTGCGTGGCCAGTTGCCGCCTGTGCGCCTTCGGCAAACGGGTGCGCGATCCCAAGGCTTACACCATGTCGCTCGAAGAGGTGTGGCGCAAGGCCGGCGAAGGCTACCGCGAAGCCGTCACCGAATTCCACATCGTGGGCGGGCTGCATCCCGAATTGACCCTGGATTGGTACTGCGAAATGCTGCGCGGCCTGAAAGAGCGCTTTCCCGAAGTGCACCTCAAGGCCTTCACCATGGTGGAGATCGCTTACCTGGCGCGCCGCGCCAGAATCTCCGTTCGGGAAACCCTCGAGCGGCTGCGCGATGCCGGCATGGATTCCATGCCCGGCGGCGGAGCGGAAATCTTCAACGAGCGCGTGCGCCGCATCATCTGCGATCACAAAATCGATGGCAACGAATGGCTGGAGACGGCCCGCACCGCCCACCAGTTGGGGCTGCGCTCCAATTGCACCATGTTGTACGGCCATATTGAAAACGAAGAAGACCGCGTGGACCACCTGATCAAGCTGCGCGAGCTGCAGGACGAAACGCACGGCTTCGTCACCTTCATCCCGCTGGCGTTCCATCCCGATAACACGCCCCTCCAGCACATCGGCAAAACCACCGGATTCGCCGACATCCGCAACATCGCGGTGGCCCGCCTGATGCTGGATAACATCCCCCACGTAAAGGCGTATTGGGTGATGATGACGCCGCGCATCGCGCAGATCGCGCTGCGCTTCGGCGCGGACGATATCGACGGCACCATCGTCGAAGAGCGCATCTACCACGACGCCGGCGCCACCACCACGCAAAACCTGCGGCGCGCCGAGCTGCTGCAACTCATCCGCAAAGCCGGGCGCACGCCGGTGGAGCGGGATACGCTGTACCGGCCGGTGGAACGCACCGACGCCACGTTTGTGATTGTGGCGTAGGGCATGCTCCAGCTTGCCCTCTGCATGGTGGTGAAGAACGAGGAGCGCAATCTGCCCCGCTGCCTGGATTCGGTGCGCCCTCTGGCGGACGAATTGATTGTGGTCGATACCGGTTCCACCGATGCAACCCGGGAGATCGCGCTTCAGTACGGCGCGCAATTCATTCCCTTCGATTTCAGCACCGTGGATTTCGCGGCCGCGCGCAATTGCGGCCTGGCGCGCGCCAGTGGCCGCTGGATCCTGGTGCTGGATGCGGATGAAACCTTAGATCCGGCAGCCGCGCCCATCGTCCGGCAACTGGTAGCGCTCGACGAAAACGCCGGTTATTACCTGGAGCGTCACAATCGATCAGGCGACTCCGACACGGCCAACCGGGATTATGTGGTCCGGCTTTTCCCCAACCGGCCGAACCATCGCTACCGCGGCCGGGTGCACGAGACCATCGATGGCTCCATTCTGGCGGGCGGCGGAAAGCTGCGCAAATCCGCCATCCGCATCGATCACAATTTCGCCGCCGACCGCGAGGCGCGCCGCCGCAAGAACCACTGGTACATTCGGATTTTGCAGGAAGAGATCGCCGCCGACCCAAGCGACCATTCGCGCCTGGATTTTCTCGCGGCCGAATATCACCAGCTCGAAATGTTCGACCAGGCTGCCGAGATCGCCGAACGCATCGCCCGCGTGCGGCCGCTCGACGCACGCGCTCATTTTTTCGCGGGGACGTATCACTTGCTTTACCGGCCCGATTTGGCGCGCGCGCGAGCCGATTTCGAGCAGGCGCTGAAGCTCCGGCCCGGCTATCCCGAGGCCGAGGCGTTTTTGCGGCTCGTGGAAGAACGCGAGCACGAGAACCGGTGAAGTCCCCTCCGGCCGGCAGCCGGGATATCAGCCTGCCCTACTGCTTCACAAACTTCGCAATCGCATCGACGATTTCCGGCGCCATGTGCCCCGGCTTCCGGTATTCCGCTTCGGTGCTCTTCCCTTCCCCGCTTACGAAGAAGTGGTTCAGCGAAGGAAAACTTTGAGCCGTGACATTCTTGCTTCCCGCCAGCCCCTGTTTCCACGCCGTGAATTCCTTCATGGGAATCTGGAAGTCGCGCTCGCCTTGCAGCACCAGCACGGGAATCCCCAGCTTCTTCAAAGTGGCCATCGGGTCGTAGCCCTTCAAATCCACCCAGTACGCCACCGGCAGCCCCATTACGGTGGGCGCGTCTTCGTCGACCTCCTCCAGTTTCTTCACCTTGGCCGCTTCCTCCTTCACCGCCGCCACCTGCACCGGCGTAAGCCCGCTGGCCGCTTGCGCCTGCTCCACCAGCAGGTCCTCCAGCGGAACCTCGTTGGCCGCCAGAATCGCCACCCCCGCCACTTTGCCGTCCTCATCGGCAATGCGCGGCGCCAGGTACCCGCCCAGGTCGTGCCCCACGATGTAAATCTTCTTGCCGTCCACCTCCGGCTGCGCGCGCAGCAGCGCCAGCGCGTTGTCGGCATCCTGCACCACTTCGTCGTCCGGTGTGTAAGCTGTGCCCGCCATCTTGGCGCCATACTGCCTGGTGCGTTTTTCGTACCGCAGGACCACGATTCCGCGGGAAGCCAGCCCGCCCGCCAGGTCGCGGAAAATCTTCGTGCCTCCCACCGTTTCGTCGCGGTCGTTCGGCCCCGAGCCATGCACCAGCAGCACCGCCGGAAACGGCCCTGGCCCGTTGGGAACGGAAAGCGTGCCCGGCAGTTTCCACTCGTCCCCGATGGTCACGGCGCGTTCGTGGAACGAATCCGCTTTGACGTACGATGGCGGCTGCCACGGCTCTTGCCCCGGCATCAGCATGGGAGCGCCGATCTGGCCGTTGGCGTTCACCGCGATGCGCACGTCGATATTGCGCGTCGCAAACTCCACCGGGAACGTCACCACCTGGACCGGGCCCATATTCTGCACCGCCGGCGCGCCGATGTTTTTCACCGCGCCCCACGATTGAATCTGCACGCCCAGTTTGCTCAGGCCTTCCTGCATCGCGGGAGTCTTATACGCCGGCGAAAACATCTGGTCCAGGTCGGCGTACTTTTGCCCCAACAGCAGATCCAGGGCTTTGCGAGCGATCGCGGCGGGGTCTGCCGCCGTTTGCGCCAGCAGCACGCCAGAAAATAACAGACAGGAAATATGGGAGAGCTTCACTCCTTTATGGTACAGCGTGTACCAGGGCGCGCTCCACTCCGCCACCGCCGGCGGCATGGCCATAGTCAATACCATCGAGGTGCCGCCGGAGCTTCTCGAGAAGGCGCAGCAAGCCACCGGCAGCGGCATCACGCAGACGGTTCGTAGCGGCCTTCAACTGGTGGCGGCATCCCAGGCCTACGCGCGGCTGCGCCAACTTCGCGGCAAGGTTCGCTTCACGCGCACGCTGGCCGAGCTGAAAGCCGGCCGATGATCGCGGTCGACACGGCTATTGGCGGCGCGCCGGCCAGTTGCGCGCGAAAGTGTTGGCGAAGCGCCGCAAAGCCCGCCTCGGCGACGCGCTGATCGCGCAAAGCTGCATCGATAACGGGATCCCGCTGCTGACGCGGGACCGCCAGTTTCGGGCATTCGCGGCGGCTGCCGGGCTTGACCTCCCGCTGTAATCAGGCCCCCGCCGCGCCGCCCCGCGCCGCGCCGCAAATCAACTCCCAGGCCCGCCGTACCGTCGCCTCCGTGGTTGCGCGATTGCCAATCGCCAGCCGCAGCGTGAACCTTCCCTGCAACACCGTCCCGGAGATAAAAATCTCGCCGCTGGCGTTCACGCGCTCCTGAATCGCGCGGTTCTCCTCGTCGGTCCCTTTATAGCGGAAGCACACCACCGAAAACGGCGCCGGCGCGGTGCGCTCGAAGCGCTCGTCCGCGTCCACCCATCGGGCCAACTCCTGCGCCAGCCGCACGTGCTCGCGAATGGCCGCCGCCAGTCCTTCCCGCCCGAACGACCGCATCACGAACCACAGCTTCAAAGCGCGGAAGCGCCGTCCCAGCGGCACTCCGTAATCCATCAGGTTGACCGCCCGCGGGTCGCCTGCCGTCCGCAGATATTCCGGCACCAGCGAAAACGCCCGCCGCAGCGCCTCCGGATGCCTGGTATAAAATACGCTGCAATCCACAGGAGTCATCAGCCACTTGTGCGGATTGGTGGTCATGGAATCGGCGTGCTCGCAGCCTTCGAAGGCCCAGCGGAATTCCGGCGCCACCGCCGCCGACCCGGCGTACGCCGCATCCACGTGCAGCCAGATCCCATACCTCCGGCAGATCTCGGCAATCGCCGCCACCGGGTCCACGCTGGTGGTGGATGTGGTCCCCACCGTGGCCGTCACGCAGCACGGCCGCAGCCCCAGCGCCCGATCGCTTTCAATGGCCGCCGCCAGCGCCTCCGGCCGCATGCGGAAGGCATCGTCCACCGCGATCTTGCGCACGTTGTCCTGCCCGATCCCCAGCGCCATCGCGCCCTTCTCCACCGACGAGTGCGCCTGCTCGCTGGTGTATACAACCATCCCCGGCCTGGCGCCCTTGGTGCGGCAATCCGCATCCGCGAATTCCCGCGCCGCCGCCAGCGCGTGCATGGTGCTGGTGGAAGCCGTATCGTAAATGCAGCCGAACCAATCTTCCGGCAGCCCGGTCCATTGCCGCAGCCATCCCAGCGTTACCTGCTCCAGTTCCACCACCGAAGGCGACGACTTCCACAGCATCCCGTTCACGTTCAGCGCCGCCGCGAAAATCTCCCCCAGCACTCCCGGCGGCGATGCCGAAATTCCGAAGTACGCCATGAACCCCGGATGGTTCCAGTGCGTGGTGGCCGGCACGATCAGCCGCTCGAAATCCGCCAGGATCGCCTCCATGGCTTCGCCCTGCTCAGGCCCGCGCGCCGGCAGCGCGTCCGTCAATTCGCCGGGTTTCACCGCCGGCAGCACCGGGTAGCGCTCGGGATGCTCCAGGTAGTCGGCCGCCCAGTCGATCGCCTGGTGGCCGTATTTGCGAAATTCTTCGGGTGTCATTGTGGAATCGTTCGGATTGTGATGGTTCCGGAAGCCGCCATTTTAGCAGCCGCCTCGGCCGGCAGTCTCCACCAGCGGTCGAAGCGCCCTTCCGCCACCACGTGCCCGAGCGACCCGCGAAACAGAATGTAATCCCCCAACGTGCTCAGAATCCGCAGTTGCCGCGGCTGCAGCGGATCTCCCCCGCGCGCCGCTTCCTCCGCTCCCGTCCACCACGGCAGCCCCGAGCTCACCACCACGTAGCGCGACCGTTCGGGGGCGATGAACACCAGGCCGTAATCCGCCGCTCCGGGATTCAGCGCCATGGGCATCTCCGGCGCGAAGCGCGCGATCAGCGCATTGGTCGCCGCCGTGCCGAACAGAATCAGGTTGGCCGAAGCGATCTCTTCCGCCGTCAATTCCGTGTCCGCTTTCACGGTCTGGGTCAGGGCCAGGCGCCAGCGGCCGTTCCACTCCGCCGCCGTCTCCGCCTCTTGGCGCCGCTCCGCCAGTTCCTGGTCCGTCCTCGCCTGCAAACTCCCGTAGACATAAATGTGCGGCCCGGCGAACGCCGCCGCAATCGGCCCTTCCATTCCCGGACCCTTGTCCGGCATGCGCGGCGTCGCCTTATCCGCCCGCCAGTGCCAATGCCCGTCACTCATGGTTTGAAAGGAAACCGGCCCCGCGGTCTTCACGGTCAGCACCGTGCCATCGATCATTACCGCCGCCAGCGCGTGGCCCGGCGCCAGCACGAACGCGTCCACGTTGTGCGTCTCCACCTGCACCGTGTTGCTTCCCGATTGCCGCGCATCGATGCTCGCCGCCGTGCCCGGCGTCAATCCGTCGATGCGCAGCCAATACGCCGCGCTGTATCGATAGCTGCTGGTCGTGAACCGCACGCGCCGCGGAAACGGATTGCGCCGGAACTTCGCGAACCACTCGAACACCGCGCCATTGCGGTACGCGAAATCCCATACGTTGTGCCGCACCCCGGGATACTCGATGTATTCCGCCGGCGCGCCCAGATCCAGCAGCTTGCGTTGCAGCGTGCGCGAAGATTGCGCCGGCACGATGGGGTCCTGCTCGCCGTGATACAGCCGGATGGGCAGGTTCAGCGCGTTGCCCAGCGCCTCCTCCGTCCCCGGCTCTTCCATGGCGCACAGCGGCGCTGCCGCCGCCCACACATCCGGCCGCGTCAGCGCAAGGCGCAGCGCGCCCCCGCCGCCCATGGAGATGCCGGTCAGATACACGCGGTCGCGGTCGATCGGGTAACGCCGCTCCACGTCCGCCAGCGCGTCGTAAACATCCTGCTCGGCCACCCCTTCGTACCCCATCGTCCCGCGCGCCAGCGGGCACATCACGATGTAGTCCAGATCGGGTACGGCCGGCGCGTAATGCATGTCCGCCGGATTCATTTCGCCCATGCGGCTCGCGACGCCCAACACCTGCCGCAGATTCAAGCGGTGGTCGGACTCCTCCGCATGCAGGCTCACCACCAGCGGGTAGCGCCGCGCCGCATCGAACGCGCGCGGAATGTAAATCGCGTAAGGTTGCCCGGAGCCGTCCACGCTGGAGCGAAACGTCAGGATTTGCGGCCCGGTCTGCGCCGCCATGAACGGCGCGAAGATCAACGTCAAACCCGCCAGTCGAAGCCCCCCGCGCATGTCTCATACTATTATGGCGGTCATGCGGCGCGGTTTGTGCAAGCGCCGGAGCGCCCGCTGGCAGACTCCCGCCGGGTCCGCCGATAACCCCTTGGTCCTGGCCGGAGAACCTCCCCGCGGCTGGTGCCTTCCGAACCGCGAAGACTCCCCCCTCAGCCCGACGCCGCCATGCTGCCGTTACGGTTCGGCGTCGAGCATCCGCCGGCGCCCGCCTGGCGCACCGCGGCGGCACGGGTTTGCCGACTTGCCAGGCGCCGCAGTTCCGGCCGTCCGGCATAAACGCCGAACGCGGTATACGTCGTGCCAGGCCCCGTGTAGTGCTGCATCGAAACGCCCACGAGCTGATTCACGGCGCGCTCGCCCGCCTCCCGGCGCATAAGCCTCCTTAGAGAAAATGCTTCCCGGTTTCCCCTGGGGTAAGGACGCCCGGCCCCCTTTCCTGAGTGTCAGGCCTCTATATGCAGCCCTTCCCAAACGCACACGCAAGAATTGCAAACGCGAGCGCCACGGGAACAAATAGCGCCAGGGGAGCGCCGACGAGCATCCATGCCGCTCGCCTTCGCCATCGCGCTAGAGCATAGAGCGTGAGAATCAGCCAGACTACCGTGAGCGCAATGCTCCACGCAAGAGCTTCAGTGTACCGATCAGCGCCTTCAGGGAACAGCCATGGGATGGCGAAGGCGGCGGTCGCGACCAGCAGGCCCCCGCACGTAACTAGGTGCGGGCAGCGATGGGTTGTCTCAGTTCCGCAAGTATGTCGCACACCGAGAGGGCCCTTTGGTCGGTCGCGCCCTTGCCTTGCTCCCGCCGAATTCACAACCGACCTGCCCTCGCTTGAAGCAGCCGGTAGCCATAGAGAATCCCCAGGACGATAATCGCGAATACGATGCCCTGGAAAAGAACAGCGAATGTGAGTGCCTGGGCTAGCCCAACCCAGCGGAAAAGCCTCTCAGCTATCTGGGCTCCAGGCATCTGTGAAATCTCCAGCCATGGATGTCGTCCCACAAGGTCGCCGCCCATTTCAAATGCGCAGCATGCCAGCAGTGCTTCAACTGCGCCCCCGATCAAAGCTGCGATCTTCACGTCTCGCAGCGTTCCGATTGATTTCGGCATGGGATTCTCCGCCCTCTAGTGGCATTGTGTCTGCGGATTGGTTCCGAGACCGTAGCCGTTGATGGTCACGTTGCTGGGCCCATAGGTGTTGCTTAGGACGGTCGCTGCATTCCCGAAGCCCAGAACCGTGAGCGGCTGTGAAATCATTGGTATTCCATTCGATAATGTGCCCGATGCGGTGAAGCTCTGAAAGGCGGACCCGCTCGGGTTCGTCACCGGCGGTAGGCCCCCAGCGCTGAGGTAGTCGGTGAAAGTTCCGTTAGACTGAATGCCGGTCGGCGAACCGTAAGTCCAGGTGCCGGGGCTGTCCTGAGGGCTTATGCCGCCAGTGACCCATCCAAAGCTCTCGGAAACGGAGATGCCGGCGAGCGAGGCGCCGCTCATCGCCGCGCCGGTGCTGTCCTCGATTTGGTACGTCACCTCCAGGGTGTACGCTAGCGTTCCAGCAGTGGGGACCGCTGGCGCCCAGCATTCGCTGCTCATTTGGAGGAACGTCGGAACCTGTGCTGCGTTCGCGTTGGCCCCGAAACTGGAGGCTCGCTGGAGATTAGCTGCGAGGATGGCCGCGGCGGCCAGGGCCATCTGCTGGCGAATGTATGCCAGGTACTGTGCCCTACTGATCTTGGGATTCGTGGGCGGAGGAGCAGGGAGAAGTCCGCCACCACCGCCGCCCCCCCAGCCTCCGTCGTCGCCAGTACAACTCCCATCGTAGATGCTCTGGGCGTCGGGGTCGAAGCATACGATCTGGCCTGTGGGATCATTGCCGTTAGCCGGATCGCCCACGGCATACGCATACCGGTTCCAACTCGCCGGATTCGTCGGGTCCGCCGTCGCTACCCCTCCTGGGTCCGGGCTCATGAACCTCCCCGCCGACCAACTGCCCACCGCTTGATAAGCGTAGTATCGTTGATCTGCATAATCCACCCCCATCGTCGAATCCCGCCAGTACGTCCCGAACTTCTCCCGCCCGTCCGGCGTCGTCGGATTCCCCCGCTCCTGCCCGTACGGCAAATATGCCATCCGCTCCCCGTTCGAGTTGCCCCGCACCGAGCCCAGCCGGTCCGTCGCCACCGTCACCCCCTGCGAGCGGATCATCTTTCCGCCGAAGTATACGTTCTCCCCGCTCGCCGGCTCGAACCACACGTCTCCTTCGCCGTCGTTCATCTCCTGGAAGATCTCTAGCCGCTGCCCTGTGATCGAATACATCGTTACCAGCGTATTGGCCAGATTCCCGCCGTACTCCATCACCCGCTTGCCCCATGGATCGTAAGTGAACCCCTCCGTCCCATAGACCGTCGGCTCCCCGATCAGCCGGTTTTCTATATTCCACTGGTACCACGCCGCGTCCATGTTCCCGTTGGCGTCCACCGTCCCCGCCAGCGCACTGCGCGATGGGTCGAAGCTCCACACCGCCGCTCCCTGTGTCCCGGTCAGGTTCCCGAACCCGTCGTAGCTGAATTGCTGGGTCATCGACCCGCTGGTCGAGATCGCCGTCGAAAGGCGGTTCAGACTGTCGTACGTGTAATTCACCGTCTCGTTCAAAACCCCGTCGATCGATTGCACGATCCGCCCGTTGTTCTGCGTCG
>Ga0181521_10001131_pt1 | contig 33063 bp, 26 predicted proteins | sample PEATcosm2014_Bin_32_FD_119764 | JGI IMG/M metagenome (GOLD analysis project Ga0181521, IMG submission 119764) | Peatland microbial communities from MTU Mesocosm Facility, Houghton, MI, USA - PEATcosm2014_Bin02_60_metaG | ecosystem: Environmental > Terrestrial > Soil > Wetlands > Peat | place...
AGCCCCACCAGCAGGCCGCCTGACTTAAACCCTTATTCTCCAATAGGATGGGACGCGGTCCAGGCCGCACACCCGAGGGCAGGCAGCATAGGCCGCGCCCATAACTTGTAAACTCCCGCTAGAACAGCCTGAATTGAAACGCCAGAAACTTGCGCGGATTTTTCCGAATGCCGGCCATCACCTGCTGAAACTGGCGCGTGGCTCCGGCCAGCGCGTCGCTGAATTGCGGATTGATGGCCAATTGTCCCAGGGTTCCTTCGCCCGACTCGATTTTGTCGAAGGTGGTGTTGACTTTCCGCAGGAGCTCGTCGAAGCGCTGGGACAATGCGTCCAGCCGCGCTGACGCGCCTCCCGCCGCCTGCATTTCGGCCACCAGGCCGTTCATCTCCCGCATGGCCGCGCCGGCATCGCGAAGCAAGGGCGCCAGTTGGCCGGCGGTTCCCTGCCCCGCCTGGAAAGCCGCCATGATCTGGTGGAAACGGTCCTGCGAAGACTGGATCTGCTGCCCCAGGCCGCCGGCGAGCAGCAGGCTGAGCGTGCCATGCCCGCCGGAGACATCGTTTTCGAGCCCTTCCAGCAGCGCCTCGCCGGCGGGCAGTTGGTTGGTTCCCTTGACCCATTTGCCGATCGTTCCCTGCCCTTGCTCGACGCCGTTCAGCAACCGATCGGCGCGCGCCGTGATGGCATCGAACTCCTGCAGGATATGCTGCATCTGCGCCAGCATTTCGTCGGTATTTGCGGGCAGCCGGGAAGCCAGTTCGCCGCCCGGTTGCACGTGGCGGCGGGCGGCGCCTTCGACGATGTTGACGTAATTGTCGCCCACCAGGCTGGTGGCGGCGACGCCGGCGGTGGAATCCACCGGGATGTGCGGGATCGCATTCGGCTTGACGCGCAGATCCAGCTCGACTTTGCGTTGGGGATCGCGCGAATCGGTGAGCAGCAGCTTGTCCAGGTAGCCGACGGTAATGCCGTTCAGCCGCACGGGGCTGCCCACGGTCAGGCCGGCGGCGTCCTCCGTGTAGGTGCGCAACAGCACGTACGCGTGCAAGAGTCCCTGGTGATTGGCGACATAGAGCGCCAGCACGCCCAGGGCGGCGAGCACCGCCAGCGGGGCCAAGAACGATTTCAGACTCAGGCGCGCCACTGCTCCGAGTGTAACCGACTCGGCGGCTTCAGGAAAAATCCACCTGCCGGATCTTTCCGATTCCGAATACGAAGAACACCGCGCCGCCCAGCGCCGCCGCGGCCGCCGCCACAAAAGCCAGCGCGAAATGGCCGGTGCGATACACGATCCATCCCGTGAACCACGGCGCCGCCACGCCCGCCAAGTTGCCGAAGCCGTTTTGCAGGCCCGTCCATTTGCCGGAGGCGCGCGGACCGGCCAGCGTCTGGGTAATCGCGAAAAGGTTGGAAGTGAACATTCCGAACGCCAGGCAAGCGGCCATCAACAGCGCCATGGCCGCATTGGAGCCGCGTATCATAGGCACGCCCACGATGATGCTGGCCAGCGTCAGCCCGGCTCCGGCGAAGGCCTTGCGCACGCGCGTCGGAGTATGGCCGCGGGCGATCAAGCGATCCGACAGCCAGCCCGAGGTCACGCCGGAAGCCGCGATGAGAAAATACGCGAGCGAACCGAACACCGCCATGCGGCTCTTGGAAAAGTGACGCGCCGATTCCAAATAGGGCGGCAGCCAGGTGAGCAGGAAATACCAATAATAGTTGGAGCAGAACAGCCCCAGCGCGCTGAAAATGGCGGAGCGCTGCCGCAGAATCGATAAAATGCCGGGAATGCCGGCGGGATCTTCGCGCGCCGAAACGCCTTTGCCGCGCGGCATCCAGAGCAGCCAGGGAACCAGCCAAACCAGGCTGCTCGCGCCTAAGACGACGAAGAACGCGCGCCAGCCGAAACGCGCCATCAATAAGCCGCCCAATAGCGTGCCGAGCGCCGGGCCGAGCTTGGTTCCGGCGTCGATGGCGGCGTTGGCGAAGCCCCGGTGGTATTCGGGATAGTGATTCACCAGAATCCGCGAATAAGAAGGATAAGCGACGGATTCGCCCATGCCCAACAGCAGGCGCAGCGCGAACACCACGCCGAACCAGCGGGCCGCGCCGGTTATGGAGGTAGCGCCCGACCACAGAAAAAAACCGCCCGCCAGGATCCAGCAGACGTTGTAGCGGTCCACCAGCCATCCCGCCGCGCCCAGCAATTGCATGAGCGCGTAGGTCCAGAAGAAGGCCGACAGCAGCATCCCCAGTTGCAGGTGATTCAGCCCGAGGTCGCGCTGGATATCGGTGGCCCCCACCGAGAGGTTCGACCGGTCGAAGTAATTGAGAAAACCGGAGATCACCAGCAGCGTCAGGACTCGCCACGCAGCCCGGGACCACGCGGCCCGCCCCACCGTCGCGGAAAAGGTCACAGTGAGCTATTCTACACCGTCAACTGTCTTAACCTGTAGGTATGCTCCGTTTTCTGCTGCCGCTGGTGCTGGCGGCGTCCGCGTGCGCCGGCGATGCGCCGCTGTTCGAACTGGCCGGCACGGTGAAAACGGAAACGCGCGCCGCCGTCTCCCTGTTCGGCGACAGCAGCCCTTTTTCGGCTTATACCACCAGCGACGAATCCGGCCGCTTCACGTTCAAAAAACTGCTGCCCGGCACGTACACACTGGCCGTATTCGTACCGGCGCGCGGCGAAGCGCGGCGGACCGTGGAAGTGGGCCCGGGAACGGCCGACGCGCATGGCCGCGTAGCGCTCTCGCTGGAATTCAAAGACTCCGATTTCGTTTTCGCCGATGCCATGCGGCGGCGCAATTCCGTCTCCGCCTCGCAACTCGCGATTCCCGAAAAGGCCGAACGCGAATACGAAGAGGCGGAGCGGGAATTGGGCCGGCACAATGTGGAAGCCGCCACCAGCCATCTGGAAGAAGCCGTTCGACTCGCGCCGCAATTCTCCGCCGCGTGGAACAACCTGGGCACCATCGCCTACCAGACGCAGCAGTTCGACCGCGCCGAAACCTGCTTCCGCGAAGCCCTCAAGCAGGACCCGCAATCCTTCGAGCCGCTGGTGAATCTGGGCGGCGTGCTGGTCACCGTGCACAAGCTGGACGAAGCCTGGGAGTACAACGCTTATGCCGTGATGGCGCGGCCCAACGATGCCCTGGCCAATGCGCAGATGGGCCAGACGTATTTTCTGGCGAACAATTACGAGCTGGCGCTGAAGTATCTGGAACGCGCGCGCCAGATCGATCCGGCGCATTTTTCGCGCCCCCAATTGTTCATGGCGGAAATCCATCTGCGCCAGGGCGACCCGCATGCCGCCGCCGGCGACCTGGAAGATTTCCTCAAGCACCACCCCGATTGGCCGCAAGCCGAAAAAATGCGCGCGCAGATCGCCGCCTGGCGCAAGCAGTGACGGCGCCCAACATGACTTGACGCGGCCATCGCATGCAACGCAGACTTGCCATTGGAATCCCGGCGCTGGTCCTGGCACCGATTCCGGCGCTCGCCTTCGTCAAGCCGCTGCGCGTCATTTCACCGGAGATCTTCGGCGGCGTTTCCTGGCCGCGGCGTATAAAGCGCGCGCCTCTGTCAGGCGATGGATGTCGCCGATGCAGATTCCTCCCGCAGAACAGAAATCACGTTCTGTTCCACCTCGCGTTGTTTCGGCAGCTTCGGCTCCCGGGCGCCCGCGGCCCTCACGCTGCGAACTGTCGGAGTGGTGGTTGCCCCGGGACGGGCGGCCCGCCATTTTTCAAATTGCGCCAGCCAGCCAGGCCCGGCCGCCCCGCTCTGTAATCCCGCTCCGGCCTTCAGCGCTCGTGCATGGCGCGAATCATCTTACCCCACAGGGCCTGCCCCAATTCCTCCGCATCGCTGGCCCGCACCGGCGATACCGTGATGTGCAGCCCGGCCATTTCGTCCCTCGTGCCCGGCCCGTACATCACGCGCCTGGGGGGATGATTCGGATTGCGCGCGTTGTCCGCCGAATTGTCGTAAACGAATTCCATTTCCACCGTGGTATCGGCGGGCAAGCGCAAGGGCGTGGGGTAAAGATAAAGCTGCTGCCAGTTGAAATCCCAACTGGGGATGTGGATCAGGGTCTTGCGCGTGCCATCGGGCAGCACCGCGTAACCCGTCATTTCCCTGCAGATGTAATGCGCGTGGGGATTGATTCCGATCACATCCACGTCCACCGGAATCGTGAAGTGGTCGGTCACTTTGTAAGCGCGGTCGCCCGCGGGGATATCGATGCGGCTGGAGCCCAGCGGAATATCGTAACCCTGGCGCGTGGGTTTTTCCGTGGTGAAGTACAGCCCGATGCGGGTGCGGTCGCGCTCCGGCTTGCCGGTGGGGTGGTAATGCACTTGCAACACCAGGTCGGCGTTGCCGTGCAGAATTCCCGGCATACCGGGCGGCGTTTCGAACGGCAGCCCGCCGGGTGTCCAACCGGCAATCCCGTTGGCCGGCAGAAACCCGGGCGTGCCGAAGCACGAGTATCCGCTGCCCGTGTCGCGCTTGCGCGCCGTCCCGGTGGTGTCCTGAAACAAGATGGCGTGGTGCACTACGCGAGGATTTCCCGGGCGGATATCCACCGCCCGCAGGTAATGCGCGCGATCCGCCGGAGCGGGAATATCGAAGCAACGGTACTGATCGGGACCGTCGGCGGGGATTTCATATTCGACGCGCATATCGGCTTCCGCGTCCGGCTTGCCCAGCGCCCAGGCCTCGGGGAAATGCGGCGGAGCGGGCGCCAGCGCGGCGTTGCCTTGCGGTGCGCCCGCCGCGGCCCAGCGCTGCAAGATGGAGATCTGCGCCTCGGTCAGCTTGCGTTGGTTGCGGAAGCGGGGCGCGTCCGGGAGCCAGGGCGGCATGTAGCGCGTGTGGGTCACCTGCGCGATCAGCCCGGCGCGCCGCGCGGCGTCCTGGTAGGTGAGCAGATTGAAGGGCGCGCCGCCGCCCGGGCGATGGCACGAGGCGCAGTTGCGATACAGAATAGGCGCGACGTCATGCGAAAACGTGGGTGCGGTTGCTCCCGCCCACAATGCGGCCAGAAGGCCGAGGGTGATCACTCTTTCATTCTATTTCGACTGCGAAAACGCCATTAGCGGCGGCACCGGCCGTTGGCGGAATTCGCTTCCGAAGCCGTAGCCGCCTTGCGGAACATGGCGATGGCCTCGATCTCGACCAGCAGCTCGGGCCGGCACAAAATCGCCTGAATTCCCGTGGAAGCCGGCAGCGGATCCAGCCCCTGCTCCTTGAAAAACGCCGCCCGCTCTTCGTTGAACGCTGCGTAATCCCGTTCGATATCGCGCAGGTAGCAGGTGGTGCGCACGATATCTTTCCAGGTGGCGCCTTCCGATTCCAGCAGGGCGGTGATGTTCTTATAGGTGCGCCGGAGCTGCGCCCGGAAATCGCCGACATGCACGCTGACGCCGTTTTCGTCGATGCTGGCGGTGCCGGAGATCAGCAGAATCACCAGGCCGTTGAGATCGATGCGCATGCCGCGCGAAAACGAGCTCGGCTTGGCGTAGGCGTACGCCTCGTTCAGCACCCCATGGTTCGTAATGGCGCGCTTTTCCACCGGCGCGGTCAGGATGTCGTTCAGCAGTTCGGCTTCCAGGGTCATGATAATAATACCCGAATCTCCGGGAAAAGTTGCGGATTGAGCTTGTCCTACTTATGCTTCTTGAATTCCGCTTCGATCACCGCACGGATCGCATCCAATTCCAGGGAGCCATTATAGCGCTGCCCGTCGATAAATATCGTGGGGGTGCCCTCCACGCCCGCTTTGTCGCCATCGGCCAGGTCGCGCGCCACGGTTTGTTTGGTCTGCGGCGATTCCAGGTCCGCCGTAAATCGCTTTACGTCCAGCCCCGCTTTTCCCGCCATCGCCAGCAAGGCCGGCCGCGAAAGATCGGCGCGATTGGCGAACATCAGGTCGTGCATCTGCCAGAATTTCCCCTGCTGGTTGGCGGCAATGGCGGCGCGCGCGGCCTGCTCGGCCTGGGAATGCATATCCAGCGGGAACTCCTTGAAGATGAGTTTCACCTGCGTGGGATAGGCCTTCAAAAGCGCATCCAGTTGGTGCGTAGCCTTGTAGCAATAGGGGCATTGAAAATCGCTGAACTCGACCAGCGTGACGCGGGCGTCCTTTGCGCCTGTCTCGGGCGAGCCGGCGGTGGGAATCGCCACCGGGTCTTCCAGCAGTTTGGGAGGCGCCGGCGCGTGCCCCCAGCGCGATTCGTTGGCGGCGGCGATGGCTTCGTTGTCGCCCTTGCCCGCCTTCAGCGCGCCCACCATGGCGGCCGCCAGCCCCTTGCTCCAGGAACAGCCGGGGTCCTGCACGCGGCATTGGGCCACCTTCATGCCGCAGCCGCAGGTGCAATCGTGGTTGCGCAGCAGGCGCAGCGCCGCCGCTTTTTTGGCGCCGGTCACGCCCGAGAGGTCAACGCCCGGCAATTCGGTGAGCGTCTTCCAATCCTGCGCCAACAGAAGCACGGCGGTCGAAAGGCCCAGGGCAGCCAGATAGCGTCCCCTCGTAGCGAAAAAGCGCATACTTCAGTTTAACGGACGCCGCCCTGTACCGGTGGCCCGGTCGTTGTCCCTTCGCCGGCCTGCCAGCTCGTGCAGGTTCTCCACCGCACCCCATGGAGGCGCCGGAAGGTATCGCAAATGGGGCGGACGGAACCGGCCACGTCCGGATTCTAGCAGCGGCCCGCCGTCACGCGATGTACGTTGCCGCGCTCCAGGTCCAGAAACAGCGGCTCCCACGGCCGGCGCGCCACATCCAGCGTCGCCAGCGTCACCGGCAAACCGAAACGCCGCCGTCCCGCGCTGCCGGGATTGAGGTACAGGACGCCGTTCTCCTCGCGCCATCCCGGGCGATGCGAATGGCCGCTGACCACGATTTGAAAACCCGCCGCCCGCGGGTCTACATCCAGGTCCTGCAGATTGTGCAGAATGTAAATCCGCGCGCCCCCCAATTGCGCCATGGCCGCGGCCGGCAACGGCGCGGCCCACGGCCCGGTATCGATGTTTCCGCGCACCGCGATTACCGGCGCAATGGCCCGCAACGCGGGCAGAATTTCCGGCCGCCCCACATCCCCGGCGTGCAGGATCAGCGTGCTTCCTTCGAGCGCCCGCAGCGCCTCGGGACGCAGCAGCCCATGGGTGTCCGATATCAATCCTAATTGCGTTTCCGATGGCACGTTCTCAGCTTATGACAACCTCCGAAGCCGAACCACGGGAGGCCCAGCCAGCGCAGCTCCGTCACCCCCTGGTGGTTCATGAAGCCGGGCTCTCCATGGGCTTCTCACGCACGGCGGAGGGCGTGCTGCGCGCGGCCCTGCCGGATACGGCGTGGCGCCCGCCGATCACGAAACTGGGGTGCGGCGCCGGATTCAGTTCTTCACCGAAAATACCCTGCGCCGACGCCATTTTGCCGCTGCTGCGCCATCCGGATAGGGCCGCCCGGCGGTTGCCTGGGTGCTTGGAAATTCGTTTCTTTTCGACCTCGCCGTACGCGGCATCTTCGCCGGCTGGCTGATCGCCATGCTGGTTGGGGTGCTGCCGTTCGCCGAATCGGCGCGCTTCTTCGTGATCGTGGCGCTCGCCTGCATCATCGGCGCCGCGCACTTCAGCCATGTCATCGCCGGTTCGTCTTCGTTCCGGCAGCCACCGGCCGGGCCTCCTGGCAGCAAGCCATCGGCGGCTGCGTCTTCCCCGCCTTGACGGGCAACATTCCGGGCGGCGTTTCCCTGGTGGCCGCGCTCCATCGCGCGCAGGTATTTTCGTAAGGCTATGGCTGGACCGCGAACTCGAAAGCCGCGTCGATATGCGCCGCCGTGGTATTGACATACAGGACGCCATCGCGCCGGAAGCTGGCCGGCATGCTCCGGTCTCCGAATGCCAGCGGTAACTCGGTGCAGGCCAAACACACTGCCGGCTGCGCCGCGAACTGCGCGAAAGAGCTTTTCGCGATCGCGCCCAATCGCTCCGCCGCCCCTTCCAGCTTGCCGAGCTGCAACTCCGCAATCAATTCGGCCGTCATAGCCCTGGCGGTCTCGTCGCGCGGGCCCGCCGCCGCAATCCCATACCTGGCGAACTGCTCGCGGAATTTGCGCGATCCCATGGTCACGGGCGTGCCCAGGATCAACACCTCTCGCGCTCCGCTGCGCGCGCTCTCCTTGGCCGCCGCCTCGAAAATACCGATGACGGGAATTGCAATCCCTTCGACGATGGATTCGAGGCGGTGGTGCGGAGTGTTGCTGGCGATGAGCGCGAAATCGGCGCCGCTGGCTTCCAGGCGCCGCAGCGCCACGCGATGGTATTCGTCGAATCGCGCCCAGGACGCTTCGTCGCCATCCACGCCCAGGTAGGAGAAGGCTTTGTGCAAGTCCAGCGATTCGATGCTCATCTCGGGCATGGAGGGCACGCCCGGCAGCTTGGCGGCGAAATGCCGCTGTTCGCTGCGCCGGCAAATCTCCGTGTAGTAACTCACGGTGGACAGCCAGGCGACGCCGCCCACGATTCCGATCTTCTTCATAGCGTCACTTCCCGAACATGGCATTGAGATCCCCATAGCTCACGGCCTGCTCCGCGAATGTGAAAGTACCATGCTCCCGCATCTCCCGGGCGGCGCGCAGAAAGGCGCCCAGGGCCGCGCGGGAGAGAGCGCTGCCCACGCTGACCCGCTTGACTCCCAGGGCCGCGAGTTCGGACAGGCTCAATGCAACGCCCGCCAGCCCCATCACCACATTCACGGGGCGGTCCACGGCGCCGGCCACCGTGGCAATATCGCGCTGGCCGGTGAGGCCGGGGGCATACAGAACATGGGCGCCTGCCTCCTGGTAGGCCTGCAACCGCCGGATGGTGTCCTCCAGGTCCGGCCGGCCATGCAGGTAGTTCTCCGCGCGCGCCGTCAGGGTAAACGGAAACGGCAGCGAGTGGGCCGCCTCGGCAGCCGCGCGGATTCGCGCGGCCGCAAGCTCCATTGCGTAAATCGGATGTTCCGCGCGCCCGGTGGCATCTTCGATGGAACCGCCCGCCAGTCCCGCGGCCGCCGCCAGCCGGATGGTCTCCGCCACCGTCTCGGGAGCGTCTCCATAGCCGTTCTCGAGATCCCCGCTGACAGGCAGGTCCGTGGCCCGCGCAATCGCGGACATGTGCGCCAGCATCTCCCGCCGATCGATGGTGTTGTCCGGACGGCCGGCGGAGAAAGCATAACCGGCGCTGGTGGTGGCCAGCGCTTCAAATCCCAAATGGGCCAGCAGCCGCGCGGTACCGGCGTCCCACGGGTTGGGAATGAGGAATGCCCCGCTGCGCTCGTGGAGGGCGCGAAAGGCGCGTCCCTTTTCGGCTTGCGTCAACATGCGCCGGTCACCCTTTACCAGCGAATGTCGAGGGAATGCCGAGGGTTCCATCGACTACTTCGACGAAATTTCTCTCTTCGCGGAGGATCAGGCGCTTGCCCAGCGCCATGGCGAAATTTTCGCGCGCTTCGGGATCCGCCCTCAAACGGGCCTTGTAGGCCTCATACGACGCCAGGCTATCGAAGGCAATCAACCCCCAAGCCACATCGTTGGTCCCTTCATAGGGAAGAAAGTAGCCCACCAGGTGGCCGCCGCAGCGCGGAATGATGCGGCCCCAATTCTCGGCATACTTCTTGAAGCTGTCGCGCTGGAAGGGGTCGATCTGGTAACGGATCACGCACGTAATCGTCATGCAAGTTCTCCTGTTGCAACCGAGGTTGGCAGCCGCGCCGGCGGCCATGATGGCCCCGATCGCTTCGCGGCGGCTGATTTCCATGAATGGGAGTATGCCGGTTGCCGCACATCAACGCTTCGTTTAATATCAAACTATGGATGTCGATTCCGGCGCCGACGCCGCGGTATCCGGAATTGCCGCGGCCATCGGCGAGCCGGCGCGAGTTCGCATGCTCTACAGCCTGATGGACGGCCATGCGCGGACCAGCACCGAGCTTGCCATTGTGGCCGGCGTGAGCCCATCCACGGCCAGCGTGCACCTGAACCGGCTGAAGGCGGCGCGCCTGGTCCAAGTGCAGGTCCAGGGGAAGCATCGCTATTACAGCCTGCAAGGGCCCCAGGTGGCCGGCGCGCTGGAGGGCCTCAGCGTACTGGCAGGCGGCTCGCGCGGCAAGTTCGTGCCCCATACGCCAGGCAGGCTGCGCACCGCGCGAACCTGTTACGACCACATGGCCGGCAGCATAGGCGTGTCGCTGCACGACCGCTTCCACGCTCTGGGATGGCTGACGGACGCATATGACGTTACGGCGGATGGCACCAAGGCGCTGGAGACTCTGGGGATCGACATGGCGGCCGCGCGCGCGCTGCGCCGCCGCTTCGCCTGCGCCTGCCTGGATTGGAGCGAGCGGCGGCCGCACATCGGCGGGGCGCTGGGAGCGGCGCTTTTGCAAGTCGCGCTGAAAAGAAGATGGGTAACGCCGGATCTGGACAGCAGGGCTCTTAGCGTCACCAGCCTGGGGCGCAGGGAGATGCTGAGCCGCTTGGGCGTTCGGGTTTGAGGGAACCGGATGTCCACTCTTGCCGACGAAACGGACAGGAAGGTACGATTATCGATTGGTGGGCAGTTCACCGCGGCGCCGCCGCCCCGCGAGAGGCCATCCGCCGTGACATTGCCGGCATCCGTCAGCCATCCCAAAGCCCGGAAGCGAAACGGTTTGAAGAGGCGGGGACTCAGCGAACGGACGCCGCCGGGTGCATGGGCCCGCCAACGCAGCGCGATTCCCGATGTGGCACGAAGGCGTTCGCGTCGAGTGCTGGAGTCCGGGGGCCGAACGCTCACGGCAAGCGGACAATTCTGCTCGAATTCCTCGTACTCCGGCCGATATGCGTTATGTAAGAGCATATGATGTGCCGGCGTCATAGTTTCGGTGCGTGCGCTGCGCTGATTCTGGTGTTCCATGCCTCGGGTATTGCCCAGCAGTACAGTTTCCGCCACTACGGGGCTGCCGAGGGGCTGCAGAACCTGACCATCCTATCCTTGGCGCAAGATCGAGCCGGTTACATCTGGGCCGGGTCGGAAGGCGGCTTGTACCGCTATGACGGAACCCGCTTTCACCTGATGGGCCGGGCCGAAGGGTTGCCGTGCGGTACCGAGATTCATACGCTCTACCTGGCGGCCGACGGGTCCCTGTGGACCCAGGCCTGCAACCAGATCTTCCGCTTCGACGGCCAGACCTTCCACGCCGTACTCGGCGTCAGGGGCCCCCTTGGGGGCGCACAACGCATTGCCGACGGCGTCCATGGCGGTGTGGTGGTTTCAACCTTGTCTGGCCTGACGGAGGTGCTGCCGGCCGGCGGCGGTTCCTTCGTCATGCGGCCGTATCGCCTGACCCCCGCTCTGGATGGCAAACCCATGCACGGAATTCTGCGGCACGGCTCGCAACTGTGGTTCGGCTGCGAACTCCATCTGTGCGTCGAAGAGGGCGGCCGGACTTCGATCTTCGGGCCGGAGAGCGGATTGCCCGAAGACTCCTGGGACGGGATTGCAGTTGCCCCGGACGGAACGGTATGGGTGCGCAGCCCCAGCCGGCTTTACCGCAAGCCGCCAGGCCAGGATCGCCTGATCCAGGAGAAACCGGACATCGGATCCAGCATGTTCTGGGGCGCCATCATCATCGCCAAGGACGGATCGGTGATGGTACCCACCGACCAGGGGCTGGCCATCCGCGGCGCCGCGGGGTGGACCGTGATGGACCGCCGGCAAGGTCTACCCAGCGCCATGACCAGCGCCGCGCTGGAGGATCGCGGGGGTTCCTTGTGGATCGGTCTGATCGGCGCGGGCATGGTCCGATGGCTCGGCAGGGGCGAGTGGGAATCCTGGACCGTGGCGCAGGGACTGCCATCGGATTTGATCTGGAGCATCCGGCGCGACCGGAAGGGCGCCCTCTGGGTGGGGACTTCCCTCGGTCTGGCGCGTCTGGACGGCCAGTCGAAGCCCAGGATCTGGACCAAAAAGGACGGCCTCGGAGGCGACACCGTCCGCTGGCTGGCGGAGACCTCCGACGGCTCCATCTGGGCCGTCACCAGACCTGGCGGTTTGGCGCGCATCCGACCGGCGAGCGGAAAAACCTATCTGGTTAGCCGGCAGGATCTGGCGTGCAACAGCTTGAGCTACGTCTTCGTGGACCGGCTGGACCGAGTCTGGGTGGGGAGTTCTTGCGGAGTCTTCCTGAACAGCCGGCCGGCCGTCTCCGATCATTTCGTCCGCATCGATCAACCCCGGTCGCTGCTGGCCAGGGCCTGGGCCATCGCCATGGATTCCGGCGGGGCGCTGTGGGTCACCAATCCCGACGGGCTCTGGCGTATGCGCGATGGCGTGTGGCGCCACTACGGGAAAGCCGAAGGACTGCTCAGCGGCGATGCTTACGTCCCGGCCTTCGCGCCGGATGGCAGCTTGTGGCTGCGCCACCGGTTGGACGCCGGTATCGAACGATTACGGTTCTCCGGCGAACGGATCGTGCGCGCGGACTCCATTGTTCCAGGCGACCCGCAGTCGAATGACGTGACCGACTTTCACGGCTTCGACGCATTCGGCAATTTCTGGCGGGGCAGCGCTAACGGCGTTGCCGTCCTGAGGGGAAACACCTGGACACAAATGTCCACCGAAGACGGTTTAATCTGGAACGACACGGACGGGGAAGCCTTTTGGGCCGATCCCGATGGCAGCGTATGGATCGGCACCAGCGCCGGTTTGGCGCACTACCGGCCCCGCTCCGCTTCTCCGGCGGGGCCTGTGGCCGACTCTGTCATTACGGATCTCAAAATCAGCCAGCGGCCGCGAATCGTGCATGCCGCATTCTCCTCGCTCGACTACAAACACGAACAACTGGTCCGCTTTGCCTACCGGCTGGATGATGGTTTATGGACCGATACGGCGGAGCGTGTCGTGTCCATCGCGGGACTTGGCCCGGGCCGCCACCGGCTGGAAATCCGCTCGCGCATTCGCGACGGCGCGGTGTCCCCGCGGATCGCGGCGGCGGACTTCCAGATTGAACCGATGTGGTTCGAAACCTGGTGGTTCCGGTGCCTGGTGCTGCTGCTGGGCGTAGCCGTTGTGTGGGGCATCGTTTTATGGAGGCAACGGCTGCTCCGGCGCCGCAACCGCGAATTGGAATGTGCCGTCCGCCAACGCACCGCCGAACTGGAAGCCGAACGGAAGCGGGCGGACGAAGCCAGCGAAGCGAAAGGCCGCTTCCTGGCAACCATGAGCCATGAGATTCGGACCCCGATGAACGGCGTAATCGGGATGAACGGGCTGTTGCTCGATACGGACCTGACCGCGGAACAGCGGGAGTATGCCGAAACCGCGCGCCGCTCGGGAGAAGCGCTGCTCGCCCTCATTAACGACATTCTGGACTTCTCCAAGATCGAAGCCGGCAAGCTGCAGATCGAAGCCGCCGCCTTCGACCTCGCCTTGGTCATCGAAGATGTCAATGAGATGCTGGCCGCCAAGGCGGAAGAGAAGAAGCTCGAGTTGCTGCTGGAATACGCGCCGGGCGCTGCGCGGCACTTTATCGGCGATGGCGGGCGCATCCGCCAGGTGGTGACCAACCTCGTCGGCAACGCCATCAAGTTCACGCCCCTTGGCCAGGTTGTGGTAGCGGTGACTTGCGACCGGCAGACGGAGCGCCAGGCGCAGATGCGGGTGGCTGTCACCGATACCGGAATCGGGATCGCCGCCGAGAAGATCGGGGTCCTCTTCGAACAGTTCAGCCAGGTGGATGGCTCCATCACGCGGAACTACGGCGGCAGCGGGTTGGGCCTGGCGATTTCCAAACGCCTGGTCACCCTGATGGGAGGGACCATGGGAGTGGCGAGCCGGCCCGGGGACGGCTCTACGTTCTGGTTCACGCTACCCTTGCAGCTCGATTCCCGGCCCAACGCGGCGCCCCTCTCGGCCGGCCATCTGGTGGGCGCGCGCGTGCTCATCGTGGACGATAACGAAGCCAGCCGCCGCGTGCTTCACAAGCAGGCCGTGGGCTGGGGCATGCGCGCGGCGAGCTGCGCTTCGGGCGAGGAGGCGCTGCGCCACCTTCAGGCCGGCCGCCTGACAGGCGATCCGTACCCAATTGCCATCATCGATTACGAGATGCCGGGAATGGACGGCGCCAGCCTGGCTGCGATCATCAAAGACGATCCGGCCGCCCGGGATACGGTGATCGTGATGCTGACCCCGGTTGGCCGGTCGGGCGATGCGCGCCACGCCGCGCGGTGCGGCGCTTTTCTGGTCAAACCCGTTCGAATCTCGCAGCTCCTGCGGACTCTCGAAACCATCTGGGAAAAACGCCGGGAAGCGCATCTCGCGACTGCCGGCACGGCGGCGCTCCGCGCCTTGGACCGGAACGCTACGGCGCCTGGAACGCCCCAAGGCTATGCCATCCGGGTGCTGGTGACCGAAGACAATATCGTCAACCAGAAGGTGGCCGTAAGGATGCTCGAAAAATTCGGGCTGCACGCCGACGTGGCGGCAGACGGCCGGCAGGCGGTGGATCTATTTACGCTGCTGCCTTACGACCTGGTGCTGATGGACTGCCATATGCCGGAAATGGACGGATACGAGGCCACCCGTGAGATTCGGAAACACGAACCCCCGGGCCGCCGCGCGGTCATCATTGCCATGACCGCCGAAGCCATGGCGGGAGCCCGTGACGACTGCATGGGTGCCGGCATGGACGATTACATCGCTAAGCCGGTCCGGATGCAAGACCTGGCCGTAATCCTCAACAAATCCGTGCCGTTGGCACACCCTGCCGGCCCCCGCTCGCAAGCACTCAGCGGACCCCCAACAGCGGCGCCAGGGTTGGCCGAAGAGCCGGCCCCTTCCGCCCATTAACCCGATTGCTGCCGCAAGCCCGCCCCTCAAACCCGTTTTATACTAACTCTTAAGGGTGAATTTAAATATAGTGCGCCGAAACCGCGCACCCCTCTGGGCCGCGGCAGCCCTGGTTTCCATTTTTGCGCGCAACGGCTGGGCTCTGGATCCCCACAAGAGCCTCACGCAGTATTCCCGCACCGTTTGGACGCAGCAGCACGGGCTGCCCGAAGACACCATCCGCGCCGCCGCCCAAACCTCCGACGGATACCTCTGGCTGGGCACCGACGAAGGGCTGGCGCGCTTCGACGGCTACGATTTCACGGTTTTCAACAAAGCTAACGCCGACCTGCCTTCGAATTCCGTCACCGCTCTGGCCGCCGCGCCCGATGGCTCGTTATGGATCGGCACCTCCAACGGCCTGGTTCAGTACCGCGACAAGCAGTTTCATACTTACACCGTCAAATCCGGTCTGCCCGACGATGCCATCGGCAGCCTGTACACGGATCGCGCCGGCGCCGTCTGGATCGTTGCCGGCAGCAGCCTGAGCCGCTACCAATCGGGCGCTTTCCATAACTTCGTCCCCGGCCCGCTTCTGCCCATCACCAGCGTGCGCGCCGTCCGCGAAGACAACCATGGCGATCTCTGGGTCGCCGGCCTGACGGCCGTCGGCAAAATGAGCGGCGGCCGGTTCGCGCCCGTTCTGGGCAGCGGCGATCTGCGCGACGGCTTCATCGTCACCGGCATGCTCTTCGATTCCGCGGACCGCCTCTGGCTGGCCGGGAACATTGGCATCCGGGTGCGCTCGCCCAACGGCCAGGTACGCTCTTACGGCGTTGCCGACGGACTGCCCGACGCCTTTGTGCGGGCCATCTGGCTGGATCGCGACGGCAACGTCTGGGCCGGCACCAATGGCGGCCTGGCGCGCCTGGAGGGCTCCCGTTTTGTCACCGCGCACGATGGCTCCAGCCGCGATCACGAGCAGGTGCGCTGCCTTTTCGAAGACCGCGAGGGCGATATCTGGGTGGGCGCCAACAACGGGCTCACCCGCCTGCGCGACGACATCTTCACGGTTTACGGCAAGCCCGAAGGGCTGCCCAGCGACGAACCCAACGCGGTTTTCCAGGACCGCGCCGGCCGCATCTGGATCGGCTTCCACGATTCCGGCCTGATGCTCTTCGCGGGCGCATCCTCGCGCGTCTACACCACGCGCGACGGCCTTCCCAACAATGAAGTCTTCTCCATCCGCCAAGCCCGCGACGGCGACCTCCTCATCGCCACGCGCGGCGGTTTCGTGCGCATGCACGAGGGCCGCCTGACCACCTTTGTCCCGCCCGATCCGGTGCATCGCGCCAACGTCTTCGACGCTCTGGAAGATTCCACCGGGGAGGTGTGGCTCGCCGCGCCGGTCGGCCTGGGCATCTTGCGCGATCGCAGGTTTCACATCGTAATTCCCGGCGGCGTGCTGCTGGTCAACGCCGTGGTCACGCTCTGCCAGGGTCACGACGGCGCCATTTGGGCCGGCACATATGGCAAGGGCCTGTGGCACATCCAGGGACCCGATCGCCGTCTTTACACCGTGGCCGACGGCCTCTCCAGCGATCAGATCCGCTCCCTTTACGAAGCCCCCAACGGCACGCTGTGGATCGGCACTTTCGGCGGCGGCCTGGATGCTTTCCGCGGCGGCCATTTCCAGCAATTTACCGCCAAGGACGGGCTGCTCAGCGATAACATCGCCAACGTCTCCGACGATGGCTCCTCGCTATGGCTCGGCACCACGCGCGGCATCTGCCGCGTCAGCCAGCGCCTGCTGGCCGAATTCGCCGCCGGAAAGCGCAAGTCCCTGGACGCCACCAATTACGGCGTCGAAGACGGTTTGCGCAGCGGCCAGTTGCCCAACTTTCCGGTGGGCGGCGGCGGGCAGCGCATGTCCGACGGCAGCCTCTGGTTCACCACCAGCCGCGGTCTGGCGGTCTTCGATCCGCGTTCCCACCGCCAGGCCGGCATGCCGCCCATCGTCCATCTGGTGGAGATGACCGCCGACGAACACCCCGTCGATCTCACCCACATGGCCCAACTCTCGCCCAGCGTGCAGCGCGTGCAGATCCGCTACACCGGCATTCATCTCAGCGCGCCCGAGCTGGTGCAGTATTCCTACCGGCTCGACAAGGTGGATCCTACCTGGGTGCGCGCCGGCGCCCGCCGCGTGATCAACTACAACAGCCTCAAACACGGCCAATACCGCTTCACGGTGCGCGCGCAATTGCCGGATGGTCCCTCCGGCGAACAGTCCTATTCCTTCATTCTGCTGCCGCATTTTTACGAAACCGCCTGGTTCCGGCTGCTGTGCGCGGCCGTGGTGATGCTGGCCGGCTGGGCCGTGTACCAGGCGCGCTTGCGCCAGATCCGCTACCGCTTCGCGCTCGTCCTGGAAGAACGCGCCCGTCTGGCGCGCGAGATCCACGATACCCTGGCGCAAGGCTTTGTGGGAATCTCCTCGCAGTTGGATGCCGTGGCCATGGCCATGCCCGAAGACACCACCCCCGCCCGCAAATACCTGGACATGGCCCGCCGCATGGCCCGCCACAGCCTCACCGAAGCGCGCCGCTCCGTAATGGACCTGCGCTCGAGCGTGCTGGAAGGCCAGGACCTCGCCGCCGGCCTGGAATCCGGCGCGCGCATGTGGACGGCCGGTTCCGGCGTCGAGGTGGACGTCCAGATCTCGGGCGAGAGAATCGATCTGCCCCAGACGCACGAACAGCATCTGCTGCGCATCGCGCAGGAAGCCGTGACCAACGCTTTGAAACACGCCGGCGCCACCCGTATCTCCATCCGCCTCCACAGGGAGCCGCGCAAGCTGTACCTGCGCATTCAGGACAACGGGCGTGGCTTCGAACAACAAGATGTTTTCTCATCCCTGGGCGGCCATTTCGGCCTGCTCGGAATGCGCGAGCGCGCCGAGCGCCTGGGGGGCCAGCTTCGCCTGGCCAGTCATCCCGGTGAAGGTACGGAAGTGGAAGTGATGGTGCCGTTGCCATGAGCGAACCGATTCGAATTCTCGTCGCCGAAGACCACCTGGTGGCGCGCGTGGGGGTCACCACGATCGTCAACATGCAGCCTGATATGACTGTCGTGGCCGAAGCCGCCAACGGCCAGCAGGCCGTCGAAATGTATCGCCAGCATCAGCCCGATGTGGCCCTGCTGGATCTGCGCATGCCCGGCATGGGAGGCGTGGAAGCCGCTACCGCCATCCGCGCCGAATTCCCCAATGCGCGCATGATCGCCCTCACCACTTACGGCGGCGATGAAGACATCCGCCGCGCTCTGAACGCCGGCGTGCAGGCCTATCTGACGAAGGACGTGCTGCACGATGAGCTGCTCAAGGCCATCCGCGCGGTGCACGCCGGGCAAAGCTATCTCCCCGCCGCGGTCGCCGCGGCGCTGGCCGCCCAGATGCCCCGCCCCGATCTGAGCGCGCGCGAGGTGCAAGTCCTCGAGCTGATCGTGCGCGGCCTGGCCAACAAGCAAATCGCCTATTCGCTCAATATCGCCGAGCACACAGTCAAGAACCACGTCAAAAACATTCTGAGCAAGCTGGCCGTGCAGGACCGCACGCAAGCCGCTACCGCGGCGATTCAGCGGGGCATCATCCACCTGTAGCCCGCCGGGCTTCCGCAATCCGCGCGGCCAACTCGCCGGGCCGCTGCGAACCGATCAGGAGTTTTCTGCCATCGCGAAGCTCCAGTTGCACGGCGTGCCCGCCGGACGCGATGTAGGCTTTGCCGCGCGGTCCCGCGCGGATCCCGTAGCCGCCGTACTCGGCGAGAGGATCGAACTCCACCGCTGCGGCCGCGCGAATGTCGGCGACGGCGACGCGAGTCCGCCGCCACAGTCCCTTCATGGCGACCGATAACTGGTCCGTCCGCAATACGGTGACGAGCCGCACCGTCATCAAGCGGACGTAGACCAACAGACTCAGGATCGTCAGAAACAGAAGACCGGCATTCGTCATGGGAGGATTTCCCCATGGACGGTGCCAGATTATCTGCCGGTAACTGATCATCACCAGCGCCGCCGGGGGCATCGCCAAAGCGATCTTGGCGTAGCCCAGCCGGAAGGACTGCTTCTCGCGAAAAAGAACCGCGCCGCCCGCCCGCATGCTCCTCTAACATCCTAGCGCAGCGCGCCAATGGCGTACTGGAGCGCGGAATACTGGGTCTGGTAGTCATACTTGGCGTTCAGGTTTTCGATTTCCGCCTCGGTCAGATTCAGTTGGGATTGGGTCAACTCGACGATATTGGACAGGCCCAGTTGGAAACGGCCGTTGGCTAAGTCCAAAGCCATGGTGGCCTCGCGCAGGAACTCAGCCGTAACGTCCTGCGCCTGGTAAGCGGTCTGGGCATCGGCCCACGCGGTCCGGACATCGCGCGCGATACTCTCTTCCATGTTCCGCACGTGCTGATCCGCTTCCACGGCGCGATACCGCGCTTCTTCGCGGCGGGCGGTGAACAGGTGACCGTTGAAGACCGGTATCTGGAGGTTCACCGCGGCGCCGGCGTATTCGCCCGGAATCACGCGCGGCAAGGTGATCTGGTCGATGTACGGCATATAACCGGCCGTGCCAACCAGACTGGCGGTGGGACGCTTCAGGTCCCGCTCGGCTTGCACAAACCGGTACGCGGCGTCACGGCTCAAGCGGAGGCCGGCCAATTCCGGGCGATTCTGAAGAGCCTGGGCCACCATGTCCTCGACATTCGGCTGGGGACTGGGCGGCTGTGGTTCGTCCACCAGTTGATAATTGGCGCTCTGTTGCTCGCCAATAGCCCGCGTCAATTCCGCCAAAGCCGCCCTCACCACGTTCTGCGCCCGTATCACCAACAGCCGGGCTTCGGATACCGTAACATCGGCAAAGCTGACATCCAATTGAGAGCGCAGGTTGTTTTGGGCCAGCGCCGTCACCTGGTTGGCCAGCAGTTGGCGCGCACTGAGGGTCTCCTGCGCGACTTTGACCAGAGCCTGCGAGCGCAACACGTTGTAGTAGGCCTGGCTGACGCGCAGCAGGACGTCGTAGCGGGCCGCCTGGTAATTCTGCTGTGCGGCGCCGGCCTCCAATCTGGATTGCGCGACCAGGCTGGACGTGCGGCCAAAATCGCTGATCAACTGGTTCACTTCCACTCCGTCGCCAAAACGGTCGAAGAGGCGGGAATCGGAGATAGAGCCCGCTCCAATCCGCGCGCCCAGATTGCCGGCCGAACCGGTCACTTCGCCGTTGACGGTGGGGAAGTAGGCGGAACGCGCCTCCACAATCCGCTCTTTTTGCGCGGAGGTCTCGTTCTGCGCGGCGAGCACCTGGGGATGGTTCTTCAAGGCCATGGCTTCCGCGTCGCTCAGTTTCAACGGCACGGGGGCGCCGGCCTGGCCGAACAATGGGACTCCGCTGAAAAACAACATGCCTACAATCGCCACTCTCATAAGGTTGTTCCGAAGGTCAGTCGACCCTGTAATGTTACGCTGGCTGTCCTGCATTAGGCCTCTTATTGCGGTAAACGAGCAAGTATGCCGCTGGTACGATAAACACAGTCAAGATCACGGATGAGGTGAGGCCGCCAATGATCGCCCTGGCCATCGGTGCATACTGCTCGGCCCCGGTCCCAAGTTTCATGGCCATGGGAATCATCCCAATAATAGTCGCTAGGGACGTCATTAAAATAGGACGAAGACGAACCCGGCAGGCCGTAATCACGGCATCGGTGACGGACAAGCCTTCGCCCTCCAGTCTGTGAGCAAAGTCCACGATGAGAATACTGTTCGAATCCGCGATGCCGACCAGCATCAGGACGCCCATGAGCGACATCACGTTCAGGCTGGTATGGGTGAAGAGCAGGATCAGCAGGACGCCGACAAACCCCATCGGGATGGCCAGCATAATTAAGAACGGGTCGACAAACGATCGGAACTGGGCAATCAGAATGAGATACAGGAGAATGAACGACAGCACAAACCCCTTGGCGAAACTCTTGAAAGACGCTTGCATGCCTTCCACCATTCCACGCAGATCGACGTGCACATTTTCAGGCAGTCTGGCTTGCGCGATCACCCGGTTGATCGACGTCCTGACTTTTCCGAGATCCTCGCCGGACGGCGTCACATAGACATCGGTAACCCTTTGAATCTGGTGGTGGTCAATCTCCGTTGGAGTTTGGATGTGATCGAGCTTCACTACGGTATCGAGCGTCGTTGGCTCCCGAAGGTTGGGCGCGCGCAGCGGGATCTGGCTCAAGTCGAGGAGATTATGGATTGCGGCCTTGCCATGCTCGTAATATTGAACTGTCAAATAGTAATCGTTTCCGGTCTTGTAATCCACCCAGTAATTCGGCGCGATCATATAATTGGAATTCAGCGCGGTAATGACGTTGTCCATGACATCTTTTTGGGTGAGGCCCAATTCGGCGGCATGCACCCGGTCGACGTTGAGTTCGATGCCTGGGTAGTTCATGTCCTGCGGAATATAGACTTCGCCGACGCCCGGAAGCCTGCGAATCTGGCCCGCGAGATCCTGGGCCAAGCCGTAGACCTGCGGCAGGTTGGAACTGCTGACCTGCACGTCGATAGGGGCTGGCATTCCCATATTCAGGATGGCGTCCACCATCGATCCGCTGGAAAAGAACGTTCGAACCTCCGGGAAGCGCGCCGCGAGTTTCTCTCGGACCTGGTCCATGTACTGGAAACTGCTGGCGCGATGCGGCTCATTCAGCGCCACCTGGACCGTGGCCGTGTAGGGTCCGGCATTGGTGGTATAGAGCGACGAGAAGTCCGGCACGACGCCGATGTTGGACACGATCATCTTCAGATCCCGCGGGTATACCGTGCGCCGGATCATATCTTCGATTTTGGCGACGTACTGTTCGGTCATTTCAATCCGCGTGCCTGTCGGCACTTTGACGTTGATCGTAAACTGTCCGGCGTCCGTCTGGGGAAAGAAGGCGAGGCCCAGAAGCGGGTAAATCGCCAGGCTTGCCAGGAATACAGCGCTGAGCGCCGCAACCGTCGCGGCGGGCCACTTCAAGGCGCGCCGCACCCACAACTCGTAGTAGTCAAGCAATTTGTTAAAGCCACGATTGAACAAATGAGTGAACTTGGCCCAGAGTGAGCCGCCCTGCGTAGTCTCCCCGGCGTGTCCGTGCGGCACGCTCTTGAGAAACCTGGAGCAGAACAGGGGTATGACGGTCATTGCCACGACAAACGAGGCCAGCAGCGACAGGACAAATGCAAGGGCGAGAGCCGAGAATAGAAATTTGCTGACGCCGTAGAGAAACGTGACCGGGAAAAAATCGACGACGTCAACCAACGTTGCGGCAAGCACGGCAAGGTTCACCTCGGCCCCGCCTATTTCCGCCGCTACGGCCGGCGCCGCGCCCATTTCCAGATGACGATAGATGTTCTCCAGCGAGATCACCGAGTTGTCGATCACGCGCGAGAACGCGAGCGCAAGGCCGCCCAGGATCATCGTGTTGATCGTGCTGCCCATCAGGGACAAAATCACAAATGTCGTGACGGCGGAAAGCGGGATCGACAGCAGCACCGCGGATGTGGCGCGGAGGCTGCCGAGGAATATCAATATCATCAGACTCGTAAGAACAAGGCCGATCAGGCCTTCGTGGAGAACCGTCTTCAACGCCTCCTTGACGTACACCGATTGATCGAACACCACCGTGGTCACCAGTTGCTTCGGAATGTCGAACAGCCGCCCGAGAAGATCGCGGACGCCGTTGACCACTTCGATTGTGTTGGTGTCGCCGCCCTGCTTCATAATCGGGATGTATGTCGAGCGTTGTCCATCCACCCGAACCACGTTGTATTGAATCTGATTGGCGTCCTGAGCCGTGCCTACGTCCCCCACCGACACCCACCTGGTGCCGGCGTTTTTTACGGGGATAGCGTTTAATTCGCTGACTTTGCTGACGAGGCTATTGGAATAGACGTAGTAGTCGTAGGGCCCCATCTTCACGTCGCCGGCGGGGAGGATGAGGTTCGCTCCATTCAACTTGTTCACCACGTCCATGAGGCTAAGTTGCCGCGCCGACAGCTTGTAAGGGTCCACATAAACCATGACCTGGCGATACTTCCCCCCAAACGGCGGCGGAATCTCAGCTCCCTTGACGACGGCGATTTGATTGCGAATTTCGAATTGCGCGAGATCGTGCAACTGCGTTTCGTTCAGTCCCTCACCTTTTACCGTCACCAGGCATACCGGCAAACTGGAAGCGTCAAACTTCAGAACCACGGGAGGAAGAGTCCCTGGAGGAAGGCGCTTCAGGTCGGCTAGCGCCAGGTTGGATATCTCGGTGACATCCGCATCCGCACTGCTGCCTGGCTGGAAGTAAATCTTTATGATGCTGACGCCGAGCAGCGACCGTGATTCCATATGATCGATTCCGCTTGCCAGCGTAAAGAACCGCTCGAGCGGATCCGTGATGTCGGTTTCGATATCCTCCGGCGGCATTCCGGAATAAAACGTCGCGACTACGACCTCCGGAAGGTTGATGGCGGGAAACAGGTCCACGGGCATTCGTGTCGCGCTCGCGGCCCCAATCACGACCAGAACCAAGCAGACGGTCACGATAAAGTATGGATTGTGAATAGAGAATCGCGACATCGCTCCGCTCCTCGGCCGTGGATCACCCCGCTGCCGGCGCTGGCCGGTTCCGGTATACCAGCAAATACGCAGCCGGAACAATGAATACGGTCAACGCTACCGAAACGGTAAGTCCGCCGATGATCGCCCTCGCAAGCGGAGCATACTGCTCACTGCCCGTGCCAAGCTTCAGCGCCATCGGAACCATGCCGATGATGGTGGCGAGCGACGTCATTAAAATCGGCCGGAGTCGCACCCGGCAGGATGTGATTACGGCATCTTCCACCGATAACTGCTGCTCTTCGAGTCTATGGGCGAATTCCACAATCAGAATGCTGTTGGATGCCGAGATCCCGATCAACATCAACACGCCCATCAGGGACATCACATTTAGGGTGGTATGCGTGAGCGGAAGAATCAACAGCACACCGATGAACCCCATGGGGATGGCCAACATAATGAGGAATGGATCTTTGAACGACCGAAACTGGGCAACCAGAATCAGGTATAGCAGGATTACCGACAGGGATAGCCCTTGGCCAAAGCTCTGAAAGGACGCCGTCATTCCTTGAACCATGCCGAGTAAGGCAATGCGCACGGTGTGGGGAACGTTAGCATTTGCAACTACTCCCTGAATTGCGTTCTTTACCCTGTTGAGGTCTTCTCCGGCGGGAGTAACGTAAACATCCGTCACTCGCTGGATTTGATAGTGGTCGATTTCGGTGGGAGTTTGCACGTTCTGCACATCGGCGACACTGTCCAACACGGTGATTGGCCGCGCCGGCCGCGCCGCTCCGTTAGGGAGTACGGATGCAGCCTTGCTTGCGTCGCCATCCGTAGATCGCAGCGGGATCTGCTTCAAGTCGATCAGGTTGTGTATGGAAGAGGGGCCTTGCTCGGCATACTGAACGGTAAGGTAATAGTCGTTGCCCGTTTTGTGATCTACCCAGTAGTTCGGGGCAATCATATAGTTGGAATTCAGCGCAGTGATAACGTTATCCACCACGTCTTTCTGGCTTAAGCCCATCTCGCCGGCGTGAACGCGGTCCACATCCAGGCGGAGGCCGGGGTAGTTCATATCCTGTGGAATGTAAACCTCACCCACGCCCTGAATCTTCCGGATAGCGGCCGCAAGTTGTTGCGCGACATTGAAATTCTGCGTCAGGTTGGAACTGCTCACCTGTAAGTCGATGGGCGCGGGCATGCCGGTATTCAGGATCGCGTCAACCATCGAGCCGCTCGAAAAAAAAGTGCGCATCTCGGGATAACGGCTGAGTAGTGCGTGACGAACGCGATCCATATACTCGAAACTGCTCACGCTGTGCGGCTCATTCAATGCGACCTGAATCGTAGCGGTGTACGGTCCGGCATTGGTGGTATAGAGAGCGGAAAAATCCGGCACGACTCCGATATTCGAAACGGCCATCTTGAAATCGCCGGGGGCGACCGTGCGGCGGATTACATCCTCGACATTCGCGACGTACTTCTCCGTCTGCTCGATTCGCGTGCCGGTTGGCACCTTGAGATTCAGAGTGAATTGGCCGGCGTCCGTTCGCGGAAAGAACGCGAGACCCAAAAAAGGCGAGATTGCAAGGCTGGCGAGAAACACGCCGATCAGGCACCCTACCGTTAGAACGGGAAACCGCAAAGCCTTCCGCACGGCGTATTCATAACCGTTGAGCATCCCGTTAAACGAGCGATTAAAGCCGTTCGTAAATCTTCCCCATATCGAAGTCGCGGAGTTAGTGCCGCCGGTGGGCTGCTCGTGATGAACCTGTTTGAGGAACCGCGAACAAAATAGCGGAATCACGGTCATGGCCACGAAGTACGATGCGAACAGGGAGATGATAACGGCAAGCGCCAAGGCGGAAAAGAGAAACTTGCTGACGCCATAGAGAAACGTCACTGGAAAAAACACGACGACCGTGGTCAACGTCGCCGAAAGAACCGCGAGGCTGACCTCTGCGCCCCCGGCTTCGGCGGCCGCCTCCGGCGAAGAACCCATTTCCAGATGCCGGTAGATATTCTCCAACGAAATCACGGAATTGTCGATCACGCGCGAGAACGCCAGGGCCAGGCCGCCCAGAATCATGGTATTGATCGTGCTGCCCATGAGGTTCAGCACGACGAATGTCGTGACTGCGGACAATGGGATGGAAAGGAATACCGCCGACGTGGCCCGCAAGCTCCCCAGGAAAATGAGAATCATGATGCTGGTGAGAGCCAATCCTATCAAGCCTTCGTGGACAAGCGTCTTGATTGCCTCTTTCACAAAGGCCGATTGGTCGAAGACTACGTCTGCAACCAGTTGTTTCGGGATGTCGTACAAGCGGGGCAGCGCATCGCGGATTCCCTGAACCACAGCGATCGTGTTGGTGTCCCCGCCCTGTTTCATGATTGGCAGATACACGGACCGCTGTCCATCGACGCGCACGATGTTGTACTGAATCTGGTTGGCGTCTTCGGCCCTCCCTACGTCCCCCACCGTAACCCACCGGGTGCCGACTGTCTTTATGGGAATCTGGTTCAAATCGCTGACATCGTGCACAAGGCTGTTTGAGTAGACATAGTAGTCATACGGCCCGACTTTCACGTCCCCGGCCGGAAGGATGAGGTTTGACTGATTGACGGCAGTCACCACGTCCATCAAGCTCAACTGCCGCGCAATCAGCTTGTATGGATCGACATAAATCATGATCTGGCGGTATTTCCCGCCGAACGGCGGAGGGATTTCAGCGCCTTTCACGACGGCGATCTGATTGCGAATTGCGAACTGGCCGATGTCGTGCAACTGGGTTTGATTCAGTCCCTGGCCCTTGAGGGTCACTAAGCAAACCGGCAAACTGGAAGCGTCGAACTTCAATACCACGGGCGGCAGAGTTCCGGGCGGCAGGCGTTTCAAGTCCGCAAGCGCGAGGTTCGACAACTCCGTAACATCGGCATCGGCGCTCGTTCCGGGCTGAAAGTACACCTTGATGATGCTTACGCCCAGGAGGGACCGCGACTCCATGTGATCGATGCCGCTCGCAAGAGTGAAGAAACGCTCCAGCGGGTCGGTGATATCCGTTTCGATGTCCTGCGGCGGCATCCCGGAGTAAAACGTCGCGACCACCACTTCGGGCAGATTGATGGTTGGAAACAGGTCCACCGGCATTTGCTGGAAGCTTGTGATCCCAATCACGAACAGCGCCAGGCAAATCACGACGATGAAGTAGGGATTACGAATTGCGAATCGAGGCATCGGTTTCTTCCTGCACGCTCAACTCTGGGGTTGGTACTCAACCATTTCCACGATGTGGGGTTGAACCGATTGGCCAGGCTTGAGTGCGCTGCGATCGCTGACGACCACCTTGTCGCCTTCCTTCAGCCCCTCGAGAACCTGGGCGTCGTTGGCGCTCTGCAGGCCCAACCGGACCGGCCGGTCCTCGATCTTGTTGTCCGGAGTAACCACATAAACGGTGGTTTTGTCCGGTTCGTGGTTGACCGCCTGTAGAGGCACCGTGAGCGCATGATCCTCGCGCTGGAGGGTGATGGTCGCGTCCGCATAGATTCCGGGGATCAGGACGTGCGCCGGATTCGGAACGTCCACCTCTGTGTGCATGGTGCGCGTGTCCTCCGTCACATCCACAGAAAAGCGGGTGACCTTTCCGGGAAAATGGCGGTCCAACGAGGGAACCCCCACATCAACCGGGTCGCCAACGTGGATAAATCTGACATAGGACTCGGGGACCGGAATAACCAGCCGGAATAAGTCCTCCTGAGAGAGCTTTACTATCGGCAGCACGTTGGTGCTGGAGCTGGTCCCCGCCTGCACCAGAGTCCCATAGTTCGCGTAACGTTGCGTGACCACTCCGGTGAAAGGCGCATAGATATTCGAGTAATCGAACAGAATGTGGTCGTGCTGTTCTTTCGCCTGTGTTGCCACCAACTCGCTTTTGGCGGATTGCCACACAGATTTCGCTGCTTCCAGTTGTGCCTGCGCCGCCAGATCCTTACCCTCCGCGTCATCCACCTCCTGCTGCGCAACCAAGCCCGGCTTGCTGTCCGCCACGCCTTTGAGCCTCGTGAATTGCAGGTGATATACCTTTACCTGCGCTTCCACTCGGTCAACTTGGTGCTGGGCCTGGCGGACCACGTCCTCCTGGTCTTTGATGGCAGCCGCGTCCTGCTGCAATTGCATCTGCAACTCAGGGATTTCCAGGACCGCAAGAAGTTGGCCCTCCTTTACCCGGTCCCCGTAATCCACCAGGAGCTGCTTGATATACCCCGACTCCTTGGCGAACACGTCGATCTCCTGAAACGGCACCAATTCCGAGGATACGGTGATCTGGCGCACGATCGGTTTTCGAGCCACCGAGGCGACCCCTACCGTTACGGTCTCCGATGGCGGCTGGGAATTGCCGGCACTGACGCTCTGTCGGGAGCATCCCGCGAGCATCGCAGCTAACACGAAAGTGGCAGCCAGCGATGGTATTGGGCGACGAGGATCTAACGACATTGTTGCCTCTCGGCGAATTGCCGGAGCTTTGCCCCCAGTGCGTCGACGGAGAAGCCGGGGGATTCGGTCAACGCGAACAGCTCCTGCTCTTCCGACCGGATCTGCTCAGCTACCGCCGGCAGCTTCTCCACCAGTTCCGGGGGCACGGACAGTATTCCATGGCGATCGCCGTGAAGGATGTCTCCGGGCTCGATCTGTAATCCTTCGATTTCAACCGCCTCTCCGAAACCGACAACATGCGCGTAGGCGTGGGAGACGGAGACGCTTCCCGCAAACAATTGGAATCCGAGTGGCTCGATCGCGTCCAGATCCCGCACCGCGCCATTGGTGACGTAGGCTACACAATCGAGCGCCCGGCAAATTCGGGCATGTATGGCCCCGAACAGAGCCCCGAATCCGGGCCGGTTGTCAAAGTCCTGCAGAACCACAACGCGCGGAGGCGGGACACTCGCCAAATATTGCCACCATTCGATATGGTCGTAATAGCACTTTCCCGCTATCGGTGGCATGTAAGTCCTGATACGGCCGGTGACAGCATGGCCCACGATGGGGGGACGGTTCGGAAAGCGGCAAATTGCGGACCCGCTTGTAAAGCCTTCGTTGCGGGGGCGGACATTGAACCTCTCAATGGCGTTTGCGAGCGTGCAGGTGTCTACCCTGCGGAGCGGCTCTAAATCATTGAATGACTGAGCATTTCGTGACATGAGGTTTACGTTCAAGCGAGGCGGCCGGGGGCCGCTCGATTGCGCAACTGCGTTGTAGCAGTCGTGTCGTGCAACTCTGCGGCCAAGCCACGGAAACGATGGTACAGTCGCCGGCCTTCCGAAACACATACCGGATTTTGAGGAGTTTTCGACGAAAAGCGGGGGAGGCGCCGGCACGCGGGCGGGCGGCGCAGCGGCTCTCGTTGTTCCGGTCGAAAAATACTTCGTTTAGGGTATTCCTTTCGCCTGCGCTCCCGCCATAAGATGGCTTCACGTAACAAGGAAGGCGTATGCGCCCTGTACGGATTCTTATCGCGGACGATCATGCCATCATCCGCAGCGGCTTGCGCGCACTCCTGGCGCACGAGTCTGGCTTTGAAATCGTGGCGGAGGCTGCCGATGGCCGGGAAGCGGTGGAATTGGCCGAACGCGAGCTTCCACATGTCGCCATTCTCGATATCAGCATGCCCATTCTGAATGGTCTGGAAGCGGCCCGCCAGATTTCCGGCAAACTGCACGAAATTCAAATCGCGATGCTCACCATGCACGCCGACGAGTGTTATCTGCTGAACGCCCTCAAGGCCGGAGCGCGCGGTTATGTGCTGAAGAGTTCCGCGGAATTTGAAATCGTGGAAGCGGTGCGCGCGCTTTCCCAGGGGAAAGCCTACTTCAGCCCCAAGGTGAGCAAGGTGCTGGCGGATGAGTACATGCGCTACCTGGAAGCCCAACAGGTCGAGGACAGCTACGATCTGCTGACCAGCCGCGAGCGGCAGATTTTGCAGTTGCTGGCGGAAGGCCATTCCAACAAAGACATCGCCAATATTCTGAACCTCAGCGCCACCACGGTAATCTGCCACCGCCAGCACATTTTCCAAAAACTCAACTTCCACAGCCTGGCCGATCTCATTCTTTATGCCATTCGTAAAGGCGTCATCATTTCGGGGCAAAGCGTGGCGATATAAAGGCCGGTAATGGCTGCCAACGCTCACGCACGGCAAACGGCGCGGCGCTTCCTGACCACCAGGATGGCGCTGGCCTTGGGATTGGGCGTTCTCCTGACGCTTTTGGTTCTCTCCGGCATCAACGCCGTACTGGCGATTTCCCGCTTGCAGTCCAGCAACGAAAATATCCTGCAGGAGTTCCTCGCCCGGCAGACCCGGCTGGACGAACTGCGCAGCGCCATCTATCTTTCCGGCACGTATGTTCGGGACTACCTGCTGGAGCCGGATCCCACCAGGGCGGAACAAAGCCGCGCGGCACTCTTGGATACCCACCGCCAGATTCAATCCCTGCTTTCACAGACCGCCCCCGGCCCGAACCCGAGCGGCCGCGCGATGTACGAAGCCCTGAACCACGAGATCGCGGACTACTGGCGGACGCTGGACCCGGTCCTGGCCTGGAACGCGCAACAGCGGCACCGACAGGGCTACCGCTTTCTCCACGACGACGTGTTGCCGCGGCGCTCCAGTACCTTGGGAATCGCGGACACCATCGCGTCGGTCAACCAACAGCAGCTCGTGGAAAGAGACCACCGGCTGTTTCAGATGTTTTTCGGGCTGCGCAATCAGTTGACGACCGCGGTGATCGTCATGTTTTTGTGCGGCCTCGGGTTGGCTTTCGCGACCGCGCTCCACATCCTCCGCCTGGAGGGTCAAACCATGGCGCACCTGAAAGAAGTTACCAACGCCCGCCAGGAGCTGAGAAATCTCTCGGCAAGATTAGTGGAGACGCAGGAAAACGAACGTAAAAATATTTCACGGGATTTGCATGACGCCGTAGGCCAATCCATGTCGGCGGTACAGTTTGAGCTGCACGACCTGGGGGTGGCGCTGGCTCCCTATCCCGGAGCCCTGCGCGCCAGGGTAGACCGCATCCGCGAGTTGGTCGAGAGTTCCGTGGCCATGGTGCGCAACATGGCGCTGCTGCTGCGTCCCTCCATGCTGGATGACCTCGGCCTGGCGGCGGCGCTTGAATGGCAGGCCAACCAAATCTCGAGATCCACCGGGGTCCGCATCAATGTTGCGGCCGAAGCGGTCCCCAACGACCTTCCCGAGGAGCACAAAATCTGCGTATTCCGGATCGTACAGGAGGCCTTGAACAACGTCTGCAGGCATGCGCGCGCCAGTTCCGTCGAGATCGCGCTGCGGGCCGCCGACAGCCGCATCTCAGTCGTGATCCGGGACGACGGGCGGGGATTTCGCGCTCCCCGAACCGGCGGCCTGGGGCTCATCGGTATGCAGGAGCGCGCCGACAGTTTGGGGGGCAGTTTGCTGGTCAGTTCCGAGCCGGGGCAAGGCACCACCATCCAGGTCACCTTACCCTTGCCGCGGAGCGTAGGCGGTTTGCGCGCAACCGCGGAGAGTATGGCTTAGTCCGGTGCGAGCGGTGTATTGGAATCGTCATGCCGAGGAGAGCGATCTGGGATTTGATCTTACTGACGGCCGGACTTCTGTACGTAGCGATGGCGCTCTGCGACAGCGTGCAGTCGCTGGCGTTCGTAGTGGTGTTCGTGGCCCTGGCGGCGCAGGAAATGCTGCACGCCTGCCGTCAGAAACGTTAGGGCGCGCCGATGCGATTGTCCTGGAAATTTCCGCCAATCCGATCGAGGAAAAGGCCCGAGCAAACCCGCGCAAACGCGGAACAATCGGGTGGGTTCGCCGGCTGGCTGAAGCTGTACCGCGACCGGTTGGACGAGAACTGCAAAGGCGCGCCCCGGCAAGATCCAGGCAATGGGCGTAAGGAGCAAGTATGATACCGCGTATTTCGATTACCACAATCGACGACCAGGAGGAAGCATCTATCGCTCTCTGGGCGCAAACCGAGCAGAACTTACAAGGTGTCCGGCAACGGGCCTTCGATTACTTCCAACAGCGCGGCCAATTGTTCGGCGACGATTGGGCCGATTGGCTGCGCGCCGAACGCGAGGTGGTTTGGAAGCCGCCCGCGGAAATGTTCGAGAATGCCTTCGCCATCGTCCTGCGCGTGGCCGTTCCCGGGTTCGGCCCTAAATCCATCGAGATCACGGCTACTCCGCGTTCGCTTCTCATACAAGGCACGGAAACCCACCAGCACAACGGACTCGAGACCAGGCTGCATTTCTGCGAATTCGGCCAACAGCTCTTTCGGCGATTCGACCTGCCGGCGCGCATCGACCCGGGCACCGTCGCCGCGACGTTGGATAAGGGCATTCTGGAGATCGTCGCGAGCATAGCCCGCAAGCGGGGAAAGGAAGAAAACAGCCCGGAGGCGTCTTCCCCGGATCAGGCGGAAATAACCGAAGTTTGCCTGCTCCGTAATTGATCGGGGCCTCCAGGGATTGACTCCGGCAAGCCGGAAGCGCGCGCGGAGTCTTCTCCGCCCGAGGATTCCGTGGCTGCGGGCGCTTCCGGGCGGGCCGCTGGACTGCGGAATATCAACCCTAGATTTCCGATTCTGAGGCGGCCCGCGATTTCGGCGGCAGGCACGCCATTGTGGTGATTGATCTCGACCAGTCTCGCCAAAGCAACCGGGATCCCCAGCAACTTTGCGGCCGCCTCGAACTTGCCGGCCGGCGACGCATTGGAAACCTCCAGCCAACGGTTCAAGGCAGCCGGCGGATCGCCGAATTTGCCAATGAAGGCCAACCCCAACGCACCCGCCTGATAGGCGCCTCCGAGACAATCGAGAAATGCCAGAGGAGTTTCCCGCACTCGGAAGCCGCATGTGGAAGTTTTCGCCATCAATGTCAGTCCATCTTCGATGAATTCCGCAACTTCAATAGCCATAAGTTCCGCCATGATGATCTCCACAAGCCGTCCAGCCGCGATGATAATTCACCCTGATGGAATTCGCTATACCACGTTTTCAGTAGAGTCCCACGGAATTGCAAGTACCTCGGTTTCCACGCCTGCCGGGCCTTCGCCCTGGGAGCTTGGGCTACAGCATAAATCTCCACGAAATACTGCTTCCGGGGGATGGAGTGGTCCACCTTTCGAAGTTACGTTTGGGCATGCTGCGGACTTGGGGATGGATGGCCGGTGTTGGTTTTCTGTTTCCGCTCTGGCTGTACGGGCAGGTGAGCATAACTCCCCGCATCGCCATGAAGACGCGGGAAGGCACGCTGCCCCCGGCGAATCTGCGAATCGATTCCAACCTCGTGCTGATTCCCGTTTCGGTCTGCGATGCCCTCAACCGCCCGGTGACTTTTCTGGGGCGCGAGAACTTCCAGATCTTCGACGACCGCGTGCCGCAGACCGTGACGCAATTCGCCAGGGAAGACGAGCCTCTGGCGGTGGGAATGGTTTTCGACACCAGCCGCAGCATGGGTGACAAACTGCGCCTGTCGCGGATGGCCGCGTCGGCCTTCTTCCGGACTGCCAACCCGGAGGACGAAT
>Ga0181521_10001136_pt1 | contig 32960 bp, 33 predicted proteins | sample PEATcosm2014_Bin_32_FD_119764 | JGI IMG/M metagenome (GOLD analysis project Ga0181521, IMG submission 119764) | Peatland microbial communities from MTU Mesocosm Facility, Houghton, MI, USA - PEATcosm2014_Bin02_60_metaG | ecosystem: Environmental > Terrestrial > Soil > Wetlands > Peat | place...
CGGCGGAAGGCGACACGATTTCGCTGGTGCCCTCGATTGCCGGCGGCGCGACCGCTGTTGCGCTGGCGCCCTCCAAGGACGCGGCGCCCGCGCTTTCGAACGAAGAGATTCTGCGTTACAGCCGACACCTGATCATTCCCGAAGTCGGCATGGAGGGCCAGCAGAAGCTGAAAGCGGCCAAAGTGCTGCTGGTGGGGGCGGGCGGTCTGGGCGCGCCGCTCGGGCTATACCTGGCAGCGGCCGGCGTGGGGCGCATCGGCCTAGTGGATTTCGACGTGGTCGACTTCACCAACCTGCAGCGGCAGGTGATTCATTCGACCAAGGACGTGGGCCGCAAGAAACTCGATTCCGCGGCGGAGAAGATGCTGGCCATCAACCCGCATATCGCCGTCGCCCGCCACGAAGTCGCGCTCACGAGTGAGAACGCGCTCGAGATTCTGAAGGACTACGACATCGTGGTGGACGGCACCGACAACTTCCCTACGCGCTACCTGGTGAACGATGCCTGCGTGTTGCTCGGCAAGCCGAATGTGTACGGCTCGATCTTCCGTTTCGAGGGCCAGGCCACCGTGTTCGCATACCAGGGCGGGCCATGCTACCGCTGCCTTTATCCCGAGCCGCCTCCTCCCGGCCTGGTGCCGAGCTGCGCCGAGGGCGGCGTGCTGGGCATACTGCCTGGCACCATCGGACTGATCCAGGCCACCGAAACCGTGAAGCTGATTCTCTCGATCGGCGAGCCGCTGGTGGGCCGCCTGCTGCTGTATGACGCGCTGGGCATGCGATTTCGCGAGCTGAAGTTGCGCAAGAATCCCGAGTGCCCGGTGTGCGGCGCGCACCCCACCATCACCCGGCTCATCGATTATCATCAATTCTGCGGGGTGCCAAGGCAAGAGGCAGCGCCTGCTCAGGAGGCCAAGGTGAACGACGGCGAAATCGACGTGACAGAGCTGAAGCAGAAACTGGATCGCGGCGACCAGTTCGTGCTCATCGATGTGCGCGAACCGCACGAATACAAGATCGCCAGCATACCCGGAGCCAGGCTGATCCCGCTGGGCGAATTCGCCAAACATACGGCCGAGTTCGACAAGAACGCGGACATTGTGATTCACTGCAAGAGCGGCGGGCGCAGCGCCAGGGCCTGCGGCATCCTGCGCCAAGCCGGCTTCGCGCACGTCCGCAACGTGGTGGGCGGCATCCTGGCCTGGTCCGACAAGATCGATCCCAGCGTGCCGAAGTACTGAGGGCGCGAGAAGCTACCGGCGCAGTACCCACAGCAGCAGCGAAAGCGCCACGCTCAGCAGGATACAGGTGGTCAGCGGAAAATAGAAGCTCGAGTTCTTGCCGTGGATGAAGATGTCGCCCGGTAAGCGGCCCAGCTTGAACGGCAGCCGTCCGGCGAAGCGGATCAGCACCCCGGCCGCGATCAGCACCGCGCCGAGCGCGATCAACAGGCGGCTGGCTCCCATGCTTTCCAGTGTATCGCCGCCTTGGAGCGGCCGCGCGAATCGCGCAGCACGCCCACTTCGCCGTTCCCTGTTTCCGGAGGTGGGGGGCGTACGAAGCGGTCTGCGCGTAGGCCCGGCCGCGGTCACGGTGGGTAGCAGGCCGCTGCGAAACCTGCAATCGCCGTCGGTTTCGCGGTTTACTCCGGATTGTCCGGCATTTCTCGACGGCTGTTGCCAATGCTCGGGCGCAGGCCCCGCGCTCAGTACTTTGCCAGCTCCTCAAAATCCACGTTGCCGCCGGAAAGAATCACTCCCACCGAGCCAATGCCCGGCGGCAGCTTGCCGAACAGGACCGCCGCGGCGGGAACTGCGCCGCTCGGCTCTACCAGCACTTTGAGCCGCAGCAGAAGGAATTTCACCGTCTGGCGGATTTCGTCGTCGCTCACCAGCACCACGCCTTCCGCCAGTTGCCGCAGCACGGGAAAGGTCAGCGCGCCCGGTTGTGGCGCGCGCAGCCCGTCGGCGATGGTGTCGGCATGAAGCACCATGATGCGCTCACCGGCCGCGAGCGACAAGAACGTGTCATTGGCGCCTTCGGGCTCGGCGCCGAAGACGCGGATCGCGGGATGGATGGCTTTGGCGATGGTGGCGCACCCGGCAAGCAGGCCGCCGCCGCCGACCGGCGCGATCAGCGCGTCCAGCGGTCCGGTCTCTTTGAGCAGTTCGAGCGCGGCGGTGCCTTGGCCAGCCATAATCAACGGGTGGTCGAAGGGCGGCACCAGCGTAGCGCCGGTTCGCTCCAAAATGCCGGCGGCGATCTGCTCGCGGACTTCGGTGTGCCGGTCGTAGGTCACGATGGTGGCGCCGTGCTCACGCGTCGCTTCCATCTTGGCGCGCGGCGCATCGTCCGGCATCACAATGGTGGCCCGCGTGCTCACATGCTGGGCGGCGATCGCCACCGCTTGGGCGTGGTTACCCGACGAATACGTCACGACGCCGCGCGCGAGCGCGTGCGCGGAAAGCGACAGGATCAGGTTGGACGCACCGCGGATTTTGAAGGCTCCGCCGCGCTGCAGGTTCTCGCACTTGAAGAACACGCGCGCCCCGGCGCGGGCGTCGAATCCCGCGCAAGTGAAGACCGGTGTGCGGCGCGCCAGCGGGCGTATGCGCTCCGCCGCCTGTCGGACGTCACTGGCCTGGATAGCTAAGCTCATTCGTTCCAGAATAACCGCAGCCGCTCGCGCGCGCTCATTCCGACGCAATTCGATATCACCACAACGCCGCGCTCGCGCGAATCGTGTGCATCGGTGGCCAGAGCCGGCTCCGCGCGGAAGCGCACCACCATATTTTCGGCGCCCCGCGGCAGTGGCCACAGCAAGGTAGGCACCGGCATACAGACTAGGCCGGCTCCAGTTTGCTCCCAAGCAACCGTGCCGGCCAGCGCCGCTGTGCCGTGGGCGGCAAGAGCTCGTCGGGAAGATAGGATCGATGGCCACCGTTCGCGGCCACGCGGCACCATTGGCACGGATGCGGAAAGAAAACTCCCGTCCGGTATGGGCCACAATTAACCAAAGTGGGCCTTGGCAGTGGCGCTCTGTCATGGTACTTATAGAACTAGCGCTTTATAGTACTAGTAGTACTCATCTTGGTCAAGGAGGCTCGGCTAATTCATGTCAACGTTCAAAACTCTCGTCAGAGCGGCAATTCCAGCCGCAATCATGAGCTGCACTCTCATCGCGCAAACCAGCATCGTTCCAGTGGGCAACAGCGGCCGGCTCGTCAGTACGATCAGTGTAGACCGCAGTGTTTATTTTCCTGGTGAGGAAGCCGTGCTGACCCTGACCACGCGCAACGTGGGTTCCGCTCCGCTGGAGGTTGCGTCGCCGTTCTCCGCTTTCGGCTGTTTCGAGCTCTCGCGCTTGTCTCCAACGGGCTCGATGGTCCCACTTTTTGCGCGGCCGGTGTGCCCGCTGCGGCTGGTCGAACCGGCTGGCTCAAAGATGGTTTTGGCGCCGGGCGAAGACAGCAAGGTTGCGGTGAGTGGCGATGACCTGTGGCCTGGCTCCAGCGCCTCTACCGTGCCCGGCACGGCTGGCTATTACCAGATCGCGCAGGGCGTTTCCGGCGCATCGGCGGTCTTCCGGATCGCGATGCCCCACCTGGAAGCGGCCACGGGGGTGCGCATTAACGACATTACTTACAGCGATCCGGCGACTAAGCGCGAAGTTCGCCTGCCGGCTTACATGCACGTCTTTTCCCTGCGGTGGAACAACCAAAGCTATCTCTGCGTCGCCCTGTCCCCCAGCCTGCGGGACAAAGCCGTGGCCACCGATGGGGCCGGAAACGTGACGGCCGTCGGCGTTCCCTATCGGCGGCTGGCCACGCTGCCGGGCCCCATCGCCTCGGTGGCGGGCACCGCTAACGCGCAGGACAATCTGGCGATTACGTGGGCGGATACGAAAGGCGCCAGCCAGACCGTGCTGGTGGCTGGCAACCGGCGTGGCGGCGACGCGGAAGCCGTTCAGGTTGGTCTGGACTCGGCTTATGAGAGATTGACTTCAGCCGACACCCTGCAGTTCTCCGCCAACGTTGCCGGTGCAGCCAACCGCAACGTGTTGTGGAGTGTTTCGCTCGCTCCGGGTGCGCCGGCAGGCGCCCAGGCCGGAGTAGTCACTGCCGCAGGCGTCTATTCGGCCCCGGCGGGAATTGCCAGACCCTATGCGGCGATCATCACCGCGCAAAGCCAGGCGGATCCATCCAGATCCGCCGTCGGCGTGGTTGCTCTGCAGCCGCGGAATGAGAATACTCTAGCGACGGCCGGTGGCGGCGGCTTGACCTTCGCGGCCAAGTCGCTGGCCACCGTCTCCTCTGGCCCGGGCCAGTAGGGGGCTGGGCTTCACAAGATGGCGCGTCGAACGGGGTGTTGTGCCCCCAACAGCCCGCGGCCGAGCTGTTACTCCTCATCAGCTCGTCCGCGGGCTTTCTGTTGTGCCCGCAGACAGGCCTGGCAGCAAAACAAAACTGATAGTGGCGATTCAGATCTCTAATATCCTCAATGGCATGAGGCTTGCTAACATAGGAATCGACTGTTTCATGGAGGGTTCCTGTGTCCAAGGGTTTTGTCGCCATCAATGTGGAACGCTGTAAAGGCTGCTCTTTCTGTGTGGAGTTCTGTCCCACCCATGTGCTGGCTCTCTCTTCCGCTTTCAATTCAAAGGGCTACCATCCCCCGCATGTCGTAGCGTCGGACAAGTGCAGTGGCTGCGACCTGTGCGGAATGTACTGTCCCGACTTTGCGATCTATGGAGCACGCTATGCACGCTGACCCCAAAGGGGTACTAACAGGTGTTCATTTTCTCGACGGTGATTATGCGTGTTGTGAGGGAACACTCGCAGCAGGTGCGCGATTTGCCGCAGGCTATCCGATTACGCCATCGACCGAGGTAGTCGAACGCTTTGCGTCGAGAATTCCCACAGTCGGCGGCATCTTCATACAAATGGAGGATGAACTGGCCGCCTCGATCGCCATTCAAGGAGCCGTCTGGGGTGGCGCGAAGGCGTTCACCGTCACTTCGGGGCCGGGCTTTTCATTGATGATGGAACATATCGGGTACGCGGCCATTACCGAAACTCCGTGCGTGTTTGTGAATGTGCAACGCGGCGGTCCTTCGACCGGCCTGCCGACGCTGCCGGCGCAGGCCGACATGATGCAGGCCCGGTGGGGATCGCACGGCGACTACGGCATCATCGCGCTCTGCCCTAACTCCCCGCAGGAGTGCTTCGATCTCACCATCACCGGCTTCAACCTGGCCGAAGAGTTCCGCGTCCCGGTGATGATGATGCTCGATGAGTGCGTCGGCCACATGACGGAAAAGGTGGTGATTCCGCCGGCCGACCAGATCGAAGTGTTGCCGCGGCGATACACGCGCAAGCCGCCCGCCGAGTACCGCCCCTTCGAGCCGGATGGAACCCAAGTGCCGGAAATGGTCAAGGCGGGCGATGGTTACCGCTTCCACGTCACCGGCCTGACCCACGACGAACGCGGTTACCCCAGCATGGAGGTGGGCGCGCAGGACCGCCTGGTGCGGCGTCTGGTGGACAAGCTGAGACCGTTTTCCAACGGGCGCGCCATCTGTGACACCGCCGGCCTGGAGGATGCCGAAGTGGCGGTGGTCTCCTACGGCATCACCTCGCGCGTGGCGCAGCGGGCGATCGAACTGGCCCGCAAACGCGGCATCCGCGCCGGCAAGTTCCGCCTCATTTCCGCCTGGCCTTTCCCCGAGCAGCACATCGCGGATCTGGCCGGCCGCGTCAAGGCGTTCGTGGTGCCGGAGTTGAATTTGGGCCAGATGGTGCATGAAGTGGAACGCGCCGCGGCCGGCCGCGCCAAGGTCGTCTCCGTCACCCACGCGGGCGGAACCGTGCACGACCCGGAAGTAATTCTCAAAGCCATCGTGGAGGCGGCCCAGTGAGCGAACAATTACTCGAAGTCGAATGCGAGATTCCCGAGGGTTCCTTTAACCCGGTCGAGCCGTTTCTGCGCACCGAGCGCATCCCGCACATCTGGTGCGCGGGATGCGGCATCGGCACCACCGTCAATTGCTTCACGCGGGCGCTGCTGGCGTCCAAAGCCGATCTGGATAAGGTAGCCGTGGTCTCCGGCATCGGCTGCGCCGGGCGCGTGGCCGGTTACATGCGGCTGGATTCCTTCCACACCACGCACGGCCGCGCCATCCCGTTCGCCACCGGTTTGAAGCTGGCCAACCCGGAACTGCAGGTCGTGGTCTACTCCGGCGACGGCGACCTGTTCGCCATCGGCGGCAACCATTTCATTCACGCCGCGCGCCGCAACATGGATATCAAGGTGATCTGCGTGAACAACCTGACATACGCCATGACTGGCGGGCAGACCGCTCCCACCACGCCCAGCCATGTCATCAGCGCCACCGCGCCTTACGGCGTTTTCGAACCGGCCTTCAACCTGGTGCAACTCGCCGACGCTTGTGGCGCCTCATACGTCGCCCGCTGGACCACCTTTCACGTCAAGCAGCTCGCCCGCTCCATGGAAGAGGTTCTCAAGAAGAAGGGCTTCGGCTTCATCGAAATCGTTTCGCCCTGCCCGACCCTTTACCAGCGGCGCAACAAAATGGGCGACGGGCTGGACACCATGAAGTACTACAAGCAGGCGAGCAAGGTTCGCCACGGCGCGCCGACGGCCGAATGCAGCTTAACCAAGAGCGGGGAGATCGTGGTCGGCAAATTCATCGACCGCGAGCGGCCCGATTACTACGAGCTGCTGCAGGCGCAAATGCACGAAAGCCTGGGCGACCGCTACGCCGAACCGGAAGTGGGGTGCTCGGAATGCTGACCGAAATTCGTGTGGCCGGCTTCGGCGGTCAGGGCGTCATCCTGGCCGCCACCGTAGTGGGCAAAGCCAAGGCTATTTTCCAGGGCGGCTACGCCACCATGACGCAGAGCTTCGGCCCGGAGGCGCGCGGCGGATCGTCGAGCGCGCAGTGCATTCTCTCCGACGATCCGATCCTTTACCCTTACATCACCCGCCCGGACGTGCTGGTGGTCATGTCGCAGGAAGCCTACGCCCGCTTTGCGCCCGAGCTCAAACACGGCGGGATTCTGATCGTCGAGCAGGACTTGGTGCACCTCGGCACCGTGCCCGCGGGAGCGCGAGTCTATGCGGTTCCCGCTACCCGTCTGGCCGAGGAGCTTGGCCGCAAGGTGGTGCTCAACATCGTCATGGTAGGGTTCCTGGGCGCCGTCACCGGCCTGGCGGATGCCGACGCTCTGCGCAACGCCGTCAAGGACTCGGTGCCGCCGGCGCTCGAAAAACTCAACCTGCAAGCGTTCGACAAAGGCTTCGAGTACGGTTCGCACTTGATGCAGAAGCTCGCCGAAGAGGGCCAGGCGGAGCCGGTGCTGTCGGTGGAAACCGAGGCGTAAGCGTCTCGCCGGTTCGTCGCGCCATTTCGCAATTACCATAGCGTCTTCTCGCACCGACGCGGGCGAGGCATGCCTCGCCCCTACAGAGGATTCGTAGGGGCCGGGCACACCCGGGCCGCCCAGCGCGCGCTAAAAGGCTGTTTCGGATCTCAAATCCCGACCACTAAGTTATACTCCGAACGGTCCGGGCGTCAAGGCGGCCTCTTCTCTGCGGATGCGGCCGGCTAACTCTCTACGCAGCCGACGCTGACCGGTGGGGATGGGCCATCGCTGGCGCCGCGCCAGACCAGCGGTACCTGTCGAGAATTGCTCGCACCGCTGGTGTAGCACCTGAACGGCTGCGAGCGTTGCTGCCGGAAGAGCTTCGTCCGGCGGAGGATAGCTATCCGACGTCTGGGGACTATATGACCGTGGGCTTCTGAAGCGCCGGTAGGACAGTCGATCGGTTTTTGTCGACTGTCTCCCGCCGGCATTGACAGGCCACAAAAGGCGATGGCCCGTCCCACCAATCTCCTGAGATTTCTTCATTTTTGCCGAGTGCGCTACAATCACAAATGCCGCGTCCGGGCCACGAATGGCCCGTGCGGTCTCGAGTGTCCCATGATGGCAGCCACTGGCACACGCGCCCAGGAGTTTCGCGATCAATTGTCGCGCCGCGTGCTGGTCGCCGATGGCGCCATGGGCACCATGCTGTACGCCCGCGGCGTGTTCCTCAACCGCTCGTTCGACGAGCTGAATCTCTCCGCGCCGGACCTGGTGCGCGGCATCCATCAGGACTATATCAAGGCGGGCGCGGAGATCCTGGAAACGAACACGTTCGGTGCCAACCGTGTGCGGCTGTCGGCTTTCGGCATGGCCGAGAAGTTGAAGGATATCAACCGCGCCGGAGTGCGGCTGGCGCGCGAAGCGGCGCGCGAAACGGCCTTCGTGGCTGGCGCCGTGGGTCCGCTGGGCGTGCGCATCGAGCCGCTCGGCCCGACTTCATTTGCCGAAGCGCGGGCGGTCTTCCGCGAGCAGGTGGATGCGCTGGTGGAAGCCGGCGTGGATGTGCTGATCTTCGAGACTTTCGGCAACCTGGATGAGCTGCGCGAAGCAGTGTTGGCCGGCCGTGACTCGATCGGCGACGCAGTTCCGATCATCGCCCAGGTCACCATCGACGATTTCGGCCACTTGCCCGGTGGCGCGGATCCGGAAACTTTCACTCGCGAGATGGATTCGTGGCCGGTGGACGCGATCGGCCTGAATTGCTCGGTGGGCCCGAAGGCCACCCTGGAAACTATCGAGCGGATGCTGGCGGTTTCCTCCAAGCCGATGAGCGCCATGCCTAACGCCGGCTTGCCGATGCGCGTGGAGGGCCGCAATATCTACCTCTGCTCGCCCGAGTACATGGCGCAGTACGCGCGCCGCATGCTGTGGGCGGGCGTGAAAATCGTCGGCGGCTGCTGCGGAACCACGCCGGATCACATCAAGCTGATTCGCTCGGAAACGCGCTCCCTGCAGCCGGGGCAAAAGACGTTAGCGGTGACGGTGAGTGACCGCGAGGCGCCGTCGCAGGCGCTGGCTCCGGTGCCTATTGAGCAAAAATCCAAGCTCGGCGCCAAGCTGGCCGCCGGAAAGTTCGTGGCCTTCGTCGAGATTCTTCCCCCGCGTGGCGTGGAAGCCTCACGCGAAATCGATGGCGCCCGCCGCTGCGCGGAAGCCGGCATCGATGCCATCAACGTTCCCGACGGGCCCCGCGCCAGCGCGCGCATGAGCGCCCAGGTCACCTGCCAGCTCATTCAGCGGGACGCCGGCATTGAGGCCGTGCTCCACTTCTGCTGCCGCGACCGCAACATCCTGAGCATCCAGTCCGAGCTGCTGGGCGCGCACACCGCCGGCATTCGCAACCTGATCTGCATCACCGGCGATCCGCCGCGCATGGGCGCGTACCCGGATGCCACCGCGGTCTTCGACGTGGACGCCATCGGCCTGGTCAACATCGTGCGCAATCTGAATCACGGTCTGGATATCGGCGGCAACCCGATGGGCTCGCAGACCGCCCTGCTCACCGGCGTGGGCGCCAATCCGGGCGCGCTGAATATGGACGAGGAAATCCGCCGCTTCGACTGGAAAACCGAAGCCGGCGCCGAATACGTGGTCACCCAGCCGGTGTTCGACTTGAATCTGCTGGAGGCTTTTCTGAAGCGCATCGAACACGCCAAGCTGCCGGTGATCTGCGGTGTCTGGCCGCTCACCAGTTACCGCAACGCCGAGTTCATGGTGAATGAGCTGCGTGTGCCGGTTCCGGAAGAATTCATGGAGCGCATGCGCCGCGTGGACGACGCCGACAAGGCCCGCGCCGAGGGCGTGGCCATCGCGCGCCAGATGGTGGAACGCATTCGCACGATGGTGCAGGGTGTGCAATTGAGCGCGCCGTTCGGCCGCTACCAGATGGCGCTCGACGTAGCCGAGGCTATCGGCTCGCGCTGAAGATACATGGCAACCGACCTGGTCGAGATCGATCCCGAGTCGCCCCAGCCAGAAGTGCTGGAGCGAGCCGGCGCCGCCCTTCGCCGCGGCCAGGTGGTGGCCATCCCCACCGATGCGCTGTACACGCTGGTGGCCGACCCGTATAACCTGCGGGCTGTCACCCAGGTGTTCAAGGCCAAAGGGCGCGAGCCGCACCTTTCGCTGCCCATCCTAATCCGCGATACGCTGATGGCCGAAGAGCTGGCGAGCGAGCTGAGCAACCGCTTCTTCCTGCTGGCGCGGCGCTTCTGGCCGGGCCCCCTCACCATCATCGTGCCGGCTTCGGCCAGGGTGCCCTTGAAGGTCACCGGCAACACCGGCCGCCTGGCGCTGCGCCAGCCGCGCTCGGCAGTGGCGAGCCAGCTTGTGGCGCTTACCGGCCAGCCGCTCATCGCCACCAGCGCCAACATCTCCGGCAGCCCCACCTGCGCGAGCGGCATCGATGTCTTCGCGCTGATGGATGGCCGCGTGGACTTGGTGCTCGATGGTGGCACCTGCACCGGCCTCGGTTCCACTACAGTCGATATCACCGAGCCCTACTGGCGCCTCATCAAACCCGGCGCCATCGACGAGAAGGCGATTGCGGAGTGTCTGCAATAGGCCGGAGGTGGGGCAAGGCGCTTTCGCCGGGCGATCCCGCGCTCGATCAATCGCAATCGCGTGGGTTTGACACGCCGGGATTGCAGCGGGTTGCCCCCAACGCTCAGCGGTGAGACGCCGGACGCCGGCCGGGGCCTGCACCAGAGGCTTAGCGAAACATGGGCTGGGCTTCTTGAACGGCTGGCTGCATGGCGACAACCGGGACCGCTGTAATTTGCGTGGCGATCGGATTTCCCACGCGCATAGTTCTCCAGTCGTACGCGAATTCCTTGCCGCAATCGAGACAGACCACGTAAGTACCCAGGTGCGTGGCATTCTTCATCGTCATGGCGCCGTTTCTCCGGCCGGGCGTCATAGGGAAAGTTGTGCGCGAGTGAGCGCATCCAAACAGCGTGTTAACCAAAGAGTGAAGCATATCGAGCCCTCCTATCATTAGATTAGACACACCAGCATGGGAGAACGTTGCAGATTGCCGGTTAAAGATGCTCAATAACCAGCTCCAGTACTTCTGGTGCATAGCGCGGGGTGGCGCAATGTTACAGGCGGGAAGCGATGGATTCGGCGATCTGGCGGCCGTGAAACCGTCCATTTTCAATAAAGATTTCGTTGGTGTGCATGCCGGCGACGATTACACCGGCCAGGTAAATGCCGGGGCGCTCGCTCTCGAGCGTGGCGGGATCGGTACGCGGTTTCTGTGTAGCGGGATCCAACGTAATTCCGCTTGCAGAGAGGAAATCCAGATCGGGGCGATAGCCGATCATGGCAAAAACAAAATCGTTTTTTAATGTTCTTTCCCCGTCGGGCGTCGCGACGCGAATCAAACCGGGGAGGATTTCCACAACACGCGAGTGGAAGTGAGCGCGGATCTCACCGCTTTTGATGCGATTCTCCAGGTTTGGTCTGATCCAGTACTTAACGTGACTCGAGATCGCTGCTTCGCGGTGAATCAGGGTGACGCGCGCGCCGGTCCAATTCAACTCCAGCGCGGCGATGGCCGCCGAATTCTGGCCGCCAATCACGGCCACATCGTGGTCGTAATAAGGATGCGGCTCTTTGTAATAGTGCAGGACCTTCTCGAGTTCCTCACCCGGCACGCCGAGCATGTTTGGTACGTCATAGTACCCTGTGGCCAGCACGATTTTGCGTGACAGGTAGAGGCGGCGGGCACCGAAACGATCGGTCGAATGAACTTCGAAGGCGTTGTTGGCGCCGGCGATGCTTTCCACCCGCTCATACTGGCGAATGTCCAGTTTGAAATGGTCCGCCACGCGCCGGTAATATTTGAGGGCCTCATGCCGGTTGGGCTTTTCGTTGAGGCTGGTCATCGGAATGTTGCCGATCTCGAGCAACTCGGGCGTGGTGAAGAAAACCATGTTGGTGGGGTAGTGGTAAATGGAATTGACCACGCAGCCCTTTTCGATGAGCACGGTATTAACGCCGCGGCGCTGGAGCTCGATGCCGCAGGCGAGGCCGGTTGGCCCGGCGCCGACGATGAGTGCGTCAAAGGATTCGGTCAACGGAGTGGATGGCATGGGCCGGCTACAATCGCCTCAGCTAACTTAGTCTGCTTTCCAAGTCGCGGTACACGTTTTCAAGGGCTTTGTCGACGCCGGCCGCATCCTTGCCGCCGCCCTCGGCCATGTCCGGCCTGCCGCCGCCTTTGCCGCCGAGCGCTTGCGCGACCGCGCCCACCAGCTTGCCGGCCTGCACTTTGGCGGTGAGGTCCTTGGTGACAGCGGCCACGATGGAGACGTTGCCTTCATCGCCAGAGGCCAGCACGACCACTGCGGACTTCCACTTGTTGCGCAGCGAATCCGCCAGCGAGCGCATCTGCTGGCGGTCCATTCCTTCGAGCCGCGCGGCGAGCACCTTGGATCCATTCAGCGTGCGCGCCTGCGTCTCCAGCGCGCCGGCGGCGGATTGCGCCAGTTTCTCCTTCAGTTGTTTGAGCTGATGTTCGAGCGCGCGCTCATTGGCGAGCAGTTTGGCGACGTGATCGGCAAGCTCGGGCTCGGAAGCGTGCACGATGTCGGCGACGCGGCGCAGTGCGCCCGACGATTCCTGAAACTGGCGCAGCGCGCCTTCGCCCGTGATAGCTTCGATGCGGCGGACGCCAGAGGAGATGCTGCCCTCATAGACGATTTTGCAGAGGCCGATATCGCCGGTGCGGCGGACGTGCGTTCCGCCGCAAAGTTCCTGGCTGAAACCGGGCACGCTGACCACGCGCACCTGTTCGCCGTACTTTTCGCCGAACAGCGCCATGGCACCGGTGGCGATGGCCTGATCGAGCGGCATGACCTTGGTGCCGACCTCGGTGTTCCGCAGAATCTGCTGATTAGTGAGCCGTTCGACTTCTTCGATTTCGGAGGCGTCCATGGCGGCGTAATGATTGAAGTCGAAACGGAGGCGGCCCGGGTCCACCACGCTGCCGGCTTGCTTCACGTGCGCGCCCAGCACCTGTCGCAACGAAGCATGAAGCAGATGGGTAGCGGTGTGATTGCGGCGCGTGGCATCGCGCAGCGGCGTAGCGACGCGCGCAAAAACCGTGTCGCCCACCGAGATGGGCGCATGGGTCAAAATGCGATGGACGATCAGGCCGGGAACCGGGTAAAACGCAGCCTCGACGTCGGCCACTTTGTCGGTTAGATCCGCATACAGTTCGCCGCGGTCTCCAACCTGCCCGCCAGCTTCGGCGTAGAAAGGCGTCCGGTCGAGCACTAACTCGGCCTTGACCGCGGCCGGCAGCCGATCGACCGGCTGGCCGTCAACTACCAGGCCAATCACGCGCGCCTCGGCGTCCAGTTCGTCGTAGCCGAGGAATTTGGTGCGGCCCTGCTCGATCAGTCTTTGATAGGCAGGAGCGACGGCGCTCTTGTCGGCGCCCTTCCAGCTTGCGCGGGCGCGTTCGCGCTGCTGCTCCATTTCCTGCTCGAAGCCGGCGCGATCGATGGCGAGCGAATGCTCGCGCGCCATGTCCTCCTGCTCGTCGAGGGCCAAGCCGTAGGTATCGTAGAGCTTGAACGACACGGCGCCAGGAATGACGCCGGAGACTGACTTAATGGCGTCGTTGAACACCTTCTCCGCCACCAGGAAGGTAGTGGCGTAGCGATGCTCTTCGTCCTTGACGACGCGGGCGACGCGCCCGACGCTTTCCATCAATTCGGGAAACGCCGGCTGCATCAACTCGGCCACGAAGCCGGTTAGCCGATAAAGGAACGGCTCCTGCCGCCCGATCATGCGGGCGTTGCGCATGGCGCGGCGCATGATTTTGCGCAGCACGTAGCCGCGGCCTTCGTTGGAAGGCAGCACGCCGTCGTGAATCAGGAAAGCCGTGGCGCGGGCGTGGTCGGCGGCGATGCGCAGCGCCGTATCGATTCGAGGAACGGAGCCGTAGTCGAGATGGAACAACTCAGCCGCTCGATCGATGATCGGCCGGATCAAATCCGTCTCGTAATTCGAGATCTTGCCCTGCAGCACGGCGCAGGTGCGCTCCAGGCCCATGCCGGTGTCGACCGAGGGTCGCGGCAGGGGAGTGAGCTTGCCGCTCGCGTCGCGGTCGTACTGCATGAAGACGAGGTTCCAGATCTCGACGAAACGGTCTCCGGCATCGCCGGGAAAGGCGACGTCCTCTTTGCCCGGGTCGGCGGCCTCCGGTCCGAAATCGTAGTAGATCTCCGAGCATGGCCCGCAGGGACCGGTCTCGCCCATCTGCCAGAAGTTGTCCTTTTCATCGAGGCGGAAAATGCGGTCTTTGGATACGCCCGCGACCTTCTGCCAAAGCCGCTCGGCATCGTCATCCTCGCGGAACACGGTGACGTAGAGCTTGTCTTTGGGCAGGGCGAATTCCTTGGTGACCAGGTCCCAGGCGAATGCTATCGCCTCGGCCTTGAAATAGTCGCCGAAGGAAAAATTACCGAGCATCTCGAAAAAGGTGTGATGGCGGCGTGTGTAGCCCACGTTTTCGAGGTCGTTGTGCTTGCCGCCGGCGCGCACGCATTTCTGGGTGCTGGCGGCACGCGAATAGGCGCGCTTCTCGAGGCCGAGGAACGTGTCCTTGAACTGGTTCATGCCGGCGTTGGCGAACAGCAGAGTCGGATCGTTGACGGGCACCAGCGAGGAGCTGCGCACCACGCGGTGGCCGCGCGCGGCAAAGAAGTCGAGAAAACGCTGTCTGGTTTCGTGACCTGTCACGGAGATTCCTATGGGGCGAGCGGTTAAATCCAATTGTAGCGAAGCTGGCGAGGTAGGACAGACCATCGCTTTTCGTGGTCTGTCCAGCAACGGTCGCCAGCGCGCGGCAAACTGACAGACGACAAAAACCGATCGTCCGTCCTACCTCACGCTACCGGCGCGAGCGGGCGCGCTTGTGTCGGGCGACTCTCGAATCGGCTAGCATAGTCGATTGATCTCCGTCGTGGTGGTGAACTGGAACCGTAAGGAGTTGCTGCGCGCCTGTCTGGACTCGCTCCAGCGGCAGGACGAGGTGGCGTTCGAGGTCATCGTGGTGGACAACGGATCGGCGGACGGCTCGGCCGAAATGGCGGAGGCGGAGTTCGGCGTGCGGGTGATCCGCAATCGCGAAAACCGGGGCTTCTGCGCCGCCAATAACCAGGGCATTGCGGCGGCGCAGGGCGACTTCGTGGCCCTGATCAACAACGATGCCGAAGCCGCCGAGGGATGGCTGGCCGCGCTCCACCGGGCTTGCTCCGGCGCGCCGGATATCGGCATGGCCGCCAGCAAAGTGCTGGTTTGGGAAGATCCCGGCCGCATCGATAAAGCCGGCCACCTGATTTTCCCCGACGGCCAGAATCGCGGACGCGGCAGCGGCGCGGCCGACCACGGCCAGTACGATCGCGAAGAGGAAGTGCTTTGGCCGGATGGGTGCGCGGCTATGTACCGCAAGCGCATGCTGGACGAGATTGGCGGCTTCGACGAGGACTTCTTCGCTTATGGCGACGATGCCGAACTCGGCCTGCGCGCGCGCATTGCCGGTTGGAGATGCATCTACACTCCGCAGGCCGTGGCGCGCCATCATCGCGGCTCGACCTTGGGCAAGGACTCGGTGCGGCGGCTCGAACTGATCGAACGGAACCGCCTGTTGCTGGCCATGAAGCTTTTCCCCTGGACCCTGCTGCTGCTCAATCCACTGTTCTTCGCGGCGCGTCTGGCCGCCGGCGCGCTGGCCGCGTGCCGCGGCGCTGGCGACACGGCTTACTTCCCTGGCCTCGGCGGCAAATGGCGCCTGGTGCGGGCACTGGCTGTAGGCCAAGTCGAAGCTTTGCGCCTGGTGCCTCGCATGCTCCGCAAACGGGCCGGCCTGCGCCGCATTCGCCGTCTCTCGCCCGGCCAAGTACGGCGGCTGATCTGGAACAACCGGCTGCGTTTGAGGGACGTGGCATGAGCGGCTGCCTGCTGTGCGGCTCCGAAAGCGCCGCCGCGCTGTTCCCCGCCACCGACCGTCTGCATAGAACCACCGCGCGCAGCTTTACCATCCTCCGGTGCGGCCAGTGCGGCTTGATGCGGCTCGACCCGCAGCCCGCGGCCGCCGAATCGCGCCAATATCATCCCGAGAACTACTGGTTCGCTCCCGATCCAACCACCGCCGGCCGTCTCGAAGAAGCTTACCGTCGCCTGGTGTTGCGCGATCACGCGCGCTTCGTCGAGCGCGCGCTGGGCGATTCCGGCGTGCGTGGCCCCTTGCTCGACGTCGGTTGCGGCGGCGGGCTGTTGCTGGGGATGATGCGGGAGCGCGGGCTGAGCGTGGTGGGGCTGGACAATTCCGCCGCCGCTGCCGCCATCGCCTGGAACCGCCAGCGCGTGCCCGCGGTTTGCGGTGAGCTGGAGCATGCTCCGCTGCGCGCCGGCGGGTTTGCCGCCATCACCATGTTTCACGTGCTCGAGCACGTTCACGACCCGCGCGCCTACGTCGCCGCGGCGCATCACCTGTTGGCGCCGGGCGGGCGGTTGATTGCGCAGACGCCCAACGCCGCCTGCTGGCAGTTCCGCCTGCTTGGCCGCGCCTGGAGCGGACTCGACGTGCCGCGCCATCTGTTCGATTTCCGATCGAGCGACCTCGAACGGCTGCTCGAATCCTGCGGCTTCACCGTTTTGCGCCGCAAGTATTTTTCCTGGCGCGACAACCCGGCGTCTCTGGCCAGCAGCCTGGCGCCGGGCCTGGACCCGATGGGGCGCCGCACACGCCGCGTGCAGGAAAGCTCCGCCGCGCGCATCGCCAAGGACCTGGCGTACTTCGCCCTGGTGGCGGCTTCGTTACCGTTCACGCTTTTGGAAGCCGCCGCGGGCGCCGGCGCGACGGTCATGATCGAGGCCCGCAAGCCATGAGATACCAGGACATCGCCTACCGTCTGCCTGGCCCGCTGCGGCGGCACGTTCTCTTCGTTGAGGCCGAAATTGAAGAGGCCGTGGCCGCTCTGGCGCGCAGCCTTCCGCCTGGAGTGCGCGTGCTTGATGCCGGCGCCGGCGAGAACCGGTACAAGCACCACTTCGCGCAGCAGCGCTATTGCGGCGTGGACCTGGCGGTGGGAGATGCCAACTGGGACTACAGCCATCTCGATGCGATCGCCGGCCTGACGGCCCTACCTTTTCGCGAGGGCACATTCGATGCCGCGCTGAACATCGTTACGCTCGAGCACCTGGCAGAACCCGCGCGCGCGCTGGCCGAAATCGGACGCGTGCTGGCCCGCGGCGCGCCGCTCGTGGTGGCCGTGCCGCAAGACTGGGAAACCCACCAGGCGCCGCACGACTACTTCCGCTACACGCGTTATGGCCTGCGGTGGCTGCTGGAACAGGCCGGTTTCGAGGTCGTCGAGTTGCGCGCCCACGGCGGCTATTTCCGGCTGCTCGCGCGGCGGCTGCTCAACGGCTTACAATTCTTTACAGGCGGCATTCGCTGGCTCGGCTTCATTCCGGCGGCGATTCTGGTGGTCCCGCCTGCCCTGATCCTGCCGTTTCTGGACGGATCTGACCGCGACCGCAATTTTACGCTAGGGCACGTGTGCCTGGCGCGCAGGCGCTGACGCGCCGCAGGGCCTTCGAAGCGGAAAGGACAAGCTTGGACGGAGCTATCGTCATCGACAAACCGGAAGGCTGGACCTCGCACGACGTGGTGGGCAAGGCGCGGCGCATTACCGGCATCAAGAAGATCGGCCACCTGGGCACCCTCGATCCCATCGCCACCGGCGTGCTGCCGCTGGTGCTCGGCCGCGCCACGCGCCTGGCGCAGTTTTACACCCGCAGCGACAAGATCTACGAGGGCGTCATCCGCTTCGGCTGGTCGACCCGCACCTACGACCGCGCCGGCGAGCCCACCAGCGAGAAGACCGAACCGCAGATCGATCCGGCCGCGGTCGAACAGGCGCTGGAACGCTTCCGCGGCGAGTTCCTGCAGACGCCGCCGCCGGTATCCGCCAAGAAGGTCGCGGGCCGCCGCGCCTATCGACTGGCGCGCGAGTCCATGGTTGTGGAGTTGGCGCCGGTGCCGGTGGAAGTTTATGAGCTTACCCTGCTCGAGCTGGCTGGCCCGCTGGCGCGCGTGCACGCGCACTGTTCCGGCGGCACCTACCTGCGCTCGATCGCCCACGATTTGGGCCAATTGCTCGGCTGCGGCGCGCACCTGGAGAATCTGCGCCGCCTGGCCAGCGGCGAATTCGAGATCGCGCAGGCGCGCACCATTGCGCAACTGGAATCGCTGGCCGCTGATGAACGCCTGATCGATGCGCTGGTTCCCGCCGCGCAAATGCTGCCTGGCATGGGCGCCGTTTTCGTCGACGACCTGACCGCCAGCCAGATCCGCGACGGCCGCAATTTTCCCGCTTCCCCGTTCCGCTCGCAGCCGGCCTCGCGGTATGTCAAGGCCGTGACGCGCAATGGCGATCTGGTCGCCATCGGCGAAGCCGTGTTGCCGAATCTCTATCACCCGGTGGTGGTGCTGTAACCGGGACCTGGTAAAGCGGTGGACGCCGAATGCGAGCGCGAGATATACTGATTATCGCTATCGAATGACAATAATGAAAAACGATTTCGATAATCGCTTCGAGTACCACGATCTTTGCTCGGGCCTGATCCGTCTCCATATTCTTTATCACGCCGTCCAAGGGCCGATCTTCGGGCTCGAAATGGCCGGCGAGCTGGCGCGGCACGGTTATCGGATCAGCCTGGGAACCCTTTATCCCCTTCTGCACGGGCTGGAAAAGAAGGGATACCTGTGCTCGGTGGAGAAGCGCAAAGGGCAATCGATTCGCAAAGTATATCGGGCCACGCCCTTGGGAAGAAAGGCTCTCAAGGCGATGAAAGCAAAAGTGAGTGAGTTATTTGGGGAGCTCATGGAAACCCGGTAGCCGAATGTGCCAGCTCCCAGCGCTGGGAATATCCCGGGCGCTTGCGGTGCTGGTTTGCGTTGCAACGGCTGCTCTGGCGGGTCCTCCGTTTCAGACGGACGATCCGGAGCCAATCGACTTCCAACATTACGAGTTCTACACGTTCGCGGCTTCGGACGGCACCCCGGTGGAAACCGACACGGTTGGCCCGGCCCTGGAGTTCAATTGGGGAGCCCTCCCCAACGTGCACCTCCACATCATCGTGCCCGCAGCGGCGATTCTGCCGGCGAACAACCCCAGCTTGGCGCCCGCCGGTATGGGTCCGCGAGCGTTCGGTCTGGGCGACATCGAAACGGGAATCAAGTACCGGTTCGTGCAGGAGACGAAGCATCGTCCCATGATCGGAACATTTACGATGTTTGAGCTACCGGCCGGCAGCGCCGCAAGAGGTCTGGGAGTCGGCAAGACATGGTATAAAGTGCCGATCTGGGTGCAGAAAAGCTCTGGCCCATGGACAACCTACGGGGGCGGCGGGGTGACGCTGGTGAATGCACCCGGTTATCGTAACTATCCGTTCGCGGGCTGGTTGGTTCAGCGCGACATCGGCAAGAAGTGGACGCTGGGAACCGAGGTTTTTTTTCATGGACCGGAAGGAGTGGCGACACCACAGACGAGACCGGCGACGCTGGTCGACATAGGCGGCTATTACAAATTCCGCGATCCTGGATTTCAGTTCCTGTTCTGTTACGGCCACACCGCGATAGGGCAAACCGAAAACTACGCTTACCTCGGTCTCTATTGGACTTGGGGTAAGGGCGGGAAGCCGGGCGATAGCGATAAGCCCGCAGGCACGGCATTCAACGGCATGGCTCCTCCAGGCCTCATGGGACGCATATAGGGTCGCGGCGTCCCTCGAAAGGAGATGCATTGAATATCTCGACCAGCGACGTAATCCTCCTCGCGCATGCCGCATTCGGCGTCACCGGGTGTCTGGCGGCTCTGTGGGTGTTCGTTGAGGCGCTCAATGCACAATCCGGGAACGCCGCGCGTATTCGGGCAGCCGCTCTGATGACGGCGCTCTCGATGGCCGCCGCATGGATCTGCGGCGGATATTGGTACGTTCACTTCTATCCGGCCGAAAAGGCAGTGATTCTCATGGGACCCTGGCCATTCGCCCACAATCTCTTTATGGAGACGAAAGAGCACCTGTTTTTAATCACGGGCATTCTGGCATTTCTCCTCCCGGTCGTGGCTCGGGAAAAGCTGTATCCAAATGCCGTTGCCCGCAAGCTGGTGCTTGCCGTGGCGGCATTGATCGTGATTACGGGGCTGGCCGTGGAAGGCGCCGGTGCGGTGATCGAACACGGGGCTAAAGTCGCTCTGCTGCGAGGCGGCTTGAAGGGAGATCGATAATGAACTCCGCAACGGCTCCGGAACTCCCGAAGCTGACAGCCGTAAGCTCGGGCTTTGTGCTTGCAGCCGCGATCACCGCGTTGTTCAATACCGCTCTCGCCTGGGCGCGGGACGCGTACGCTCCCCTGAACGGCATCCTGAAGTCGCTCACCGGCAATCCATGGATAGCGCACTGTTTGGCGGATCTGGTTCTCTTCGCCGGGCTGGGATTCGTCTTCGCGAAGACCAGGGCGGCGGAAAAGATAGATCCGAGCCGCCTGATCGGAGCTCTCATAGCAGCCGTGGCTATCGCGGCGCTCGGGCTTGTTCTTTGGTTTGCGTTTGTATAGAGCCTGATGCAGCGCGGCTGAAGGTCGCCCGCTGCCCTCTCCCGCCGTTACTTCTTTTCGCCTTCCTGCTGGTGGTGGCGCCTGCGGGCGGCTTCGTGGTCGGCGCGCAATTGATCGTAAAGAGGCTCTTGGTCGGGACGCAGAATGGCTTTTACTTCTTCCACCTGTTTGTCCCAAGCGGCGCGGCCCCGATCGTTCATCTCCTTGTGGATCTGGTCGAACTGCGCGCGCGTGTCGTCGAAGATCCGGTTCAGCTTGGCGATCTGCGCGTCGTCCAGCTTGACGCGCTGGCGCATCTCCTCCAACACCCGTCTCCGCACCTCTTCCGGATCTGGCGCGGGACCCTTGCGCGCGCCCGCCGCGTCCGGCAACAGGTTGTGGCCAAGCACGGGAGAAGTCAGGTAGAGGTGGTAGCCGAAGACGCCGCATATGGCGCCGCTGACGAAGATTGCCAGCAGACCCAGAAACGCGAGAAAGCGGGACTTGGGCATGAGAGTCGGCTTATCGGCCTGGTTCGTTCAACTCCAGCCGCACCGGTCCGACGTTGTCCGGCGTATCCAGGGCATTGGCTTCGGCCAGGGCTTCCAGGTAGTTCACCTCGGAGGCCGGCGTGGCGCGCGGCAGGGAGACGTACACGCCGATAGCGATGGTGACCGCTGCCGCCACGGTCACGAAACTTCGCACCATGCGCTCGAAAGAAAACGTGAAGTTCCGCCGCGAATCGATCCGCCGCCACAGATCGGGCATGAAATTAGCGCTGGGCTCCGGATCCGGGCAAGCTGCCCGGTATGCCCGCCAGACGGAATCCAGTTTGTCGTCGCCGCCCTGCGTTGGGTACATCGCTTCCTCGCTCCAACGGCCTCAGCCGCTCTCGCTCTTCCGTTCCGCCGCCTCGAAGGCCTTCAAGACCCGTTGCCGCGCCCGGAATAAACGGACCTTAAGAGCATTTTCCTTGACCCGATAGATCTTTTCAAGCTCCCGCAATGATAATCCTTCCACTTCTTTCATTAATAACAGAATGCGGTCCGCTTCGGAAACCGCGCCCAGCAGCGAATCCACGGCCTCGCGAAGCTTTTTCCGTTGCTGCCGGTCGTGCTCGGCCTTGCCACCGGCCGCCGCATCCGCCATCATAACCTGTTGCTCGGACAGGTCGGACATGCGGAACTCCGGCCGGCGCCGCTGCTTGCGCAGGTAATCGTAAGCCGCGTTTGCCGTGAGCCGGTACAGCCACGGTTCAAAGACCTCCGGTGCCCGCAACTGGTCGAGCGAAAAATACATTCGCAAGAAAACTTCCTGTGCGACGTCCTCGACATCTTCCGTACGGGCGATCAAGCGGCTGATCATCCCCATAGTGCGCTTCCGGTACGCCAGGACGATTTCGTTAAATGCCGCACTTTCACCCTGTTGCGCGCGCCGGACAACCGCGAAGTCTACCAGCATGCCACACCGCCCGCGGCCGCTGGCTCGGTCCTGGACTTCACTAGCATAGGCGTAAGGACATATCCACAGGTTACAAGGTCCGCGGCGCGGGAACCGTCCGGCAGCCGTTCGCTGCGATCCCCCGAACCGCGATGATAGCCTAAAGGCATGCGCTTTTCCGAGTCCATTTTTTCCGGCCGCTTCCAGATCACGCACCACGACCTGGAAAGCTATCTGGCTGAAGCGCTTTCCGCCGGCGGAGATTACGCCGACCTGTACTTCGAATACCTGATAACCAGCTCCATCGGTATTGACGAATCGATGGTCAAAACCGCTGCCCAGGGAGTTTCGGTAGGGGTCGGCGTCCGGGTGATCGCCGGGGAACGGACCGGCTACGCCTACTCGGACGACCTTGCCCCAGAGAAGATCCGCAAGGCGGCACGCGTGGCGGCGCATATCGCCCGCGGCCCCAGCCATGTGGACAAGCTGAGCCTGAGCGAAGGCCAGCCGCACAATCTGTACCCCGTCCTGATTGCGCCTACGGAAACAGCCTTCAGTGAACGCGTGGAGCTGGTCAAACGCGCCGACCGCGCCGCGCGCGCTTACGATTCCCGCATCTTTCAGGTGCAGGCGGTTTACGCCGACAATCTGCGCGAAGTCATGGTGGCGACGAGCGATGGCGTGATGACGCTGGACCGCCAGCCGTTGGCGCGCCTCAGCGTCTCCGCGCTGGCGCGGGTGGCTGGCGGGGCGCCGCAACGGGGCCACGCGGGCGGCGGCGGGCGCGTCGAGCTGGATTTCTTTCTGCGCGAGAAGACCCCCGAGCATTTCGCCCGGGAAGCCGCGCGGGAAGCGGTGGCGATGCTCGATGCCGTCGCCGCCCCGGCGGGCGAAATGACGGTGGTGCTGGGGCCCGGTTGGCCGGGCATTCTGTTGCATGAAGCCGTCGGCCATGGCCTGGAAGCGGATTTCAACCGCAAGGGCGTTTCCGCCTTCAGCGGCCGCATGGGCCAGCGGGTGGCCAGCGAATTGTGCACCGTGATCGACGATGGCACCATCTCCCACCGGCGCGGCTCACTTAACGTCGACGACGAAGGCCACCCCACGCGCCGCAACGTGCTGATCGAAAATGGCGTGCTCACCGGCTACCTGCAGGACAAGCTCTCCAGCCGCCTGATGCACTCGGCCTCCACCGGCAGCGGCCGCCGCGAGAGCTACGCGCACATCCCCATGCCGCGCATGACCAACACCTTCATGCTGGGCGGCGAGAGCGATCCCGGCGACATCATCCGCTCGGTGCCCAAAGGCCTCTACTGCGCCAATTTCGGCGGCGGCCAGGTGGATATCACCAGCGGCAACTTCGTGTTCTCGGCTTCGGAAAGCTACCTCATCGAAGACGGCAAACTGACCCGCCCGGTGCGCAACGCCACCCTCATCGGCAACGGCCCCGAGGCCCTGAAATACGTCAGCATGGTGGGCAACGACCTGCGCCTGGACGAAGGCATCGGCATCTGCGGCAAGGAAGGGCAGAGCGTCCCGGTAGGCGTCGGCATCCCGACGTTGAAGATCGACAGGATGACTGTGGGCGGAACGGGGTAGGGGCGCAGGCCCCCGGCTCGGGCTCCGCAAGGCGCGTCCGCGCCTTTATATAGACGTGCCATTGTTGCTCTATATAGAAGCATGATATAGTCGAAGTAGATATGCTGTCCGTATTGATTCAACTCGACGAGGAGACCGCCAGGAAGCTCGAAAGAATCGCTCCAGCGCGGAAACGCAAGCGGGCCGAGTTTATTCGCGAGGCAGTGAAGGAAGCCATCCGGAACCGCGAGTTTGCCCGCATGCGGGAAGCCTACCGCCTGCAACCCGACTCGGCGGCCGAGGCTGATGACTGGTCTTCCGCCGAGGAATTCCAGCCGTGACGCAGTTCGAAATCTGGTGGGCCGATCTGCCCAAGCCCGCGGGACGGCGCCCGGTGCTTTTGCTGAGCCGCGACGATGCGTACGACTACCTGAACAAGTTCATAGTGGCTGAAGTGACCACGAAAATCCGCAACATCCCAGCGGAGATCCCGCTGGGCCGCCGGGAAGGCATGGCGAAACCTTGCGTCGCCAACTGCGACAAACTTAGGACCGTGCCTCGTCAGGCGTTAGATGCGAAGATTTCCCGGCTGGCAGCGGCACGGGTGCCGGCGGTGAAACGCGCCGTCGGCTACGCTCTCGGGTGGCGCGAGCTCATGGACATCGAGGGGTAACGCTCCGCCCGTTATTAGCAAATCCGCGTCCAAGACGCTTGCTGATACGCCCGTCACACCCGCCCGGAAACGCAGGCTGGCGCGGCTGGCGAAACGAGCCGATGCGGAGATCGATTTTTCGGACGTTCCCCCGCTGAAACGGAGCTTCTGGGAGAATGCCGTCCGCAATCCGTTTTAACGCCCCGTCAGGAAGCAATTGACCGTGCGTTTGGACGCCGATGTGGTGGCTTGGCTCCGCCAACCGGATGCTCCGGGAAGCCATGCGGGAGAGCATCGGCAAGAGCGCCTGAACTTGAGAGCCCTCGCGAGCGGGGCCTCGACCCCCGCGGCAGGCTGGTCCCAAAGGTGAAACGCGCCGTCGGCCACGCGTTCGGTTGGGGTCCTTTGTGAGACAACTCTCCAGGCGGCGCTTCGTGCTCAGGCCAGACCCGATACGTTATGAACCGTGTTTAACGAAGCGATCAAAGTCCCGATGTAGATCTGCGTCAACGCAGGGCGCCGGTTTCACTAATCCCTGAAGTCCAAGGGTATTCTGTCGCCCCGTTCAAGCGCGGATATGGCGGCTCTAATGTTGCTCTTAACGGTGTCGCTCATGTCATTCACCACGCGCCGCTCTCCCGTGAGGCGATTCGCCACAATGTGTTTCGGTCCGCTGACGACAACACCCTCGTTGGCCAGTGCCCTCCTGAGCGCTTCCATTGCGCGGACATCCCCGATCTTTCCCAAAGCGCGCGCGGCCTGACTGCGGACATCCCAGTAGCGATCCTCGGTGGCTGCAATTAGCCAATCAACAGCCCTCAAGTCGCCGATCTGTCCCAAAGCAACTGCGGCAAAGGTCCTTGCCCCGTCGTCGCCGTTCCTTAGCGCGAGAAGCAGTTGCTCGGTTGCAGCAGAACCAAGCTTCATGAGCTTCTTTGCCGGGCCGATCTTGTTGGCCTTGTACATGAGCTCCTCGACCAGGCGAACCACTTCCCCGTGCTTGTCGGATTTGCTATCGGCCGCCTCCGGTTGCTCCACGAATGATGCAGTGGCGGGTGCAGCTTTCTTGTGCTCAAGTTCCTCCCGGTTGCGTTGACGTCCCTGCTCGAATTCCTGCTCCTCCTCTGGAGAGCCCTTGACGACACCGATGCCGCTGCAATCCACACACAACTCGTCAAGGGTGGCAGGCAGCCGTAGAAGCACCTGCCACCACGCCCGGCTGACGATTCGCCGGACCCTTCGGGAGCCGTTACAGGTTGGACACGTCTTGGGCATTCGCTATCTCCCTTCGGCCAAGATACCACTTTGTCCCGCATTAGCAGCGTCTGCGCGGGGCCTTCTTCCTGTCTCGAACAGGGTGAGTTTCGGGATGGGCGTCGACAGCCTGTCAAAACGTGTGACCTTCAGAGAAAAATGACGGGCTTTCTTCGGCGCTATTTGACGTTCGCGTTCGCGCGGCGTCGCCGCCCCCGCAAGCGGTCCTTTACGCAGCGGCTAGTAGGGCGACGAAGCCGGCACTGTTTTGCGGATGCCTACGGCGTTTTGCAGCAGTCATCCGCGCCTCGTGCCGATGAACACGCAATCTGGGATACTCTGCGATCCCGCCTGGTTCTCTACGGGCGATGCCAAGCCAGTTCGAGACCTCATGCGCGATCTGGAAAGGGTGAATCGCGGCGAACCTTGAGCGAACCGTTTTCTCCATTCGAATCGAAACTTGTATAATCCACAGATGCTAGGAATACCCTGGAGCACAGTTGCGCTTGGCTCGCTATTGCTCATCTCGGCCTACTCAAAGGGAGGACAGGAAGTGCAATCTCCGCAACCTGAAAAGTCGAAGCCGCCCGTCAAAATGGAGCAGCGCGGGCGCATCCTTGGAATCGGCGGTGTCTTCTTCAAATCCGCTAATCGTGATCAGATGCGCGAATGGTATGCGAAGCATCTTGGACTCGCTGACAAAGGCCAGGGCGTGATGCTCCCGTGGCGCGAACACGACGACCCGCAAAAGGAACACGTTACAGTTTGGACTGTTTTTCCCAGCTCCACCGACTATTTCGGTCCGAGCCACCCATCGTTCATGATCAACTACATCGTGGACGATCTGGATGCGTTGCTCGACCGCTTAAAACAAGAGGGAGTAAAGATCGACGCCAAACGAGGGGATGAATCCTACGGTCGCTTTGCCTGGATCTATGACCTGGATGGGAATAAGATTGAGCTCTGGCAGCCGCCGTCCGCAAAGCCCTAAGGGCCTTCCACTGCACTTACTCAATCGGTTTTCTGTAGCTGCGGTCCCGTAGTCGTAGAATGGCCGGAAATGCTTTGCGCCTGGTCATCTCAATATCCGCATCGGCCGATTCCGCCCGATCAGTCGCGCAGTGTAGAGGTTAACAGATGATGTTGTCGAAGCGGCCCGCAGCGCCCTCGTCATTGGAGCAACATAGCGTGAAGGCCGCTGCAGAAAGCCCGCCAGTTTTCTCTGAAGGTCACATGTCACCGCGAGGCTTGTGGCGTCCCGTTTTGTTGTCCCGTTAGGGGCTGCGTTATGTGCGGATGCGCCCACGTCTTTCCTGCCTCGCGATGTTAGCCTGTGATTATGCCTTCCGGTGAAAACCATTTGGGCGAGATGGCTCGGGACGTGGTCCGGCTTGCGCTCGAGGCGGGCGCGGGCGACGCGGAGTGCACCATCGAGGAAGGCGACGAGTTCTCCGCGAGCGTCCGCATGCGCGAACTGGAGAACCTGAAAGAGGCCGGTTCGCGCGCGGCCGGGCTGCGCATTCTGATTGGCCAGCGCACCGGATCGTCCTACACTTCCGATATTTCCGCGGAAGGCATCGAGCGCCTGGTGAAATCGGCCATCGAGCTGGCGGAAGTGACCACCGACGATCCGCATGCCGGTCTGCCGGAGCCGGAGGAATTGGGCGCGCTGCCGGGCAGCCTGGATCTCTATTCGGAGGACGTCGACGGCCTGGAGACCGATGATCGGATCGCCCTGGCCCGCCGCGCCGAGGAAGCGGCGCTGGCCGCCGATCCGCGCATTACCAATTCCGAGGGCGCGTCGTTTGACAGCTACGCCGGGCGGCACATTTTCGCCAACTCGCGCGGCTTTGCGGGCGAATATCGCACCAGCTCGTGTTCGCTGGCGGTGGTGCCCGTGGCGCGGGATGGGGAATCGATGGAGCGCGACGCGTGGTATCATTCGGCGCGCTCGCTGGCTCTGCTGGAACCACCCGAGCAGATCGGCTGCACCGCCGCCGCGCGCGCTTTGCGCCGGCTTCATCCGGTCAAGGTTGCTACCCGGAAAGTGCCGGTGGTGTTCGAGCCGCGCGTCGCCGCCTCGCTGGTCGAAAACCTGTTCGAAGCCGTTCACGGCATGCTGATTTACCGGCACGAGTCGTTCCTGGCCGGAAAGCTGGGCGAGAAAGTGGCTAGCGAAAAGCTTTCGTTGATTGACGACGCCACCATCCCCGGCCTGTTCGGCACTTCGCCGTTCGACGATGAGGGCGTGGCTTCCCGGCGCACGGTGGTCCTGGATCGCGGCGTACTCAAGAGTTACCTGCTGAATACCTACGCGGCGCGCAAGCTGGGGATGAAGACCACCGGCAACGCCTCGCGCGGGCTGGCCGGCAACGCGGGCATCGGCCACGGGAACTTTTTCGTCGAAAATGGCGTCCTACCGCCGGAGCGGATTATTGCGGGAATTGCCGACGGGTTTTATGTCACCGAACTGATCGGCATGGGGGTTAATATTGTCACCGGCGATTACTCGCGCGGCGCCGCGGGTTTATGGATCCGCTCGGGCGAGCTCGCGTTCGCGGTTTCCGAAGTCACCATTGCCGGCAAGCTGCAGGACATGCTGTTGAGCGTCGAAGAGGTTGGCAACGACCTCGAGTTTCGTGGCTCGGTGGCCGCGCCCACGCTCAAGATTGGAGAGATGACCGTTGGCGGCAAATAAAACCGCGGGCCCTCGCCAGGCGGCCAGCCCGCAACACAACCGATTCTCGATTCCCCCGGCGGCCATCGTCATCGTCTTGGTGCTGGCCGCCGGCGTGGCCGGGTTCCTCTATCTGAACCGGCTCTCGCAGCAAGGGCCTCCCGCGCCGCCGCCCTTGACCGGCGCGGCGCGCGCCTACATCCACGACGGCTTCCTCAAGATCACCGACTCCGACATGCGGGCGCATGAAAGCTACCTGCACCAACAGGTCGTCGAAATCACCGGCAACATCACCAACACCGGCAACCGCGTGCTGGACACAGTGCAGATCGTCTGCGTATTCTACGATCCTTACGGGCAGGTGATTCTGCGCGAGCGGGTGGCTATCGTCAGCCGCAAGATGGGGAAGCTCGCGCCCGGCGAATCGAAGCCCTTCCGGCTGGCTTTCGACAACGTTCCGCAGAGCTGGAACCAGAGGATGCCGCAAATGGTCATCGCCGCCATCGATTTCGCGTAACGCTTATTCTGGGGCTCGTTGAGTCGCAATTGTGCCAACCCCTCCCTTACGCGATTGAACTGGTTGCTTCCTGACAGGCCCTTAACCTCGACACGAGGCGTAAGACGGTTTCCCGGCCCAATCCATCTCCCCGCAGCTCTGTTGTTACCATCGAATCATGGCAGGTACCGCGAGCCGAGCCTCGCGCAGGGCGTTCGTCGCCTCCGCGCTGGCCGCCCTCAAGCTGGCCGCGCAGAGCCAGAAGGGTACCGCGTTTCCCCCGGAGTGGCTGCGCTATGAGGACCCCACCACCGAGTTGGAGGTCGTTCGCCTCACCGACTCCGCGTATTCGAGCGCGCTCCCGGCTTATTACAATCGCGCCGTGATGCGCAACAATGCCGGCCTGATCTGTGGTATCGACCGCACCGGCCAGCCGCAGGCCTTCCGCATCGACCTGAAGACCGGCGAGGCGCGCCAGGTGACCGAAGTTGCGGAACTGGACGTTGCGTCGCTGGCGCTTTCGCCGGACAGCCATTCATTCTGCTGCTTTGCCGGGCGATCTCTGCTCCACGTCATGCTGGGCACTCTGCGGCAGCGCGAGATCTACCGGATTCCGGACGGCTGGGAACGCTGTCCCGGAATGAGTTTGACGCCGGACGGCGCGCACGCACTTTTTGCCGAGCGGCGCGGCGAAGGCTCGCGCCTGCGCGCCGTCTCCGTGGCCCAAGGTATTTTCCGCACCGTGATCGAAGCGCGGTTTGCCATCGAGCATCCCCTGGCGCGCCCCGGCCGCGATCAGATCTTGTACCGGGAAGCCGACGAAGCGCTCTGGCTGGTGGATTCGGGCGGTGCCAACAACCGCCGGCTCGAGCTGGCTCCGGGCCGCATCGGCTCCGCCCTGTGGAGCCAGGACGGAAAGAACGTCCAATACCTGAACCTTCCGGATGACCCTGCCCAGTTGCACGCCATTCGCGAGTTCTCTCCCGATGCCGCCGCCGACCGCCTGGTCGCCAAGACCAGCCAGTTCGCCTGCTTCGGCGCCAACCGCGATTCCTCCGTATTCGTCGGGGCCAGCGCCAACCGGAGCTCGCCCACGATCCTGTTGCTGCTGCGCGTGACCCGCCGCGAATTCACCCTGTGCGAGCACAAGGCCTCCAACCCGGAGACCGTGGCGCCGGTCTTTTCGCCCGACAGCCAGCGCGTGCTCTTCCAAAGCGATCGCGACGGCCACCCCGCCATCTATAGCGTTCATGTCGACAAGTTGGTCGAGCCGACCGACGCCGAGATCGGCTGAACCTGGGCTAGCCCAGGGCTAGCGGGCATTCTGGGGAGGCAAGGCGTGACGTCAGATGAAGCCATCAAACGGACGCAGGACAGCGCAGTTGAAATACGCGACCGGGCGCAACTGCCGGCTGCCGTCGTTTTACGAGATAGATCTCGCTGGAGGCGCCGCCGGAAAGCCGACCAAAGCCGCGGCGCGAGCTCGAATGACGCCGTCAGAGCAGCAGCCGGTCACTGGCGGTTTTCATGCATCATGCATGGCTTCCCGGGTCAGGGCTTGGACTGCTGTCACCGGAGAATTCTGCTATATTATCGCCGACCACCATGAACCGTCGTCAATTCCTTCTTTCGGCTGGCGCCGCGGGTTGCGCCTCGCGGGCCTTTTCGCAGCGGGCCGCCGCGTTGCAGAAGAAAATCAAGATCACCGACGTGAAGTGCATGATCGTCCGCGGCACGTGGGACTGGAATCTGATCAAGGTCGAAACCGATTCCGGCCTCTACGGCATCGGCGAAGCATACTGGGGGTGGGGCGTCAAGGATCTGGTGCTGAACAAAATGAAGGGCATCATCGTGGGCGAAGATCCCCTCAACGTCGACAAGCTTTATACCAAGATGCTGATGCAGAGCGCCGGTGCGGGCGCCATCGCGGGTGTCACGGTGAGTGCCGCCAGCGGCATCGAAATTGCGCTTTGGGACCTGTGCGGGCGCATTCTGGGAACCCCGGTCTGCAACCTGCTGGGCGGCCGTTTTCGCGATCGGGTGCGCTTCTATCGCACCATGCAGGCCGTGCGCAACCCCGAAGATCCGGCGGCGTGGCGGGCGCAGGTTCAGACGGCCCGCTCCGAAAAGTGGGGCTGGACCGCGTTCAAGTTCCAGGGCGACGGCGTGCCCCCCAGAGCCGACCCCGAATTCAAAGAACCCGGCCACGACCCTTACGCCCGCAATCTTACGAACAAGGATTATCGCCTGATAGTGAAGGGCATGGAGACGGTACGCGAAACGCTGGGGCCTGACGCGGATTTCGCCGTCGAATGCCACTGGCACTACGACGTGGAGGATGTCATCCGATTGGGGCGCGAACTGGAGCCGGTTAAGCCCATGTGGCTGGAAGATCCCGTGCCTCCGGATAACGCCGAAGCCATGGCGCGGGTGACGCACGCCATTGGCATTCCCGTGTGTACCGGAGAGAACCTCTACGGGCGGCAGGGCTTCCGCAGGCTGATTGAATTGCAGGCGTGCTCGGGAGTCCATATCGATATTCCCAAGTCCGGCGGGTTGCTGGAATCGAAGAAGATCTCGGATCTTGCGGATCTCTATTACATCTGGACCGCTTGCCATAATCCCGCGAGTCCCGTGGGCACCATTGCCTCATGCCACGCCGCCTCGGCCATGCGCGAATTCCGTATTCACGAATTGGCCAACTGGGTAGATTGGTGGCCGGACCTTGTGGTCCGCGAGGGACCGTTCTGGGAGAACGGCTATTTCACCATTCAGGACAAACCGGGCTATGGAATTGAGTTGAACCCAGACGTGGCCAAGGCCCACCTGGCCCCCGGCGAACAATGGTGGGGATGACTGCAATTCAGGAAAGCGCGCGGAGGGGGCTGCCGGTCTGGTCCATCATGCGCGGGTCTTTACGTCTTCCTTGACCCAGGCCGGAGCGAAGTGCATTGCCCCGTTCGTGAAGCCGCGGAACCAGGCCAGAATCTGCGCAGACCGTTCGCACTCGCCCGGTCGACCAGACCGTCGACAACCGTGAAATCAAAGCGCCCTTCCACCGGCTCCACGGTCTGCCATTGAATTGAATTGGAATCTGCACCGCGTTGACGTGGATGTGCCTGGCCATCGGCCACTGGTCGCCGCGATCGACTGCTGATCACCGCGCCAGGAACCGCGGGCAGTACGGGGACGGCACGTCCACCGGCTGCCCGGCCGGCGTCAGCTTTCCAGTCTCCTGGTCGATGCCGAACACCATCGCGATGTTGCTGTCGTGATTCGTCACCAGCAACCAGTGCGCGGTGGGATCCATGTCGAAGTTGCGCGGCATCTTGCCACCCGAAGGAACGTCCTGGATCAGGGTCAGCCGCCCGGTCTTCGCGTCCACCGAGAAGACGGCGATACTGTCACGCCCGCGATTTGACGCGTACACGAACTTGCCGCTCGGATGCACCTGTATCTCCGCACACGTGCTGTTGCCCTGGAAACCCTTCGGCAAGGTCGAGACGGTCTGCACTTCGGACAGGGCGCCGCGCCTGGCGTCCCAATCGAACAGCATGATGGTGTTTCCCATCTCCGTAATCAGATAAACCCAGCGCCCGTTGGGGTGAAATACCACATGCCGTGGGCCCGCTCCCGGAGCCGCCTTCACGAACGGTGGATCGTTGGGCGTCAGCGATCCGTCCTTCACGTTGAACTTGTAGACGAATAGCTTGTCCAGCCCCAGGTCCGCCACCAGGGCAAAGCGGTTGGTGGGATCCACCCGGATAGAGTGCGCGAAAGCATGCGATTGCCGCTGCGGGTTCACGCTGCTGCCCGTGTGCTGCACGAAGGCGGTGCGCTCTCCCAGGCTCCCGTCGGTCTCCAGCGCCCACACCGCAATGTTGCCGCCATCATAGTTGGCCACGAAAACATAGTGCCCAGTCCGGTCGAGGCTGATGTAGCTGGGGTCCCCGCCGCCGCTCGGCTTCTGGTTGATTAGCTTCAGTTGCGCGCTGGCCGGATTGATCGAATATGCGCTCACGAATCCCGTCGAGTTGCAGGAGTACAAGCGGCGGCCGCCCGGCGCGATCACGAAATAGGCCGGCGCGGGAGTCTCCAACAGGAACGCAGGCTTGCTCAGCGCGCCCGTGACAGTGTCGAAATGGGAAACCGAGAAGCCCTTGCCGGGCCCCGCCGTATGGGTGCCGAAATAAACCGTCAGGTCCGCTGCGGCCGCCGGCAAGAGAGCCAGAGCGATCCACGCGGCCGCCGCTAGCAATGGGACTGCTCGATATCTTCTCATGCTCATGCTATGA
>Ga0181521_10001138_pt1 | contig 32943 bp, 32 predicted proteins | sample PEATcosm2014_Bin_32_FD_119764 | JGI IMG/M metagenome (GOLD analysis project Ga0181521, IMG submission 119764) | Peatland microbial communities from MTU Mesocosm Facility, Houghton, MI, USA - PEATcosm2014_Bin02_60_metaG | ecosystem: Environmental > Terrestrial > Soil > Wetlands > Peat | place...
ACCGGAATTCCGCGGCACCGACCGCTACATTGCGACTGAAGAATTGATGGCCGCGGTGAACGCCGCGATGGTGCTGGCGCGTCCGCTGTTGATCAAGGGTGAGCCCGGGACCGGCAAGACGCTTCTCGCAGCGGAGATCGCGCGGGCGCTGTCGAAGCCGTTGTACGAGTGGCACATCAAGTCCACGACCAAGGCGCAACAGGGATTGTACGAGTACGACGCCGTGTCGCGCCTGCGCGATTCGCAGCTCGGGGATCCGCGGGTCAAGGATATCCGCAATTACATCGTCAAGGGCGATCTCTGGGAAGCCTTCGATTGCGAGGTGCAGCCGGTTCTGTTGATCGACGAGATCGACAAGGCGGATATCGAGTTCCCCAACGATCTGTTGCGCGAGCTGGATCGCATGGAGTTTTACGTCTACGAGACCCGCGAGACGGTGTGCGCCAAGCATCGGCCGGTCATCGTGATCACCAGCAACAATGAGAAGGAACTGCCGGACGCCTTTTTGCGGCGCTGCTTCTTCCACTACATTCGCTTTCCGGACGAAGCGACGATGACGCGGATCGTCGATGTGCATTTCCCGGGATTGAAGCGCGAGCTGCTGCGCGAGGCGTTGGCGGCGTTTTTCAAGATTCGCGAAACACCGGGCTTGAAGAAAAAACCCACCACGTCGGAACTTCTCGATTGGATCAAGTTGCTGGTGGCCGAGGACATACCGCCGCAAGCGCTGCGCAGCGACGACGCGAAACAGTTGATTCCGCCACTGTACGGCGCGCTTCTCAAGAACGAGCAGGACGTGCACTTGTTCGAACAGCTGCTGTTCCTCCATCGCCGAAATGTTCGTTAGGCGCACGAATGCTCGTTAGGTTTTTTTTCCTGCTGCGCAGCGCCGGCGTACCGGTGTCCATCACGGAATTACTGACATTGCTCGAGGCTCTGCACCGCGGATTGGGCGAGACCAGTGCCGAGCGGTTTTACTACTTGGCGCGCACCTGCTTGGTCAAGGACGAGCAGTACTACGATCGATTCGATCGCGTGTTCGCGGCGCATTTCAAGGGCGTCGAGGACGTGTTCGCGCTGCTGTCGCGCGAGCTGCCGGCCGATTGGCTGCAGAAATTGGCGGAGCGGGATCTGACGGACGCGGAGAAGGCCCAAGTCGAGGCCTTGGGCGGCTGGGAAAAATTGATGGAGACGTTGAAGAAGCGGCTCGAGGAGCAGCAGGGCAGGCATCAGGGCGGCAATAAGTGGATTGGTACGGCCGGAACCTCGCCGTTCGGCGCTTACGGCTATAACCCGGAAGGCGTGCGCATCGGTCAGGATAAGTCCCGCAATCGCAGCGCGGTCAAAGTGTGGGACAAACGCGAATTCGCGAACTTGGACGATACCGTGGAACTCGGCACGCGCAACATGAAATTGGCGCTTCGCCGCCTGCGGCGCTTCGCGCGCCGCGGCGCGCCGACCGAGCTCGCCTTGGCCGACACCATCGACGCGACGGCGCGCTCGGGAGGATGGTTGGACATCAAGATGGTGCCGGAGCGGCACAATGTGGTGAAGGTGCTGCTGCTGCTCGATATCGGCGGCTCGATGGACGATCACGTCAAGACCTGCGAGGAATTGTTCTCCGCCGCCCGCAGCGAGTTCAAGCACCTGGAGCATTTCTATTTTCACAATTTCACGTATGAGGCCTTATGGCGCGATAACCGGCGGCGCTTCAACGAACACATCGACACCGCCCAGGTGATGCGCACCTATGCATCCGACTACAAGCTCATCTTGGTGGGCGATGCGACCATGAGTCCCTACGAGATCGCTCACGCGGGCGGCAGCGTCGAGCATTGGAATGCCGAGCCCGGCAGCGTGTGGCTGCAGCGCTTGATGAGGGCCTATCCGAAGTACGCCTGGATCAATCCGCAGCCGCAGGCGCGCTGGCGACAGACCGCTTCGATCGCGCTCATTCGCGACCTGCTCGAGGGACGCATGTACCCATTGACGCTGTCCGGACTGGATGAGGCCATCGACGCGCTGAGCTAGCGATCAGTCTATCGGCCGCGTGACGCAAGCCCACAATTGGGGCGTTGCGCGATGGCATACTACTAAAATATGCGTAACGAGGCACCCGAGCTGGGCTTGGTATTGACCGGCGGCGGCGCACGTGCCGCCTATCAGGTCGGCGTGCTCAAGGGCATCGCGGAATTTGTGCGGCGCGGCTCCGGCTGTCCGTTTCAGATCGTCACCGGCACATCCGCCGGGGCGGTGAGCGCCATCGCTCTCGCCTCGGATGCGGCGCATTTCAGGCATGCGGTCTACGCCATCGAGCGGGTTTGGCGCGATTTCCGGGTGCACCACGTGATCAAAGCGGATGCGGCGAGCGTGCTCAAGTCCGGATTGCACTGGATATTGGCGCTCGCCACGGGTGGCTGGCTGGTGCATCCGCCGCGCTCGCTGTTCGACAATACCCCGCTCTGGGAGCTGCTGCGGAAGAATCTGAATTTCGACGGCATCCCGCGCGGTTTGTACAAAAGACACCTGCAGGCCGTCGGCATCTGCGCCACCAGCTACACGGACGCGGATTCCGTCACCTTTTATGCGTGCGGATCGCCGATCGAGCCTTGGGCCAAGCCGTCGCGCAAGGGGGCGCGGGTGCAGCTGACGCTGCAGCACTTGATGGCGAGCCTGGCCCTTCCCTTTTTGTTTCGACCCATCCCCCTATATCAGCAATATTACGGCGACGGCACCATGCGCCAGACTTCGCCCTTGAGTCCGGCCATTCACTTGGGCGCCAACCGCCTCATGGTCATCGGCGTGGGGGATCCTTCAGTGCCGGGTCTCGGCATGCGCAATCCCAAAGCCGAGCCCACTTTCGGGCAGATGTTCGGTTTCATGTTGGATTCGCTGTTCATGGACCAGCTGCAGTCGGATCTGGAGCGCATCAATCGCTACAACGAAGATCCCAAGGTGCCCCGCATCGACTGTCTGGTGCTCACTCCGTCGCAGGATTTGAGCGAAATCGCGCGCCGGCACCGTCACGAACTGCCGCGCAGTTTGCGCGCGCTGCTGCGGACGATGGGCGCGAACAACAGTGCGGGAACGCAATTGCTGAGCTACCTGTTGTTCGAGCGCGGCTACACGCGCGAGTTGATTGCCCTCGGATTGAGCGACGCGCGTGCGCATGCCGCGGAGATCCGTGCATTCCTCGAGCAGGAGCAGGTCAGCTTTTCTGCAGTGAGTCGTGCCGTGTGAGGACCTGCGGGTAGCTCTGCCGAAAGTGCCGGGCCAGCTGCTCGGCGATGTACACGGAACGATGCTGGCCGCCCGTGCAACCTATCGCGATGGTCAGATAACTTCGGTCTGCTTTCGCGAATTCGGCGATGCGCTCGCCCAGGAATTCGGCGAGAGCCGCGATCATCGCGCGCACGCTCTCGTGGCCGGCAAGGTACTCCATCACCGCCGCGTCGCGACCGGTGAGATGGCGTAGCGCCTCATCCCAATACGGATTCGGCAAACTGCGGACGTCGAAGACGAAATCCGCGTCGCCCGGAATGCCGTGCTTGTAGCCGAAAGACTCGAACATGAGCGCGATGCGCCCGTCGCTCCTGCGATCGACGCGTTCGCGAATGCCCTCGCGCAGCGCATGCACACTCATGTTCGACGTATCGATCACCAAATCCGCTGCGATCGTGATCGGCTCGAGCAGTCTGCGCTCGGAGGCGATCGCCTCGCGCAGACTCACCTCCGCGGACACCAACGGATGCTTGCGGCGGGTCTCCGCATAGCGCTTCAGAAGTACTTCGTCGCTGGCGTGCAGAAACAGCACTTCGCAGCCGATGCCGCTGCGGCGCAGCTCGCCGACCAGCGCTGGAATGGTGTCGATCTCGTTGGCTCGATTGCGTGCATCGAGCCCTACCGCGGTCCGCGGATAGACGTCGTCCGAGCCACGGATCGTGTGGGATATGAACGGCTTGAGCAGCGCCGCCGGAATGTTGTCCACGCAATAAAAATCGATGTCCTCCAGCAGGTGCAAGGCCACGCTCTTGCCGGACCCGGATAGACCGCTAACGATGATGAGACGCATGCAGCTCGTTCATTGGAAGACGGGCTTCACGAAGCGCGCTTCACGACGAAGTACGAGCCTTGATCACTTCTTCAGCGTGATGGTCGGAAGCTTTTTCTTTGTGTTTCTTGACGCAGCGGTCGAGTTTGTCGGTGAGCGCGTCGATCGCCGCATACATGTCAGCGTCGGTTGCGTCCGCATAAATCTTGTTTCCACGCAGCATGAGAGTGGCCTCCGCCTTGTGGCGCAGCTTTTCCACCGTGAGTACACAGTGAACGTCGATCAATTGCTCGAAATGTCGGGAGATCCGTTCGAATTTTTTCAAGACGTAACCGCGAAGTGCCGGCGTGACTTCCACATGATGACCGCTGAGATCGAGCTGCATGAGGTTCCTCCTAGACTTAAGGCGCTTTCTACGACGCGCGGGCGGCAGCACGCTTCCGTTCGTTGGACGGGGCGATCTGCATACCCTCACGATATTTGGCAACCGTGCGCCTGGCGACCGGTATGCCCTCTTGCGACAGAATCTCCGCGAGCTTGCTGTCGCTCCACGGATTTTCCGTGTTTTCCTGAGAAATCAGTTTCTTTATTTTGGCGCGGATGGCGGTGGACGACATTTCCGTGCCGTCGGCGGCCTCGACGTGACTCGAGAAAAAATACCGGAATTCGAACACACCGCGCGGCGTATGCATGTACTTGGCGGTCGTCACGCGCGAAATCGTCGATTCGTGCATTTCAACGGCTTCCGCCACGTCCTTTAGAATCAACGGTTCCATCGCCTCCTCGCCCAGCTCGAAGAAGCTGGTTTGGCGCTGCACGATGCAACGCGCCACCTTGATCAAGGTTTCATTGCGGATCTCGAGGCTGCGCATCAGCCAGCGCGCCTCCTGCAGTTGGGTGCGCAGCATGGCGTGATCGGGCGCGCGCGAAATCAAGCTCGCATAACTCTGATTGACGCGCACCCGCGGCACCGTCGCTTGGTTGATCTCGACGATCCAGCCGTGATCGGTGCGGCGCACGAAGACGTCCGGAATGACGTATTCGGCTTGGGCGGGGTTGACGGCGGCGCCGGGCCGCGGATGACAGGAGCGCACCAGCGCGAGCGCCATTTCCAAGTCGCTCTCGCTGCAACGGAGCTGGCGCCGCAACAGCACGAGCTGTTGCGCGGCCACCAGGTCGAGGTGCTCGAGCGCCACCCGAATCGCGGTGTCCCGCGCCGGCGTGTCGGGATGCAGCTGACGCAGCTGCAGCGCAATACACTCGCCCAAATTGCGGGCGCCGACGCCGGCGGGCTCGAGCGACTGGACTGCCGCCAGCACACGTTCGACATCCTGGGTGGTGGCCTCGATCTCGGGCCTCAAGCTCAAGCGAATGTCTTCCAAATCGTCTTGCAAATAGCCGTCGTCGTTGATGGCGTCCGTGATGACGCGCGCGATCGCGAGATCGATGGCCGACAGCTTGGCGAGTTCGAGCTGTTCGATCAGTTGCTCTTGCAGCGTCTGGCCATGTTGATCGCTGAAATCGCCGCTGCGGTCGTCATCGCCCGACCAGGAGGTGTCCGAGGGGCCGCTGGTTTGCTCGCCCCAGGCCTCATCCGCAATTTCCACTTCAGGCTCTTCGCGTTGATCTGCGGGGGTGGTATTGCCGTCCAGCTCGGCATACTTCTCCTCGACAGGAACCTCCTCGCGCTCGCGCACGGTATCCGGCGGCGCATCCAACGCGAGTTCGTCTTCTGCCTCGAGCATCACGTTGGTCTCGAGGGTCTCCCTGACATGTGCCTGCAAATCCAGCGAGGGCAGCTGCAGCAGGCGGATGGCCTGCTGCAGCTGCGGCGTCATGGTGAGCTGCTGGCCGATGCGAAGCTGCAGACTTGGCTTCAACATATTTCTTTTAGATCCAAGCCTACAGTTTGAAATCCTGGCCCAAGTACACCTCACGAACCTGTGGGTTGGCAAGAATCTGATCCGCAGAACCGGCGGCGAGCACCGAGCCTTGGCTGACGATGTACGCACGCTCGCAGATTCCGAGGGTCTCACGCACATTATGATCCGTAATCAGCACGCCAATTCCTTTGTCGGATAAGTGCTTGATTATCCTTTGTATATCGGCTACCGACAGGGGGTCGACCCCGGCAAATGGCTCGTCCAGCAGGATGAATTGGGGATCCGCGGCCAAGGTGCGGGCGATCTCCACACGGCGCCGTTCACCCCCCGAAAGACTTATCCCCAGGCTGTCGCGAACATGCCCTATGTGCATCTCCTCCAGCAGTTCCTGCAGGCGCTCGGCGCGATGAGCCTCGTCGAGACCGGGACGCGTCTCCAAAATGGCCATGATGTTGTTCGCCACCGACAATCGGCGGAACACCGATGGCTCTTGCGGCAGATAACCTAGGCCCAACTGCGCTCGACGATGCATGGGCAATCGGCTGATGTCGCGATTGTCGAGATATATCTCACCATGTTCCAAGCGCACGAGACCGACGATCATGTAGAAGGCCGTGGTCTTGCCGGCTCCGTTCGGACCGAGCAGACCCACCACCTCGCCGCTCTCGACCTCGAGCGACAAATCGCGCAGTACCTGCCGTGATTTGTAACTCTTGGCGAGGTTGAGCGCTCGCAGCACGCTCATGGTTTGGCGGGCGGCGGCGTGATGATGATGTGCACGCGCTGCGAACCCTGTTCCGCCGCGTCCGCGACGATGCTTTGCGCGAGCAAGTTGTACTTGAGCGACTCGCCGCGAATCTCGTTTTGCCCGTCGCTGAGCCACGCATTCTTCAATAGGCGCACAACGCCCTTGGCGGCATCGTAATCGATCTGGTCGGCGTGCCCATGAGCGATCTTACCGGTCTTGGCAATTCGCTGTTCGAACTCCGCCGGTTTGCCGGTGGCCACCGCTTTGGCGAGGAGTTTCTTGATGAAGTTGATTTGCGCATCTTCGGAGGTGAGTTGGCCCTGATCCATGGTAATTTTTACATTCCCACGGAACACCCAGAGACTGTTGTCGAAGTCCAGGCCCGAGGCCTGGCGCGTGGCCTGCCCCTGATCTGCAGAAACCGTCATATTACCCTGGGCGATCCGCACCTTGCGAAATACCACGTTGTCATTGCGCAAATCGAGTTCCGAGGACTGCGCATCCAGCGAGATGGTTTGCTGCACGGCCTGCGGCGCGGCGGCCGTCGTAGCGGCCGCCGCGTGACCGGCCTGCAGCATGATGGCGCACAGAGCAAGAAAATCCGCGAGGGTCTTAAGGTTGGAAGCGGCCATTGACCTTCGATTCTAGGCGCATGGTGCGCTCTTTCAAATTCGCGACGAGACCGCGAGCGGTCAACGTATGAGCGCCGAATTCGATGCGTACGTCGCTTTTGGTGGTTGCGATCGCGTCGGGAACGTCGTAGCTCAACGCATCGGTGCGCACCACGGCGGTGCCCGCGTGCTCGGTACTCTGGCCTTCGAGGCGCACGTTCCCCGTCACGTCGACGATCTTGCCGCCGGGCTCGACATGCGCGACGTCGCCGAACATGACCCATGCTTGCCCGTTCGGCGACTGATAATCGAAGCGCACATTGTAGAGCGCGACTTCCGTGCCGTGATCGATTTGATCGATTCGTTCCGCTTGGATGCGGATGCTCGGAGCGCCTGCCGCATCGTAGTCAGTCAGCACGGCATTCTTGAGGTAATAGCCCGGCAGGGTCGACTTTGCGCTCTCCGTCGAAGCCGCGGGACGAGGGGTAGGCGAACTCAATATCCAGGTGCTGACCGCCAACGCGATGATTGCAATCACGGTAAAAATTCTGAACAGCATTAGTGTTTTCGGCTCAGGGCTCGGGCGCGCAGCAGCGCGTCGCACAGTTCGCGCACGGCGCCTCGACCGCCGGGTGCGGCGCTGATCCAGTGCGCCGCGGACAAAACCAGCGGGTGCGCGTCGGCAACCGCAGCCGCAAAGCCCACGGCGGCCATCAGCGGCAAATCGGGCGTGTCGTCGACAATGCAGGCGCAGGCCAACGGATCGATTGCGAGCCGCCCGGCGAGGCCGATCAGCGCCGCCACCTTGTCGTTGCAGCCTTGGAGGACATTGCGCACCTTGAGCTCGCGCATGCGCGCCGTCACGGCGGCCGAGCGGCGGCCGCTCATCGCGGCCACCGCCACGCCGCTCTGCATCAAGAGCTTGATGCCGTGACCGTCACGGACGTGGAACGCTTTGAGCGCTTCGCCGCCGGCCGAGAAATACAGCCGCCCATCGGTGAGCACGCCGTCGACATCCAGCACCAACAGTTCGATCTTGCGGAGCGGTGTGGCCTTGCGCGCGTTCAAACGACACCGGCACGCAGCAGATCATGCACGTTGAGCGCACCCACCACCCCACCGTCCGCATCGACGACGATGAGCGAGGTGATGCGATGCGTCTCCATCAAAAGAACGGCTTCCGCGGCGAGGGCATTGGCGCGCACGGTTTTTGCGTGGCGGGTCATGACCTCGTCCATGCGCGTACCGTGCAAATCCGCCGCGCGATCCAAGGCGCGGCGCAGATCGCCGTCCGTGAACACGCCGAGTAGGCGATCCGCCTCATCCACGATCGCGGTCATGCCGAGACCTTTGCGGGTCACCTCCATCAGGCCTTCGGCGAGCGGCGTGCTTGGCGCCACTTTCGGCACATCCGCGCCGGTACGCATCACATCCTTGACGTGCAGAAGCAAACGTCGGCCCAAAGCGCCTGCCGGATGGGAACGCGCGAAATCCTCTTGGGTGAAGCCGCGCGCCTTGAGCAGCGTCACCGCGAGCGCATCGCCGACCGCCAGCGCCGCGGTGGTGCTCGCGGTGGGCGCCAAGTTGAGCGGACAGGCTTCGGCCGGCACGCCGATATCCAGATGCACGGTGGCAATGCGCGCGAGCGCCGAATTCGAGTTGCCGGTAAAGGCGATCAACGGCACGCCCAAGCGTTTGATCACCGGGACGATGGTCAAAATTTCATCGGTTTCGCCAGAATTGGACAGGGCAAGCACCGCATCGCCGCGGATAATCATGCCGATGTCGCCGTGGCTCGCCTCCGCGGGATGGACGAAGAACGCCGGCGTCCCGGTGCTGGCCAGGGTCGCCGCGATCTTGCCGCCGATGTGGCCCGACTTGCCCATCCCCGTCACGACAATTCGCCCACGGCACTCCAGACAAATGCGGCAGGCGCGTGCAAACTCCCACCCCAAGCGGGGTAACTGGGCGCGCAGACCGTCGATTTCGACGGTGAGCGCCTGACGGCCGAGATCGACGAGGCTTGCGTCCGTATAGTCGAGGTCCATCGCCAGATGATACAACTTGAGGAAAAGGTATGTACCCGGAACAAATAGCCGAACTGATTCACCGCGGACTGGCCGGCAGTCGAGCGTCGGTCACGAGCGACGATAATGTGCATTTCGAGGCGGTGGTCATTGCCGCCGCCTTCGCAGGCAAACGCCCCGTGCAGCGCCACCAGCTGGTCTACGCGACGCTGGGCAATGCGATGGGCAACGAGATCCACGCGCTCGCCTTGCAGGTGTTTACGCCGGAAGAATATGCGAGCCAGTCCCATGGATAAACTGCAGATTCACGGCGGCATACCACTCGAAGGCGAAATCCGCATTTCCGGGGCGAAAAACGCGACCTTGCCCATTCTGGCCGGATGTCTGCTGGCGGATGGGCCGGTGACCGTGTCGAACGTGCCGCACCTGCAAGACGTCACCACCATGATCGAGCTGCTCGGACGGATGGGGGTCTCGGTAACCATCGATGAAAAAATGCGCATTGAGGTCGACGCATCGACGATCAAGGAATATTTCGCTCCCTACCAGCTGGTGAAGACCATGCGCGCATCGATCTTGGTGCTCGGGCCGCTGCTCGCGCGCTTTGGGTCTGCGGATGTGTCCCTGCCCGGCGGCTGCGCGATTGGGGCCCGTCCGGTCAATATTCACGTCGCCGGGTTGCAAGCGATGGGTGCGGATATTCACATCGAGAACGGCTACATCAAGGCGCGCGCAGGCCGCCTCAAGGGCGCGCGCCTGGTGCTGGAGACCGTCACCGTCACCGGCACCGAGAACCTGATGATGGCGGCCACCTTGGCCGAAGGCAAGACCGTGCTCGAGAACGCGGCACGCGAACCGGAAGTGGTGGATCTGGCGAATTTTCTGTGCGCCATGGGGGCCAAGATCGTGGGCGCCGGCACCGACAAGATCATCATCGAAGGCGTGGAGCGACTCAGCGGCACGGCTTACGAAGTATTGCCCGATCGGATCGAGAGCGGCACGTACCTCGTCGCAGGCGCCATCACCGGCGGCCATGTCAGGGTGAAGAATACGCGGCCGGACCATTTGGATGCCGTCATCGTCAAATTGCAGGAAGCGGGCGCCACGGTGGGTGTGGGCGACACCTGGGTCGAAGTGGACATGCGCGGCCGGCGGCCGGATGCGGTGGACATTCGAACGGCGCCATACCCCGCTTTCCCCACGGACATGCAGGCGCAGTTCGCGGCACTCAACACGGTGGCCAAGGGCGTCGGCACGATCATTGAGACCATTTTTGAGAATCGCTTCATGCACATGCTGGAAATGCGGCGCATGGGTGCCGAGATTCGGCTGGAGGGTAACACCGCCATCATCAAGGGCGTCGAGCGCCTCACCGCCGCGCCGGTGATGGCGACCGACTTGCGAGCCTCGGCGAGCCTGGTGCTGGCCGGTTTGGTCGCCGATGGCCGCACCGAGATCGAACGCATATACCATATCGATCGCGGTTACGAAGCGATCGAGGAGAAACTGCAACAATTGGGCGCGCGCATTCGCCGCACGCCCGCGTGAAGCACGGTTACCCGTGCGCTTGGCGCGTCGGCCGCTCGATCACTTTGAGCCTGATCTTATAGGGTAGCTGTCCATGGCGGCCGCCGAGCTCGACCTCGGCGCCGGGTTTCAGCGCAGCCACTTTGCTCACCAGGTCCTGTGAGCTGCGCACGGGATCGCCGTCCAACTCCGTGACGAGATCGCCCGGCCTGACGCCCGCCTCGAACGCCGGACTCCGCACGAGGATATTGACCACGGTCACGCCGCCGGCGCTGGTGCCCAGTTGCGCCGCCTGCTCCTGGGACAGATCCTGCGGCACGAATCCCAGCCAGCCACGCACCACGTGACCGTGCGCCAGGATTTGTTCCATGACGCCGCGCACGAGATTGACCGGGATGGCAAAGCCGATGCCTTCGGGCCCGCCGTAGGCGCGGTTCAGCACGGCGGTGTTGATGCCGACCAGGTCGCCGTGGGCATCGATGAGTGCCCCGCCGGAGTTGCCCAAGTTGATGGCGGCGTCGGTTTGAATGAAATTCTCGAAGGTGGCGAGCCCGAGTTGACCGCGACCGGTGGCGCTGACGATGCCCTGCGTCACGGTTTGGCTCAGGCCATAGGGATTACCGATGGCGAGCACGATATCGCCCACCCGCAACGTATCGGAGCGTCCCATCGGCATGATCGGCAGATGACCAATGGACAATTCGAGGATTGCAATGTCGGTGTCCGGGTCCTGGCCGACGATGGTCGCCTCTGCGATGCGGCCATCGGCCAGTTGCACCCTGATGGAATCGGCGCCCGCAATCACGTGTTGGTTGGTGACGATGGTGCCCTTCGCATCCACGATGACGCCGGAGCCCAAACTGCGCTCGACGTGCTGGCGGTAGCTCGGCCAATAATCGCCGAACAGTTGGTCGAGCGGCGCCGGTTGGCTCCGCTCGGTGATCACACGAGCGGTGTATATGTTCACCACCGCCGGCGCCGCGCGTGCCACCGAGTCGGCAAAGCTTTGCATGACCACGGGGGGGCGCGAGGACGCCGGTGCCGTGCCATGGGCCGGTGCGGTGGCGGCGCCCAGCAATGCAGGTTTCCACCAGACGACCAAAAAGGCGGCGGCCAGGCCGACCACGGCCCCTCTTAGCAAAAAACTCACGAGGACGCGCGCGTTCTGCAATCCCACTCCTCATGCTGCCCTAAGATGCCCACGTATCTGTGTATAATGCGCCCGCAATATTCTTTGGGAAACACTGCGGTCGCAGGGGTTTGCGTGAAGATTTGTCAACATTGCGCCGAAGCAACGAACAAGAGCCGGGGTAGGGAATGAATGATCAGGTTGACCGTAGCCGTCGCCAATTGCTGACGGCGGCCGTGGTCGGGTACGGCGCGGTGGGAGTGGGTTTCGTTGCCGTGCCGTTCATCGCCTCGTGGCAGCCGAGTGCGCGCGCGAAAGCGCTGGGTGCACCGGTGACAGTCGACGCGTCGAAGCTCGAGGAAGGCCAAATGTTGAAGATCCTCTGGCGCGGTCAACCCGTGTTCATCGTGCGTCGGAGCAAGGCCGTGGTGGAACAGCTCGGCAATCACGATGACCGGCTTGCCGATCCGAAATCGAATGACTCGCTGCAGCCGGCGTACATCAAGGACTCAGGCGCGGCGCGCGCGCGCAATTCCGAATACTGGATCGGCTTGGCGGTCTGCACGCACCTGGGATGCTCACCGCTGGGCGCATTCGAGCCGAATAACGCGCTGCAGGTGCTGGGCACCGATCTGGGCCAGAATTGGCCGGGCGGGTTTTATTGCCCGTGCCATGGATCCAAATTCGATATATCCGGCCGTGTGTTCAAAAGCATGCCGGCGCCCAAGAACCTAACCGTTCCTTCGTACACGTTCGCGGGCGATGCACGCATCGTCATCGGCGAAGACGAACTTCCCAAATCAACTTAATTGACGCACGCGAGGTTGAGCGATGGTCGCAGCACCTGAATCCACCGACACCAGCAAGGGTTTGATCGGCTGGATCGATCAGCGCTTTCCCCTGACCGCATTGTGGCGGAGCCAGGTTGCCGAGTATTACGCGCCGAAGAACTTCAACTTCTGGTACTACTTCGGATCCCTGGCGATGTTGGTTCTCGTGAACCAATTGATCACGGGAATTTTCCTGGCGATGGATTACAAGCCGTCCGCCGCGGAAGCGTTCGGGTCGGTCGAATACATCATGCGCGACGTCAACTGGGGCTGGCTGATTCGCTATATGCACTCGACCGGCGCCTCGGCCTTTTTCATCGTGGTCTATTTGCACATGTTTCGGGCGTTGCTGTACGGCTCGCATCGCAAACCACGCGAGTTGCTGTGGATATTCGGCTGTGTGATCTTCCTGGCGCTGATGGCGGAGGGTTTCTTGGGTTACGTGCTCCCCTGGGGCAACATGAGCTTCTGGGGCGCGCAAGTGATCGTCTCCTTGTTCGGCAGCTTGCCGGTGATCGGCGGCGGTCTGGTGGACTGGATTCGCGGCGATTACGTCATTGCCGATGCCACGTTGAATCGGTTTTTTGCGCTGCATGTGGCCGCGCTACCGCTGGCCCTGGTGTTTCTCGTGATCGCGCATCTCATGGCGCTGCATGAAGTGGGGTCGAACAACCCGGATGGCATTGAAATCAAGGAGCACAAGGACCCCCAGGGTCACCCTCTGGACGGCATTCCATTTCATCCGTATTACACGGTGAAGGACCTGGTCGGCGTCATGGGTTTTTTGCTGCTGTTCTGCGCGGTGATCTTCTTTGCGCCGACGTTTGGCGGCTTGTTCATGGAGTCTCCGAACTTCGAACCCGCCAATGTCTTGCAGACTCCGCCGCACATAGCGCCGGTATGGTATTTCACGCCGTTCTACGCCATGTTGCGGGCGGTGCCTTCGTTCGCGGGCACGCAGGTGTGGGGCGTCATGGTGCTGGGCGCTTCCGTCCTGATCTTGTTCTTTGTCCCCTGGCTCGATCGGTCTCCGGTTCTCTCGATCCGGTATCGCGGCCCGATTTACAAGATCATGCTCGCAATCTTCGTCGTGTCATTCATTACCCTGGGTGTTTGCGGTTTAAAACCGCCGGCCGGCATTTACCCCCTGTTGGCTAAGATCTGCACCACTCTGTATTTCGCATTCTTCGTGCTGATGCCCTTTTACACGAAATTCGAGCGCGTCAAGCCAGTGCCGGAGAGGGTCACGGGACATGTTTAAATATGGGCTGCCGATCGCGATTGCATGCCTCGCGGTTGGCTTTGCCGTCCCCGCAGGCCCGGCAATGGCCGAAGAGGGTGAGATTTCGCTGCTGCATTCCGCTACGGACATCAATGACATGGAGTCCTTGCGGCGCGGCGCGCGCGATTTCATGAACTACTGCTCGGGCTGCCACTCCTTGACCTACCTGCGCTACAACCGAATGGCGCAGGATTTGAAGATTCCCGAGAGCGAACTTACCGCCAAGCTGATGCTGACGTCGACCAAGGCTTTCGACGGCATCAACTCGGCCATGCCGCCGGACGCCGCGAGCTGGTTCGGGAAACAACCGCCCGACTTGTCGCTGATGGCGCGCGAGCGGGGTCCCGACTACCTCTATTCGTTCCTGAAGGGGTTCTATGTCGACAAGACCCGCCTGTGGGGCGTGAATAACATATACCTGCCCGGCGCTGCGATGCCACATGTGCTCGAGGAACAACAGGGAATGCAGAAGCCGGTGTACAGGAGCGAACCGGACGCGAGCGGCGGTGCCCCCATGGTATTGATCGGTGTTGATATGATGACGCCGGGCGCTTTGTCACCGCAGGAGTATGATGTGTTCGTCCGGGACATCGCTAATTTTCTGGATTATGCGGGTGAACCAGTCAAGGCGAAGCGCCAATCCATGGGCGTGTTCGTAACGCTGTTTTTGGTGGTGGGATTCGTGTTTGCATATTTGCTGAAAAGAGAATACTGGAAGGACGTCCACTGACGCAGCAGCGGGACCTCCCGTTTGTCTGTGGTCCTAGGAGATCGCGTTCGTGGCACGTCGCTCGGTGATGACTCTGTTTTCCGCGCCGACTGACCCGTGGAGTCACCGGACCCGTTTGGTCCTTGCGGAGAAGGGAATTGCCATCGAATTGGTGAATGTCGATCTCAACAAGTTGCCGGAGGATCTGCTCGATTTGAATCCCTATCACAGCGTGCCGACGCTGGTCGACCGGGACCTGGTGTTGTACGACTCGCGGGTGATCATCGAGTATTTGGACGAGCGTTTCCCGCACCCGCCGCTGATGCCGATCGATCCGGTGACTCGGGCGCAGTTCCGCGTGGCGTTGTACCGGGTCGAGCGCGACTGGTACGCCTTGGCGCACGACATCGAGTTGGATCCACAAAGCAAGACGGCGGCACACAGCCGCAAGGTCTTGGGCGAAGCCATTTGCGCCAGCGCCGAAGTTTTCAAAGCCAAACCGTTTTTCCTGAGCGACGAATTTTCATTGGTCGATGCCAGCATCGCGCCGATCTTGTGGCGCCTGCCGAGCTACGGTATCGAACTGCCGCTACAGGCACAGCCCATCGTCAAGTACATGAACTCCATTTTCGCGCGCGCCGCGTTCCGCAGCTGCCTGAGCGCCGCCGAACGGGAAATGCGACATTGAAGCCGCGCCGCCCTTACCTGCTGCGGGCGCTGCACGAGTGGATCACCGACAGCGGCGAGACCCCGCATATCGTGGTGGACGCCGCCGCCGAGGGAGTGAGCGTCCCGCGTCAATATGTCAAAGACGGCAAGATCGTGCTCAATGTCAGTTTCTCGGCTACGCAGATGCTGAAATTGGGCAACGACTTCGTCAGTTTCGAGGCGCGCTTCGGCGGAGTGGGATTCGCCGTGTTGGTGCCGGTGCGCGCGATATTGGGCATCTACGCGCGCGAGACCGGCCAGGGCATGATTTTCCCCGAAGGCGATGCGGATCCCGATCCGACCGACGGCCCGCCGGCGGCACCCAGCAAGGCAGGCACGACGCCGACTGCCTCGAAGCGGCCCAAGTTACAGGTCGTCAAGTAGCTCGTTCGTCAAGCCGCGCGAAAGGCATCCTTGACCCATGCGAGCTCGTGGGCGCGGTCCGGCAGCCCTTGCACCCCGATGACATCGAAGCGCACACGATGGTCGCGCCACTGGCGAGTGATTTGCAACACATGGCGCGTGGCGCGAATGATCTTGCGCTGCTTCTCGCGCGTGACGGACGCGAGGGCTCCGCCGAAATCGCGCCGCGCGCGCTGGCGCACCTCGACCACCACCAGGATGTCGCCGTCCCGGCAGACGAGATCGAGTTCTCCTGCCTTGCAGCGCACGTTGCGCGCGAGCACCGCGAGGCCCTGGGTCTCGAGGTATGCGGCCGCCAGCTGTTCGGCCGCGTTTCCGCGCTGTCGGCGCAGATCGCCGGCGGCCAATTTCAAACTGATCGGTTGTTGTGCCACGGGTCCCAAAGAGTGCGCCCGCGGATCTCCGCCCGTCGCCGCCTGAACCTCACCTGTTCGCTCAGAAATCGCAGTGGCGGCGCGTTGAATTCACCATTGCCGCTACAGCACGACCGGCACACCGCTCCTGATCTGCACCCACTCCAATTCGCGGCGAATTCGATTGTGATCGTCCAGCAGTAATTTGCCGGTCACCCCCGATATTTCATTGGATTGACTCAGGGACTTCGAGCGCAGCGCCGGCACGAGGCGATAGGCGTCGAAGCCGAAGGCATAGAGACGATCGCGGCGTGCGGTCCGTGCCGGCCACGCGGCGCGGATGCGGTCGCGAATTTGGCTGGTCACGGGATCCGCCGACACCATCCACGGCATGTCCGGGAAGAAAATGCCGTCGAGATCGGCATTGGCGCCCGGATCGGGTTCAAAACTGTCCGATGTGCTGTAGACGGGCACGTCAGCTGCGTAATTGAACTTGAGTTGCGGCACAATCAGCCGGGCGGCGCCTGCGGTGCCGGCGACGAACACAAAGTCGGCGTCGGTGCGATGAGTGGCCGGTTCGCCCTTGACGATGTGCAGCTGCAGTATTTGCTTGATGATGTCGGAGAAATCGGCACGAGTGGCTTCGTACCGGCCGCTGTCGAGCAGCGTACCTCCGTGCCGCGACAATTCTTCCGCGAAAGCCGCTTGAACCCGGTTGCCCCATTCTCCGTCCGGAACGATGGCGACGCCCTTGACCTTGCCATCGGCCAGCAGGCGTCTCGCGACGCTGCGCGCTTCGTCCTCCGGCAACAGCGCAAATTGATAGAAATTACGCGCGGCGCTCACCGAGTCGGCGAGAAAATTCAGCGCCAGCACCGGCGTTCGGCCACCGCTCACGGGAGCGACCGCGGCGACATCCTCCTTGGTGAGCGGACCCACCACGAAACCGGCGCCGTCTTCGATGGCGTGACGATAGGCGCCTGCCGCGGATTCGGCTGCGACGTCATAGATCTTCAAATGCGGCCGCGAGGCGGGGTCCTGTTCCAGATAGGCCGCGATGAAGCCGTCGCGCACCGCAACGCCGACCGCCTCGGCGCGGCCCGACAACGGCAGCAGCAACGCGACCTGATCGGGAAACTCGGTGGCGGCCGCAATTTCATTCTGCGCCAACGTCAACACGCTGTCGTTGGCCGGATGCAGCGGGAATGCTCGTTTCCAAGCCGCCAGATCGGCGGCGGCGTGCATGGGATTACGCGTCATTTCGACGGCGACGGGCCCGAGTGCCAGCCAACCGGCGATGATGGGGTCGGTTTTCGGCGGGGCTTTGAGCGATGTTCCCCGTTCCGAGGCACCGCGAATCAGGCCGAAGAGCTCTTCGCGGCTGGCGCGCATGCTCGCCGGGTCGGTCAGATAGCGTTCGCGCTCGACGAAGGCGCGCGTGCCTTCCACCGGATGACCGGTCAGGAACGCGCTCTTGCCGCGCAGCCACCAATAGTTCTGCGCCAGATCCCCCTGCGTGGGTACGGCGATCGAGTCCAATTCTTGAATGGCCCGCGCGCCATCATTCTCCGCCAGCGCGATCTCCGCGGCGACGAGGGCACGTGAAGCCGGCAGCCTGGCGCGTGCCTCGGGTGAGACCGCGGCCAGCGCTTGCTTGGCCGCGGGCGTATCGCCGGCGAGTACCCATTGCTCGGCGCTCAGCAGCTCATAGTTGTCGCGCTCCGCCGGCCACTGCGCCGCAAGCTGCGCATACACCCGTGCGGCCTCTGCGTGCTTGCCGTCCCCCGCCAGGCGCTGCGCGCGCTGTTGCTCATCGACGGCAGTGGCTTCGGGCTTGAGCAAGCTGCAGCCCGCCGCCAGCAGCGATATCGCGAGTGCCGCGCAGAGCACCAGCCGTGGACGTCGAGAGATCACTGCCATACTCTGCATTCCCCGATTCTCCATCGATTACGGGCAGGGGATTATAGTGACAAATGCGGGTGCGGGTCGGCTCTACGTGGTTGCGACACCGATCGGCAATCTCGGTGATCTCAGTGCGCGCGCTCGCGACACGCTGCAGGCCTGCAACTGGATAGCCGCCGAGGACACGCGCCACACCGGCGCGCTACTGAAGCATTTCGGCATCCAAACGCCGCTGCTGTCCTTGCACGATCACAACGAATTCAAGCGCGCGCCTGAGTTGATATTGCGGATACAGAGCGGCTCCAGCATCGCGCTGGTGAGCGACGCGGGTACCCCGGGCATCAGCGATCCGGGCTTCGATTTGGTGCGCGCCGCCGCGGCGGCAGGTCTCGACATCATCGCCATTCCCGGTCCTTGCGCTCTGGTGGCCGCGCTGTCGATCGCCGCACTGCCGACGGACCGGTTTTGCTTCGAGGGCTTCTTGCCGGCGCGAGCAGCCGCACGCCGCGCGCGCTTGGACGATCTCGCCCGAGAGCCGCGTACGCTGGTGTTCTACGAATCGCCGCATCGAGTGCAGGAAATGCTCGAGGATTGCGCGCGAATCCTTGGGCCCGAGCGTCCCGCGACGGTCGCGCGCGAGCTCACGAAGCTGCATGAAACACTGTACCGCGGCTCGCTCTCCGAACTGGCGGGTCGCGCCGGAGCAGAGGTGGATTTCGGGCGCGGCGAAATCGTTTTGGTGGTCGCGGGCGCCACGCCCGCCGCTCACGCCGGTCAAGGCGCGGACGGTCATGGCGGCGCGCTCGACCGCGCGCTCAAACCGCTGCTGGCGGAGCTGCCCCTGAAGCAAGCGGCACGCCTGGCGGCGCAAATTGCCGCGGTGCGCGACAACGAAGCGTACAAGCGGGCGTTACAGCTGAAACAGGAAGCGGCAGACTGCTAGCGTGGTATGGTGCGCACCGGAGTCGGCCAGGCAGTCGCTGTGCGCGCGAGCACACGGAGGAAAGTCCGGGCTCCACAGGGCACGGTGCCAGGTAACGCCTGGGGGGCGCGAGCCCACGGAAAGTGCAACAGAAAGATACCGCCTACGTGCCGCGCAAGCGGCGCCGGTAAGGGTGAAATGGTGCGGTAAGAGCGCACCGCGCGGGTGGCAACATCAGCGGCACGGCAAACCCCACCTGGAGCAAGACCAAATAGGGAAGCAAGCGGTGTTTTGGCCGCTACATGTGGCCCACATGGGCTTCCGGGTAGGTCGCTAGAGGTGCGCGGCGACGCGCATCCCAGAGGAATGACTGCCCACGACAGAACCCGGCTTAACGGCCGACTCCTTTTTAGGCGCTGCGCGCCACCTTTCAACGGCGTCGAAGCGACGCCGGCTGACAAGCGCTCGCTACGCTCGCGTGAAGAAAGCGCGCTGCGCGCGCAAAAAAACGCCAATCGCTGCACGAACGTTTAGAAAAGCCCTCTAAGAGATTGATTCGGAACGGACTCCTGTGCTGCGCCGCGCCGAGGGTCTTAAAATGTGACCTAAGTCACTGTTGTCGCGAGTTTTTTTTAACTTAAGTCGTTGACAGTGCGATGCGGCGCTCCCTATAGTGGGGGCCGGTGGGAAAAAGTGGGAGATAATGGGTTGCAAAGCCCATACAACGATGTTCAGGGGCGCCAATAAGTTAACTCTCGATGCGAAAGGCCGGATGGTTGTGCCGACCCGGTATCGGGAGCGGCTGCAGGAGCGGTGCGGCGGCAAATTGGTCGTCACGGTGGACAAAGACCAATGCCTGCTCATCTACCCCTTGCCCGATTGGGAAGAGATCGAACGCAAATTGATGCGTTTACCCACGTTGAACCCCCAGGTGCGGCGCCTGCAGCGGCTGATGGTCGGACATGCCACGGATTTGGAACTGGATGGACACGGGAGGGTGCTGCTGCCGCCGAATTTGCGCGAGTTCAGCTTGCTGACGCGTGATGCCATGCTCATCGGGCAGGGTTTGCATTTCGAATTGTGGGATGAGGCGCGCTGGAACGAGCGGCGCGATGAATGGCTGGCGAGCGACGACACTGCGACCGACTTGCCCGCCGAACTTGAAACGCTGTCGCTTTAAGCGGCGGCAGGCGAACGACATGGCTGGGGCTCACGCAGCGGTGCTGCTACCACAGGTACTGGCCGCATTGAACATACGGGCAAGTGGCACCTACTTGGACGCCACTTTTGGGCGGGGCGGACATGCAGGGGCGATTTTGGAAAAGCTCATCGCTGATGGCCGATTGCTGTGTCTGGATCGAGACGCGATCGCCATTGCCGAAGCGAAGGCGCGCTTCGCAAGCGACCCGCGCGCCACGATATTTCTCGCGCCTTTCTCCGCTCTCGCCGCCTGTGCCGACCAGGTGCAGCCGGGGCTCAAATTCGACGGCATTCTGTTCGATCTGGGCGTCTCTTCGCCGCAACTCGACGACGCCGCGCGCGGCTTCAGTTTCATGCACGATGGGCCGCTCGATATGCGCATGAGCAGGGGCGAAGGCCCGAGCGCGGCCGACGTCGTCAACGGCGCGTCCGAGGCCGAACTGATCCGCATCTTCCGCGAATTCGGCGAGGAGCGCCTCGCGCCACGCATTGCGCGCGCCATCGTCGCCGACCGCCAATCCCGGCCGTTCGAACGCACGCTCGAGCTCGCCGGCTTGATCGAACGCGTCGCCCGCGTGCCGCGTGGCGAGCGCCGCAAGCATCCGGCGACCCGTGTGTTCCAGGCGCTGCGCATTCACGTCAATCGTGAGCTCGCGGAACTCGAAGCCGCACTCGATGTTGCGCTCGAGCGCTTGGCGCCGCACGGGCGCCTCGCGGTCATCAGTTTTCACTCGCTCGAGGATCGCATGGTGAAACGATTCATGCGCCGCCATTCGCTCACCGATCCGATGTATGCCGGCTTGCCGAACGTACCGGCGCATGCGCGACCGAAGCTCAAATTGGTGGGCAAATCCATCGAGCCGGGGCCGCAAGAAACCGCGCACAATCCGCGCGCCCGCAGCGCGCGCCTGCGAGTCGCCGAACGCTTGGAGATGGGAATGGCCGCATGAGCATTCGCAAACTACTGCCGGTGGTTCTACCCGTTCTGTGGCTTGCGGTGCTCGGGTCCGCCGTGCAAGTGATCTACGCGCGGCACAACGCCCGCGCCATGTTCGTGCACTTGGAAAAGCTCAATGCCGAACGTGATTCGCTCGAAATGGAATGGGGCCGTCTGCAACTCGAACAGAGCTATTGGTCATCGCATGCGTTCGTCGAGCGAGTCGCCAACTCCAAATTGCAAATGAATTTGCCTCAAACTCGCGAAGTGCGGATCGTACGTCCGTGAAGCCGCGCTTGAGCGAAAGCGGCACTTCTGCGAGGAGCTATCGCTGGCGCTCGGCGTTGGTGCTCGGGCTCGTGGTGCTCGGCGCCGTCGGGCTCGCGGCGCGCGCGGTGGAGCTGCAATTGCTCGATCACGGTTTTCTGGCCAAACAAGGCGATGATCGCTCGATGCGAGTGGTCAAGATCGCGGCGCATCGCGGCGCGATCACGGATCGGTCCGGCGAGCCGCTGGCCGTCAGTACGCCGGTCGACAGCGTGTGGGTCAATCCGCAGGAGTTGAACGACAACATCGATCAGCTGCCGAAGCTCGCGAAGGCCTTGAAGCAGGACCAGCAGTTGCTGGCGAGGCGCATCACCAGCAATCTCGATCGCGAATTTCTCTATCTCGAGCGGCACATGCCGCCCGATCAAGCGGCGCACATCAAGGCATTGGGAATTCCAGGCGTGTATCTGCTGCGCGAGTACCGGCGCTACTACCCAGCGGGTGAAGTGGCGGGGCACGTGGTGGGATTCACCACCATCGATGACCAGGGCCAGGAGGGACTGGAACTCGGCTATGATCAATTGCTGAACGGCGAGGATGGTGCCAAGCGCGTCATTCAAGACCTGTACGGTCGCTATGTCGAGAACGTCGAGAGTATTCGCGCGCCCCGGCCGGGCCGCGATCTCGTCACGAGCATCGATCTGCGCATTCAGTATCTCGCCTATCGGGAATTGAAAGCCGCGATGCAGGAATATCGCGCGCACGCGGGTTCCGTCATCGTCATCGACGTCGACACGGGCGAAGTGTTGGCGATGGTGAATCAGCCCTCGTACAACCCCAATGACCGCGAGCAACTCAAGGCCGGGCTGTACCGAAATCGTGCGGCCACGGACATCTTCGAACCCGGATCCAGCATCAAGCCGTTCGTCATCGCCGCCGCGCTCGCCTCCGGGCAGTACCGACCCGACAGCGTGGTGGACACCTCGCCGGGCTTCTTGCAAGTCGGCAACAAAGTATTCGAGGATGAAACGAATCTCGGCGTCATCGATCTCGCAACCATTCTGGCGAAGTCCAGCAACGTCGGCACGGCCAAGGTCGCGCTGTCACTCAAACCCGAACAGATTTGGAGCACGCTCACCAGCTTGGGATTGGGTGAGGTGACGGGCAGCGGGTACCCCGGCGAGTCGGCCGGCATGCTGAGCAACTATGCGCATTGGCGGCCGATCGGCATTGCCACCCTGTCGCACGGGTATGGTCTGTCGGTGACGCCCCTGCAGCTGGCGCACGCCTATGCGACGATCGGCGCCGGCGGCATCAAGCGACCGATTTCCTTCGAACGCGTTTCCGGCCCGGTGCCGGGCGAACAAGTTTTGGATGCCAAGGTTGCGCACGCGCTGGTGCAACTGATGGAGCAGGTGGTTGCCGCCGGCGGCACCGCTACCCGCGCTGCGGTGGTGGGCTATCGCGTGGCGGGCAAGACCGGCACTGCCTGGAAATCGGTCGCCGGCGGCTATTCGACCGATCGCTACATGGCGGTATTCGCCGGACTCGTTCCGGCATCGCATCCGAAGATCGCCACCGTCGTCGTGATCGACGAACCGGGCGGTGACTTGCACCAGGGCGGCACGGTGGCGGCGCCGGTGTTCGCCAATGTGATGTCCGGTGCCCTGCGTCTCATGGACGTTCCGCCGGACGATTTGCAGAATGTGCCCGCGGCGACGCTGGTGCAGGCCAACGCTTCGCCATGAGCGCCCCCGGCGTATCGCTCACGTGGCTCCTGGACGGCATTGGGATCGTGCCGGAAAGCTCCGCGCGCATCACGGATCTCACCCTCGACAGCCGCGAGGTGCGCGCAGGGAGCCTGTTCTTTGCATTGCGCGGGCGCCAATCGCACGGGCTCAAGTTCGCCGCCGAGGCCGTGGCGCGCGGTGCCAGCGCGGTGTTGTGGGAGCCCGGCGCCGATATCGAACCTCCCGCACTCTCGCCGGCCGTGTTCGCCGCCCCGGTCGCGGATTTGCACAAATTGGTAGGCCGCATCGCCGACCGGTTCTTCAACTGGCCCACTTCGCAGCTGCGCATCGTCGGCATCACCGGCACGAACGGCAAGACCACCTGTGCGTACCTGGTGGCGCAATGTCTCGATCGTCTCAAGTTCGACGCGGCCTACATGGGCACGATCGGCTGGGGCCGCATCGGCGCGCTCGAGATTCCGACGCATACCACCCCCGACGCCATCAGCGTGCATCGCACGCTCGCGCAGCTCAAGACGCAGGGCGTACGCGATGTCGCGATGGAGGTGTCCTCGCATGCGCTGGATCAGGGCAGGGTGGACGGTGTGCGTTTCCACTCGGCGGCGTTCACCAATTTGAGCCGCGACCATTTGGACTACCACCCCTCGATGCAAGCCTATGGCGAGGCGAAGGCGCGGCTGTTCGCGCTCGACAATCTGCAGCACGTCATCGTCAATATCGGCGACGCCTTTGGGCGTCAGTTTGCTGAGCGCTACGCCGGCCGCGCGCCGCTGACGGCGGTTTGGGTCGATGGCGGCGGCGCCGGGTGGCTGGCACACCGGTCGTTGCACGCGAGCGACGTGGTAGTCGACCTGCGCGGTGTTTCGATGGCGCTCGACGGCAGCTTCGGCGAGCTGCACCTGCGTACCCGGCTGCTGGGTCGCTTCAACGCCGAGAACTCGCTGGTGGTGCTTGGCTGCTTGCTGTCGCTCGGGGTGCCGCTGCAACGGGCCGCGGCGGCACTCGCCGAGTGCACGGCGCCGCCCGGCCGCATGGAGGTGATCGAACCAACGGTGCGGGGTAAACCATTGGCCGTGATCGACTATGCACACACGCCGGACGCGCTCGCCAAGGCCTTGGCGGCCCTGCGCGAACACTGCCACGGCGCGTTGTGGTGCGTATTCGGCTGCGGCGGTGATCGTGATCCCGGCAAGCGCCCGCTGATGGGGGCCATTGCCGACGAACTCGCGGATCAAATCATCGTCACCGACGACAACCCGCGGTCCGAAAATCCACAGACCATCATTCGCGGCATCATCGGCGGCATCAAGTCGCACCGCGCGCAAGTCATCAGCGATCGCGGGGAGGCGATTGCGGCCGCGCTCAACGAGGCAGCCGCGGCCGATGTGGTGCTCATCGCCGGCAAGGGACACGAGGATTACCAGATCTACGGCGCGACCCGCCGCAGCTTCAGCGATCGTCGCGAGGCGCTGCGTTATCTGGGAGCGGCAGCATGATCGGGGAGCCGCGATGAGGCGCACGCTGCAGGACGCGGCACAAGCGCTCGGCGGGCAACTAGTCGGCCAGCCGGTCGGCGCGGATCGCCCCTACCGCAGCGTGTCGACGGACAGCCGCACGCTCGAGGCCGGCGCGCTGTTCGTCGCGCTGCACGGCCCGAAATTCGACGGCACTGAATTCGTCGCGGCGGCCGCGGCGCGCGGCGCGGCCGGCGCCGTCGTCGATCGCGCGCTGCCCGAGGTGCCGTTACCCCAGATCGTGGTGACGAACGCGCTGCACGGCCTGCAGCAGTTGGCGCAGGCGTGGCGCGCGGATTTTTCCATACCCGTCGTGGGAGTCGGCGGCAGCAACGGCAAGACCACCGCCAAGGAAATGACGGCGGCCATTCTGTCGCGCTTAGGTTCGTGCCTGGCGACGCACGGCAACCTCAACAATCACATCGGCGTGCCCCTGACGTTGCTGCGCCTGGAGGCCTCGCACCGCAGCGCGGTGATCGAGATGGGCGCAAATCGAATCGGCGATGTGGCCGAACTCGTCCGCCTGGCGCGGCCGACCGTGGGTCTGATCACCAATGCCGGCGCAGAGCATCTCGAGGGATTCGGTGATTTGGATGGCGTCGCCCGGGGCGAAGGGGAGATGGTCGCGGGCTTGAGCCCGGATGCCACCGCGATCCTCAACGCGGATGACGCCTACGCAGGGTATTGGCGCAAAATGGCGAACGCGGCGCGCATCGTCACTTTCGGTGTGCACGCTCCGGCGGATTTCACGGCACGGAATCCCGTTCAGGCGATCGAGCAGGGAGAATTCGCCACTCGCTTCACTCTGCTGTGCCCGTTGGGCGAGCGCGCGATCCTGCTCAAGGCCGGCGGTTCGCACAACATCGTCAACGCCTTGGGGGCGGCGAGCGCGGCGAGCGCGGCCGGGGCGAGTCTCGATGATATCGCGGCCGGTCTCGCGGATTTCCGCGCAGTGTCAGGTCGGCTGCAGCTCAAGACGGGCCTGCGCGGCAGCTGGATCATCGACGATTCCTACAATGCCAACCCCAGTTCGGTGCGCGCCGGCCTGGAGGTGCTGCGCGCGCTCTCCGGCCACACCTGGCTGGTGCTCGCCGACATGGCCGAGCTGGGAGAGCACACCTCGGACAGCCACGCCCACATGGGCAGCTACGCGCGAGTGTGCGGCGTCAAGCGCCTGTTCGCCTTCGGATCACAGAGTACGCGGGCGGTCGAGACCTTCGGGTCGGGTGCCGAGTGGTTCCCGGACGCGGATTCCCTGATCCGCCGCCTGCAGGCGGAGCTGTCGCCGGGCATCACGGTGTTGATCAAGGGTTCGCGCGTGAATCGCTTGGAGCGCGTGGTGCAGGCGCTCACCGACGAGGCGAGCTGATACCCATGTTGTTATATCTCACCGAATATCTTGCCAAGAGCCATTCCGGCTTCCATGTGTTTCAGTATCTGACGCTGCGCGGCATTCTTGCCGCGATGACCGCGCTCGCCATGGCCATGTTCATCGGGCCGCGCATGATCACCACGTTGAGCCGCTACCAAATCGGCCAACAAGTGCGCAGCGACGGCCCGCAGTCGCACTTGCAGAAATCCGGGACGCCCACCATGGGCGGCGGGCTCATCCTGGTGGCGATGGTCATCGCGAGCTTGCTGTGGGCGGATTTGTCCAGCCGATTCATCTGGATCCTCGTGGCGACCACGCTTGCCTTCGGCGGCATCGGCTTCTACGACGACTATTTGAAATTGGTGGTCGGCAATTCCAAGGGCCTCCCGGCACGCTACAAGTATCTGGCGCAGTCCGTGGCGGCTCTGACCGCGGCGTTCAGTCTGCACAGCCTGCATCAGTCGGTGGCCGAGACCTCACTGTATGTTCCTTTCTTCAAGACCGTGGCCGTGCCCATGTCCACCGCGGGATTCCTCGCCTACGCCTATCTCGTCATCGTCGGTACCAGCAACGCCGTGAATCTCACGGACGGACTCGACGGCCTCGCGATCATGCCGGTCGTGATGGTTGCCGCGGCGCTCGGTGTGTTTGCCTACGCCACCGGCAATGTCAAATTCGCCACCTACTTGCAAATCCCCTACATCACGGGCGTCGGTGAAGTGCTCATTTTTTGCGCTACGACGGTGGGAGCGGGGCTGGGATTCCTCTGGTTCAACTCGTATCCCGCAGAAGTGTTCATGGGCGATATCGGCGCGCTGGCCATCGGTGCCGCGCTCGGGACCGTCGCCGTGATCGTGCGCCAGGAGATCGTGCTGTTCGTGATGGGCGGCGTGTTCGTGCTCGAGACCGTTTCGGTGGTATTGCAGGTGGCTTCGTTCAAGCTCACGGGCAAACGCATCTTTCGCATGGCGCCGCTGCATCATCATTTCGAACTCAAGGGATGGTCCGAGCCCAAAGTGATCGTACGCTTCTGGATCATCAGTTTCCTGCTCGTGTTGGCCGGCCTTGCCACCTTGAAGATCCGCTGATGGCAAGCGTCGTAGTCGGTCTCGGCAAGACGGGGGCATCGTGCTTGCGCTATCTGGCGAAGCGCGGAATCCCGGTGTCGGCCACGGATACCCGCAGGGCGCCGCCGGGGCTCGCCGAGCTCGGCGGGCTCGCCAAGACGCTGGACATCCGCTTGGGCGGCTTCGATCTGTCGCTGCTCGAGGGCGCATCGCAGGTGTTGATGTCGCCCGGCGTATCGCTCGAGGAACCGATTGCATCGCAGGCGCGGGCCCGCGGCATCGAAGTGTTGGGCGACATCGAGCTTTTCGCGCGCGCGGTGCGGGCGCCCGTCATCGGCATCACCGGCACCAACGGCAAGAGCACGGTCACCAGCTTGGTCGCGCGCATGGCCGCCACCGCCGGGCGGCGGGTGCTGGCAGGCGGCAATCTGGGTGTCCCGGCGCTGGATCTTCTGGAGCACGAGATTCCCGATTTGTACGTGCTCGAGCTGTCGAGTTTTCAACTGCAAACCACCTACTCGCTCGAGCTCCAGGCCGCGGTGGTGCTCAACGTCACTGCGGATCACCTGGATCGCTATGCGTCGGTTTCCGCATACGCGCGCGCCAAGGCGCGGATTTTCGCCAAGGCCGCCACCGTGGTGCTGAACGCCGATGATCCTCGGGTGGCGGCGATGCGCGCGGCCGTGACGGGCGGCGGCGCGGCCAAGCGCGGGGCGGCGTTGCGCGACCCGCCGCGCATCCTGACATTTTCCACGCAGCGCACGGACGCGGATTTCGCGCTGCTGCACACGGACACGCAAATTCACCTGGCGCGCCGCGGCGAGCCCGTGCTCGATATTTCGCGGATGAAGATCACGGGTTTGCACAACGCCGCCAACGCCTTGGCGGCCCTCGCCTTGGGCGAGGCGGCGGGCCTGGAGCTCTCCGCCATGCTCGAGGCGCTCGAGACCTTTCCCGGACTCGCGCATCGCTCGGAATGGGTCGCCGATCTCGCCGGTGTGCGCTACATCGATGACTCGAAGGGCACGAACGTGGGCGCGACCCTGGCGGCGGTCTCCGGCTTGAGCGGATCCTTGATCATCATCGCGGGCGGCGAGGGCAAGGGGCAGGACTTCAGGCCGCTCGCCGCGGCATTTCAGGACAAGGTCCGGCATGCGGTGCTGATCGGCAAGGACGCGGCGGCCATCGAGTCGGCATTGCGAGGCGTTTGCGCGACCGAGCGCGCAGCGACGATGGAAGCCGCGGTGAACGCCGCGGCCGCCGTCGCGCGGCCCGGAGACACGGTATTGCTGTCGCCCGCCTGCGCCAGCCTCGACATGTTTCGCGACTACGCTCAGCGCGGCGATGTGTTCGCCGCCGCGGTACACGCGCTCAAGTGGCCCCCGCGATGAATACCACCACCATGTCCTATGGGGTACGCGCGCGGGAGCGAATGCCCTTCGCGTGGGACACCGTCACGCTGGGGTTGGTGGCCGCGCTGTTGCTGGTCGGCATGATCGTGGTCACTTCCGCCTCCATGTCGATCGCCGCCAAGGATCTCGGCGACCCGTTTTACTTTTTGGAGCGTCAGTTCGTATTCGGCTTGGTTGGGGTGCTGTGCGCCTGGGTGCTCACGCGTGTGCCGGTGCATGTGTGGGACCAGTACAGCTTGGCGTTATTGCTGTTCGGATTGCTGCTGCTGTTCTTGGTGCTGATCCCGGGTCTGGGCGCGACGGTCAACGGCGCGCGGCGGTGGATGCGCATCGGCCCGATGAATTTCCAAGTCTCCGAACTCGCCAAAGTGCTGGTTCTGACCTGGGTGTGCAGCTATTGCGTACGCAAGCGCGCCGAGCTCACGCAAACGTTTCCCGGTCTCGCCAAACCGGTCGGATTGTTGACCGTCACCGCGGCGTTGCTGCTGCTCGAACCGGACTTCGGCGCCGCCACCGTTTTGTTCGCCACCGGTTTCGCGGTGCTGTTCGTTGCCGGTGCGCGCCTGCGTTACGTCGTATTGCTCGTCTGCGGGGCGGCGATGGCATTCGCGGTGCTGGCGCTGACCTCGGCCTATCGCCTGAAGCGGCTCACCGGGTTTTTGCATCCTTGGGATGACCCGTTCAACGGCGGTTTTCAGTTGACGCAGTCGCTGATCGCGATCGGTCGCGGCTCGTGGTTCGGCGTCGGTCTCGGCAGCAGCGTGCAGAAGTTGTTTTATTTGCCGGAGGCGCACACCGACTTCGTGTTCGCCGTGCTCGCCGAGGAACTGGGATTGGTGGGCGTGATCGGAGTGCTGGCCTTGTTCGTCGCGCTGGTGTGGCGTGCCTTTCATATTTCGCGCATGGCAACGCAGGCGGGCATGCAGTTTCAAGCCTACGTGGCGCTCGCCTTCGGCGTGTGGCTCGGCCTGCAGGCCATCGTGAACATCGGCGTCAACATGGGGATGTTGCCGACCAAGGGCCTGACGCTGCCGCTGCTCAGCTACGGCCGCAGCAGTTTGCTGGTCAGCTTGGGTTGGCTCGGCGTGTTGCTGCGGATCTATCACGAGATCAAATGCACATCGCGCTCTGCCGTGATGCGCATGCCGGAGGCACCGCGATGACGACCAAACCGGTGCTGATCATGGCGGGCGGTACGGGTGGGCATGTATTCCCCGCTCTCGCGGTGGCGAGGGTATTGCGGGAGCGAGGGGTCGCCGTGGTGTGGCTGGGCGTGCCCGCCAGCATGGAGTCGCGCTTGGTGCCGGCGAACGGGTTCCCGATCGAGTGGGTGCGGGTCGCGGGAATTCGCGGCAAGGGCCTGGCGGCGTGGGCGCTGGCGCCGCTGCGCGTGGCCAGCGCCGTGCTGCAGTCGCTGCGAATCTTGCGCCGCGTGCGACCGCGCGCCGTGCTCGGCGCGGGCGGCTACGTGAGCGGGCCGGGCGGTATCGCCGCATGGCTGCTGCGCATTCCGCTGCTGATCCACGAACAGAATGCCATTGCCGGTTTGACCAACCGCTGGCTGTCGCGCATTGCCTGGCAAGTGTTGGAGGCATTTCCCGGCAGTTTTCGCGCGGGCGCGCACGCCCGTACCATCGGCAACCCCGTGCGGGCAGACATCGCGGGTGTCGCGGAGCCCGCGGTGCGCTTTGCCGGCCGCGGCCCCCGGGCGCGCTTGCTGGTGTTCGGCGGCAGTCAGGGTGCACAGCGTCTGAATGCCGTGGTGCCGCAGGCGCTGTCGCGCCTGGATCCCGCGCGGCGCCCGCAGGTCCGCCACCAGGCCGGTGAGCGGGGCCTCGAGGCCGCGCGCGCCGCCTATCTCGCGCTCGAGGTCGAGGCGGAGGTTCTACCGTTCATCGAGGACATGGCCGCGGCGTACGCGTGGGCGGATCTGGCGCTGTGTCGCGCCGGCGCCATGACCATCACTGAATTGCAGGCCGCCGGCCTGGGCGCACTGCTCGTGCCGCTGGCGGTGGCCACCGACGATCACCAAACCAGGAACGCCGAGGCGATGGTGCGGATCGGCGCGGGACGCGTGCTGCGGGAGCGCGATCTGGCGCCGGACACATTGAGCGCATGTATCGCGGAGCTCACGGCGGACCGGACGCAAATGCTCAAGATGGCGGTCGCGGCGCGGTCGTCGCGGAACATCGACGCGGCGGCGCGCCTGGCGGATCTGTGCATGGCGGCAGGGAGCGCGACGGCATGAACGATCGCATGCGCCGCATTCATCTCATTCACCTGGTCGGCATCGGCGGCAGCGGCATGAGCGGGATCGCCGAGGTGTTGCTCAACTTGGGCTACGAAGTGCAGGGCTCGGATCTCAAGGCCAACGCCGTGACGCAGCGTCTTGCGCGCCTCGGCGCGAAGATTTTCTTGGGCCATGCCGCCGAGCATTTGGGGAAGGCGGACGTGGTAGTCGTGTCGAGCGCCGTCAGCCGCGCGAACCCCGAGGTCGCGGCGGCGCTCGCGACGCGCATACCGGTGGTGCCGCGCGCGGAGATGCTCGGCGAATTGATGCGATTTCGGTATTCCGTCGCCGTCGCGGGCACCCACGGCAAGACCACCACGACGAGTTTGGTCGCCAGTGTGCTTGCAGAAGGCGGACTCGATCCGACTTTCGTCATCGGCGGCCGCTTGAAGAGCGCGGACAGCAACGCACGGCTCGGCGCAGGCCGTTACTTGGTGGCCGAAGCGGATGAGAGCGACGCGTCGTTCATGCACTTGCAGCCGATGATCGCCATCGTCACCAACATCGACAACGATCATCTGGCGACCCACGACGGGGATTTCGCGCGGCTCAAACAGAGCTTCGTCGATTTTCTGCACAATCTTCCGTTCTATGGACTCGCAGTGCTGTGCGTCGATGACGGCCACGTGCAGAGCATCCTGGAAGCCGTCGCCCGACCCATCCACACCTACGGATTCTCCGCCACCGCCGATGTTCGCGCGGTCGACGTCGAGCGCATGGGTTTGCAGTCGCGCTTTACGGCGTTGCGTGAGGGGCGTGCGCCGCTCAGCCTGACGATCAATTTGCCGGGGCGGCACAATGTGCTCAATTCGCTGGCGGCGGTCGCAGTGGCCACCGAGCTGGGTGTCGCCGACACCGCCATCCAGAGGGCATTGGCCAATTTTCAGGGCATCGATCGACGGCTGCAGCAGCTCGGCGAGATTCATTGGCCGGGCGGAAGCGCGCTGATCATAGACGACTATGCTCATCATCCCACCGAAGTCGCGGCCACTCTCGACGCCGTGCGCCAGGGATGGCCGTCGCGCCGTCTGGTGCTGGCATTTCAGCCGCATCGCTACACTCGAACGCGTGATTTGCTCGATGATTTCGGCCGGGTGCTCGGCGAGTGCGACGTTCTGCTCGTTACCGAAGTCTATGCGGCAGGGGAGGCGACGATCGCCGGTGCCGACGGACGCGCCATCTGCCGCGCCGTGCGCACGCGCGGGCTCATCGAACCGGTCTTCGTGGAGCGCGTCGATGATCTCGCCGAGGCGCTGCGCAGCGTGCTGCATGATGGCGACGTCGTGCTCACCATGGGCGCGGGCAACATAGGCTCGATCGCGCAAGAACTCAAGAGCCGTTTCGCGGCGGGAGCGGCGGCATGAACGGCCTGGCGAACAGCGAAGGGCCGGCGCTCGCACCCGAGTTTGCGACCCGCGTTTTGCGCGATGTGCCCATGTCCAAGCACACCTCGTGGCATGCCGGCGGACCCGCCGACCTCTACTTCATCCCGCGCGACGTCATGGATTTGGCGGCCTTCATCCGCCAGCTGCCGGCCGATCTGCCGGTGTTGTGGGTGGGTCTCGGCAGCAATCTATTGGTGCGCGACGGCGGAGTGCGCGGCGCGGTGGTGTCGACGCACGGCGCGCTCGGTGTTCTCGAGCGCATCAGCGCCACGCGCATCCATGCGGAGGCGGGCGTGCCCTGCGCGCGCATCGCCCGGCAATGCGTGAAATGGGGTTTGGGGCCCGCGGAATTCCTGGCCGGTATCCCCGGTACTCTCGGAGGAGCGCTCGCGATGAATGCCGGCGCGTGGGGCGGCGAGACCTGGCCACACGTGCTCGAAGTGGACGTACTGGATCGCCGCGGTGCGCGGCACACGCGCACGCCCGCCGACTATGAGATCGGGTACCGGCACGTGCGCGGACCCGCCGACGAATGGTTCGTCGGCGCGCGTCTGGAGTTCGAACGCAAGCCGGGGCAGAGCGACGCCGCCATTCGCGAGCTGCTGGAGCGCCGCAAACAGACGCAGCCGATCGGCGAATGGAG
>Ga0181521_10001139_pt1 | contig 32940 bp, 30 predicted proteins | sample PEATcosm2014_Bin_32_FD_119764 | JGI IMG/M metagenome (GOLD analysis project Ga0181521, IMG submission 119764) | Peatland microbial communities from MTU Mesocosm Facility, Houghton, MI, USA - PEATcosm2014_Bin02_60_metaG | ecosystem: Environmental > Terrestrial > Soil > Wetlands > Peat | place...
CCACCCAGCCAAACGGATGGATTGCAAAGGCTGCGCCTTTGCTGGGGGTCCAGGGGGCAAAGCCCCCTGGCGGGTTTCAGGGCAGAGCCCTGGCCTTGCTGCCCTCACCCGATGGCCCTGGTTCGGATAACACGCATCGCGGCTCCGGTGGTGCCGATCGGGGCAACCGCACCCGCGACCCCAGCCCGCCGCCACGCTATAACCCCCCGATGCCCGCCCCGGAGCCCCGCGCCAACCCCCTTCTGCTCGGCCACGCGACCGCCGAGGCTACGCTGCTGGACGCCATGCGCGCCGGCCGCCTGCACCACGCCTGGCTGATCACCGGTCCGGACGGGGTCGGCAAAGCCACGCTCGCCTACCGCTTCGCCCGCTTCCTGCTGTCCGGTCGCCCCGCCGGCGACAGCCTGTATCTCGAACCCACCCACCCCACCTTTCGCCGCGTCGCCGCCGCCAGCCACGCCGATCTCAACGTCACCGAGCGCGCCTACGACCCCAAGCGCCGCCGCATGCGCACCCAGATCGCCGTCGAGGATGTCCGCAAGATCAACGGCTTCATGGCGCTCACTCCGGCCGAGGGCGGCTGGCGCGTTGCCATCGTCGACGGCGCCGAAGACCTCAACCAGGCCTCCGGCAACGCCCTGCTGAAAATCCTGGAAGAGCCGCCCAGCCGGGCGATCCTGCTGCTGGTCTGCGCTGCCCCCGGCCGCCTGCCGCCGACCATCCGCAGCCGCTGCCGCCGCCTGCGCCTGTCGCCGCTGCCCGACGAGCCGATGACAACCCTGCTGGCCGACTACCTGCCGGAACTCGGCCCCGACGAGCGCGGCCGGCTTGTCACCCTGGCCGACGGTTGCCCCGGCCGCGCCCTGCTGCTGGCGGAGGAGGAGGGCCTGAAGATCGCCGCCCTGGTGGACCAGGTGTTCGCCGACCTGCCGAACCTGCCGCCGATGCGCGCGTTGGAGGTTGCCGACGCGCTCGGCCGCAGCGAGACCGGGTTCTCGACGTTCATGGACCTGCTGCGCGCCGACCTCGCCGCCGCGGTGCGCGACGCGGCACGCGGCCAGGCTGACCCGGACCAGATGCGGTTCGTCGGGATGCGCCGGCTTGATGCCTGGGGCGAGGTGTGGCACGGCCTGACCCGCTTGCAGGACGAGACCGAACGCTTCGCCCTGGACAAGCGCCAGGCGCTCATCGAAGGCCTGGGCTTGCTGTCGGGAAAAATGCAATGACCAAGCGGTTTTACGTCACCACACCGATCTATTACGTGAACGGCCCGCCGCATATCGGCCACGCCTACGCCTCGGTCGCCGCCGACGTGCTGGCGCGCTGGAAGCGGCTGGACGGGTTCGACGTGTTCTATCTGACCGGCACCGACGAGCATGGCCAGAAGGTGGAACAGGCCGCGCGCGACGCGGGGCTGGACCCGCAGACCTACACCGACCGGATTTCCGCCGAGTTCCAGGACATGACCCGCACGATGGGGGTCTCCAATGACGACTGGATCCGCACGACGGAGCAGCGGCACAAGGTGTCCTGCGCCGAGCTGTGGCGGCGGATCGCGCAGGCAGGCGACATCTATCTCGGTCACTACGAAGGCTGGTACGCCGTTCGTGATGAAGCATTCTACGACGAGGAGGAGCTGATTGCCGGCCCGGACGGCACCAAGGTGGCACCGACGGGCGCGCCGGTCGCCTGGGTGCGCGAGCCGTCGTATTTCTTCAAGCTGGCGTCCTGGCAGGACCGGTTGCTGAAGTTTTATGAGCAACATCCTGATTTCATTGCTCCTGCCGCGCGTCGCAACGAGGTATTGGGGTTCGTGCATGGCGGGCTGCGCGACCTGTCGATCAGCCGCACCACGCTGAAGTGGGGCATCCCGGTGCCGGATGCCCCGGGCCACGTGATGTATGTCTGGCTGGACGCGCTGACCAACTACGTCACCGCCTGCGGCTTCCCGGACGAGACCGCGCCGCGCTGGCAATTCTGGCCGGCCGACCTGCACCTGATCGGCAAGGACATCCTGCGCTTTCACGCGGTCTATTGGCCGGCCTTCCTGATGTCCGCCGGGCTGCCGCCGCCGCACCGGGTTTTTGCCAGCGGCTGGTGGACCGTCGAGGGCGAGAAGATGAGCAAGTCGCTCGGCAACGTCATCGATCCGCGCGACCTGGTGGCCACGTTCGGCCTCGACCCGGTGCGCTTCTTCCTGCTGCGTGAGGTGCCGTTCGGCAATGACGGCGACTACAGCCGCCGGGCGCTGATCAGCCGGATGAACGTCGAGCTGGCGAACGACCTGGGCAACCTGGCGCAACGCTCGCTGACGCTGATCGCGCGCAACGGCGGGGGCGTGCTGCCGGGCAGGGGGCCTGTCACCGAGGACGATGCCGGCCTGCGCGACGCCGCCGCCGCGCTGCCGGACCTGCTGCGGCGCTGCATGGACCAGCAGACCTTCCACGAGGCGCTGGAGGAGGTGTGGAAGGTGATCCGCGCCGCCAACGGCTATATCGACCGGCAGGCGCCCTGGGCGCTGGCGAAAACCGACAAGGCGCGGATGGGCGCGGTGCTGCGCGTGCTGGCCGACGCGCTGCGGGTGATTGCCACGGTGTTGCAGCCGTTCATGCCCGGCAGCATGGCGCGGATGCTGGATCAGCTCGCGGTGCCGGCGGAGGCCCGCTCGCTGGCCGATCTGGCGACCCCGCTGGCCGACGGCACGGTTCTGCCGGCGCCGCAGGGCGTATTCCCCCGGTATGTGGAGCCCGCGACGTGATGGGGGCGATTGAGTCGAGCAAAGGCCTCCCCCTCCCCTTGAGGGAGGGGGTTGGGGGGAGGGGTTGGTGCGCTCGGAACCGGCGGGCGCACCAACCCCTCCTCCCACCCCCCTCCCTCAAGGGGAGGGGGAGGATACCCGCTATCGCTACACCGAACCGCGTAAGCCCCTCATGCTGATCGATTCCCACTGCCACCTGGACTACTTCACCCCGGCCGAACTCCCGAACGTCCTCGCGCGCGCGGCTGAGGCCGGGGTCGGCGAGATGGTCACCATCGGCACCACGCTGGAGCAATCTGCCCGCCTGCCGGCCATGGCGGAGGCGCACCCGAACCTCTGGTGCACCGCCGGTGTGCATCCGCACCACGCCGCGGAGGCCCCGATCCCGACGCCCGAAACCCTTGCAGCGATGACGCGGCACCCGAAAGTCATCGGCATCGGCGAGTCCGGCCTGGACTACTTCTACGACCGTGCCCCCCGCGACGTGCAGCAGCGGAATTTTCGCGCGCATATTCGGGCCGCCCGGTTGGCCGGGGTGCCGCTCGCCATCCACGCTCGCGACGCCGACGACGACATCGCGGCAATCCTGCAAGACGAACGCGATACCGGAGGCGAATTCGCTTTCCTCCTGCACTGCTTCAGCTCCTCCCGCCGCCTCGCCGAGGCCGGCATCGCGCTCGGTGGTTCCGTCAGCTTCTCCGGCATCCTGACCTTCCCGAAATCGAGCGAACTCCGCGACATCGCCCGCGACGTTCCGACGGACCGTCTGCTGGTGGAGACCGACGCGCCCTACCTTGCGCCCGTCCCGCTGCGCGGCAAGCGCAACGAACCGGCCTATGTCGCCCACACCGCGCGCGTGCTGGCGGAGGTTCGCGGCATGACGCCGGACGCCCTGGCCGACCTCACCACGGCGAACTTCCGCCGCCTGTTCCGCAAGGCCGCCTGACAACCGCCATGCGTATCACCTTGCTCGGAACCGGCGGCTCGGCCGGCGTACCGCTGATCGGCGGCACGGACGGTGCCGGCGACTGGGGTGCCTGCGATCCTACCGAGCCACGCAACCAGCGCACCCGCGCCAGCATCGTGGTGGAAAGCGGGGAGGGGACCCGGCTGCTGGTGGACACCGGACCGGACCTGCGCGCCCAGCTCCTCGCCTGCCGCATCCCCCGTGTGGACGCCGTGCTCTACACCCACCCGCATGCCGACCACATCACCGGCATCGACGAGGTCCGCATCCTCAACCGCCTGGTGAACCGGCCGCTGGACGCCTTTGCCACCCGCGCCACGCTGGACGAACTGACCCGCCGCTTTGCCTATGCGTTCCGCCCCTGGGAGCCGCCCAACTTCTACCGTCCCGTACTGGTGGCGCGCGAAGTCACCGCCGGCGAGACGATCCATACCGCCGGCATGGCGGTACGGCTGTTCGCCCAGGACCACGGGCGGATCCAGTCGCTCGGGCTGCGCATCGGCGCGTTCGCCTATTCCACCGACGTCGTCGCGCTGAACGACGCGGCGTTCGAGGCGCTGGCCGGCATCGATACCTGGGTCGTCGGCTGCTTCCTGCGCCAGGGCCCGCATTGGACCCACGCCGATCTCCCCGCCGTGCTGGGATGGATCGCGCGGGTGCGCCCGCGGCGCACCGTGCTGACCCATATGGGCACCGACATGGACTGGGCCTGGCTGGCCGCGCACCTGCCGGCCGGCGTCGAGGCCGGCTACGACGGCATGGTGCTGGACATCACGCCGGCTGCTTCCACGCCCGCCAGCCCGGCAGTTGCAGGATGAAGACCGAGAACAACAGGCGAACGTTGCGCACCACCCGGATATCCATGCCGACCGGCGTGCCGTCGGGCCGATAGCGCAGCCGCGCGCCGCGGCCGTCGTCCAGCGGGTCCGCCATGACTTGCTCGATCTCCACATGGGTGCCGCGCCGGCGGTCGTAGCGCAGCAGCTTCCATTGACCGGCGCGCGTATAGGCCTCCGACGACGTGCTGACGTCGAATTTTCGCGTCTGCTCGTCCTCGACCCGCACATTGCCGACGCCGGCGGCAAAGCCCCGGGCGGAGCCGCCGGATACCTGGCCCTTGGCACCAATCTCGATCCACGGCACGCGCTTGCGCGGCAGTGCGTCGAGCAAGGTCCGGGCATCCTCGGCGCTGAAAGTGTCGGGGTCGCCGAAGATCAGCCGATCGACGACGGCGGTGATCAGCAGGCGATCAACGGCGGTGGTTGCTGCGCGCATGGCGCGTCGGGGGTGCCACGGGACTGGTTAACGAAGCAACCACCTTCCGGCGCCGTGTTTACTTAACATAATATTCCTTATGCGGCATTCGTATGTAGCGGCAATATACAGATGTCACCCGCCTCACCGCTAGAGATGTCACTCGGGCACTCCGTCGCCGTGGCATGCGGGCTGGAACAGCGCGCCGCATTCCGCGGCGCCCGACCCATCGTCACGCGCCGGCACCCGAGCCGGCGCTTCCCCGGCGCTCCGGCACCGGATACCATCCGGCTCGACCTCCAGAGATCGCGTATGTCCGATCGTCCCCCCGACATGTCCGCGCGCCGCCCGCCGCGCATCATCGCCATCGCCAACCAGAAAGGCGGCGTCGGCAAGACCACGACCGCGATCAACCTGGCCGCCGCCCTGGCCGCCGGCAACGAGCGGGTGCTGCTGATCGACCTGGATCCGCAAGGCAACGCCTCGACCGGCCTGGGCGTGTTGCGCGCCGACCGCCCGCGCGGCAGTTACGCCGTGCTGTTCGGCGGCGTCCCGGCGGCCGAGGCCGCGCAGGCCACGCTCGTCCCGAACCTGTGGCTCATTCCGGCCGAAACCGACCTCGCCGGCGCGGAGGTCGAGCTGGTCGGCACCAGGCGGCGCGAGTTCCAGTTGCGCGATCAGTTGACCGCGGTTCGCCGCGACACCGCCTATAGCTTCGTGCTGATCGACTGCCCGCCCAGCCTGGGCCTGCTGACGCTCAATGCCCTGGTGGCGGCGGATTCCGTCCTGGTGCCCCTGCAATGCGAATTTTATGCGTTGGAGGGAATCAGCAGTTTGTTGCATACCATCGAGGTGGTGCGCCGAAACTTCAATCCTTCTTTGCAGTTGCAGGGTGTTGTGCTGACGATGTTCGATCGCCGTAACCGGCTGTCCGACCTGGTGGCGAGCGACGCCCGCAGCCATTTCGGCGACTGGGTCTACGACACCGTCATCCCCCGTAACGTCCGCATCGGCGAGGCGCCAAGCCACGGCCAGCCGGTCCTGCTGTACGACGTCCGCTCGCCCGGCTCGCAGGCCTACATCGCCATGGCCGCCGAATTGCTCCAGCGCGAACATGCCACGGCGCAGCGCAAGCTGCGGTCGGCCTCCTGATGACCACGAAACCCACCCGCCTGCCGCTCGGCCGGGGACTGGCGTCCCTGCTGGGCAACATCGCCGTCCCGCCCCCCGGGGGACCGGACGTCGCCGCGCCCCCCGGCCTGCGGCAGATTCCGCTGGATCTGCTGGACCCCAGCCCGTTCCAGCCCAGGGTGGCGTTCCCGCAGGAGAGCCTGGACGAGCTGGCCGACTCGATCCGTGCGCGCGGCATCCTGCAACCGATCCTGGCGCGTTCGCACCCGACGCAGCCGGAACGCTTCTACATCGTCGCCGGCGAGCGTCGCTGGCGCGCCGCCGGGCTCGCCGGCCTGCACGAGGTGCCGGCGATCGTCCGCGAGATGTCCGATGCCGAGGCGGCCACCGCCGCGCTGATCGAGAACCTCCAGCGCGAAGACCTCAATCCGATGGAGGAGGCCGAGGGCTACAGCCGTCTGCTGGACGAGATGCGGGTGACCCAGGAGAAATTGGCCGAGACGCTCGGCAAGTCCCGATCCCAGGTCACCAACGCGCTGCGCTTGCTCAACCTGCCGCCGGCGGTGCAGGCCGAGGTGCGCAAAGGCACCCTCTCCTTCGGCCATGCCCGCGCCTTGCTCAGCCATCCGGACCCCGAGGCGATGGCGGGCGTGGTGCACGCGCGCGGCCTGACGGTGCGGCAGACCGAGGCGCTGGCCTCGCGCGGCACCACCGCCGGCAAGGCGCGTTCGGGCGAGCCCCGTCCGACCGCGGACGTGGCGGCGCTGGAGGGTCGGCTGACGGAACGGCTGGGTTTCCAGGCGCGAGTCACCGCCGACCGCCAGGGTCGCGTGTCGGTGGTGCTGCAGTTCGCCGACGTGCACCAGCTCGAGGCCTGGGTTGCGGGGTTGGCTTCGTAAAATCCTCTCCCGCTGCGCGGGAGAGGTCGAGGCGCGCAGCGACGAGGGTGAGGGTGCCGCGAACGCCCGGTACTCCTGCCTCGCACCGGCACGGGACAACAGCGTGCCGACCCGATCACCCGCACCTTCCGTGCTCACGCACCTTCCGTGCTCACGCATCTCGGCCTCGCGCGCGCATGGCGCGAGAGAGGTTTGTCCGATCGATCACGAAAATGTGTTGCTGCACCTGCTAAGAGAATGTCAATATTCTTGTCGTATCCTATCGTTGCCGTCGCGCCGGAAGAGCGCCGCGGCGCGGCGTCCAAGGGGCAGGAGCTGACGCAGGTTCCGAGGTTCCCGATGATGCTTTCCCTCCCGCGTATGTTCAACCTGTTGCATGGCTTGCCGCATCTGCCGCCACGCCTCGCCCAGCCGACCGCGGCGCCTGGCCGGCGGCCGACGGCATCGCCTCTGCCCGCCGAAAGCCCCGGCTTCCTGCACGCCGGATTCGCTCCCTTCGAGCCTGACCTGACGGGCGAGATCCGCCAGGCGCTCGGCGAGGAAGCCGCCCGCCGCGCGGGAGACGTGCCATGAAGCTCCCCAAGCGGCAGCCCCGCGACAATGAGACACTCTCCGGCACCATCGACAGTTTGCTGACGGCGTGCACCGTCGTCCTGCTGCTGGCCAGCCTGGGTGGGCTCGCCATGCTGTTTGCCAGCCTGCATATCGGTCTGCGGGTCGGCGACATCCTGGTGTTCAAGCCGGAGGCGACCGTCGCCGACAGCCTGCCGGTGACGGCAACCCGGTCGGCCTCCCTGCCCCAGCGATCCGCGACAGCGCAGACCTGCACGCTCGATCCGGCGGTCATGGCGCATAACGGCGGCAGTCTCGTGGTCGAGACGAAATCGCTCATCCAGCCGGTCTATGGCGTGCATTGGGTCGGTGCGCATACCAGCACGGGCGCCGGGGATTGCGGCGGGTCGGTGGATCTGACCATGTCGCGCATGGATTTGCAGACTTTGGTCAACGCGATCGGCGGATTCAGCTTCAACAGCCGGGGCAACGTCCTGTAACGCAAATCCGGCCTGTGCGCCGAAACAGGGCAATCGGGCGAACGAAGGAAGCTCAGGGCTCTGCCCTGAAACCCGCCAGGGGGCTTTGCCCCCTGGCCCCCCAGCAAAGGCGCAGCCTTTGCAATCCATCCGTTTGGCTGGTTGGACGGGAGGGGGGACGGCGCGCTGCGCCGGTGTCGCCACGGTGGCGACACCGGCGCAGCGCGCCGTCCCCCCTCCCGTCCAGCCACCCCAACAGAAGGGTCTCAAGGGCTCCGCCCTTGGCGGGGCTCCAAGGGGCAGAGCCCCTTGGTGGGGTTCCAGGGGCAAAGCCCCTGGCCTTGCTTCCTTCACCCGATTGTCCTGTTGCGCCGGACCCCCTGCCCGCCTTATCCGCCGCGCATGACCTCCTCCTCCGCCTCGCCCGAGGCCGAACTCCGCCGCTTGCTCGACATCATGGCCGCATTGCGCGACCCGGCCGGCGGCTGCCCCTGGGACCAGCAGCAGGACTTCGACTCGATCGCCCCCTACACGATCGAGGAAGCCTACGAGGTCGCCGACGCCATCGCCCGGCGCGACTTCGCCGCTCTGCCCGACGAACTCGGCGACCTGCTGTTCCAGGTGGTCTATCACGCGCGCATGGCTGAGGAAGCCGGCCGCTTCGCCTTCGCCGATGTGGCGCGCGCCATCGCCGACAAGATGATCCGCCGCCATCCGCACGTCTTCGGCGATGCGGCGGCCCGCGATGCCGCGGCGCAAACCGCCGCCTGGGAGGCGCAGAAATCCGCCGAACGCGCCGCCCGCGCGGAGACCGGCGTGCTCACCGGTGTGCCGACCGCCCTGCCCGCCCTGGTCCGCGCCGCCAAGCTGACCGCCCGCGCCGCGCGCGTCGGCTTCGACTGGCCCAACGCCGAGGCGGTGCTTGAGAAACTGGATGAAGAAGTTGCCGAGCTGCGCGCCGAGCTGGATCAGGCCGATCCGGCGCGGTTGACCGACGAGGTGGGCGACCTGCTGTTCGTGCTCGCCAACCTCGCACGCAAGTTGAACCTCGACCCGGAGGCCTGCCTGCGCCACGCCAACCGGAAGTTCATGCACCGCTTCCAGGCAATGGAACAACGTGCGGAAGTTACGGGAAACACGCTAGCCGACATGTCGCTGGAGGAAATGGAAGCGGCATGGCAGATAATTAAGCAAAATCAGACCTCTGCAGTGTGATCTTGGGCGTCGGCACCGCCGCCCCGATTTTGCCCCCCAACCGACGCCCGTGCGGCAGGCAAGTCAGTACGGGCGTGTACGGTCCGCTTATGATCGGCCAAGACGGGGGCGCCCCCAGCCCATAGCGGCAGGAAGCAGGCGGGCAGCCAAACGGAGACGCAGCCTCAGTACGGCGTGGGTGCGCCGCCACCGATCCCCGGGGTCGAGCCACCCGGCACGAACTTGCCGATGTTGCCGAACAACTGCTGGAGGAAGCCCGCCTCGGTGCCCGGCGATGGCGTGGTGCGGGCGATCACCGACACCGGCATCGCATCCGCCTGGCCCTTCACGTCGATACGCTCCAGCACGCCGGCGTCGTTGAACGTGGCAATCACGACCTTCTGGCTGACCACCGCCGGGGTCTCGCCGATGCGCTTCTGGGTCTGTTCGCCGATATAGATCCAGGTGTTGTCGTCGAACGTGGCATGCGCGGTGGGCGAGCCGATCAGCGCGGTGACGTCCTGCTTCGTCGAGGTGCCTGGCGTCAGCTCCTTCAACTGGTCCGCATCCGGGTGATTGCCGCGCACCGTCGGCGGCGGCGCCAGCCAGCCGCAGCCGGCGAGCAACAGACTGAGTCCCAGCGCGGCAGCGCGGGCGATGGACGATCTGGACATGCTATTCCTCAAGGCGGGCGGCAGCTTCGGCTGGACGGGAAACCGCCGCAATCCTAACTGTGCGTGTCACGTCCGCGCCCGCGCTGTCAATCGGCGATGCGGCGGTGGCGGGCGCGACCGGTCGGGAAAGGAACAACGTTGGCCGCATTCTTCGGTCTGGCACGGCGAGGCCGCCACGAGCGCGCCGGATTCAACCTCTACGCGACGGCGGTGGCGGCGGCGCGCGAGCGATTGCTGTATCAGTCGCTCGGCGTGGCCGACACGCTGGACGGCCGGTTCGACCTGGTGTGCCTGCACGCTTTCCTGCTGGTCCGCCGGCTGCAGCGCGAAGCGGAACCGGGGCCGACCCTGGCGCAGGCGGTGTTCGACGCGATGTTCAGCGACATGGATGTGAGTCTGCGGGAAATGGGGGTCGGCGACCTGTCGGTCGGCCGCCGGGTGCGCGCGATGTGGGAGGCGTTCAACGGCCGCGCCCACGCCTATGAGGCGGCGCTGGCGGCGGGCGACGCGGCGGCCCTGGAGGCAGCCCTGGTGCGCAATGTGTGGCGTGGCGCAGCGCCGCCGGACGGCTGCGCCGCTGCCCTCGCCCGGCTGGTCACGGCGCAGGCGGCATTTCTCGATCGCCAGGAGTTTGCTGACCTTGCCGGCGGCAGTGCGGCCTTCCTGCCGCCGGCGGAGGCGCTGTCCGCGGCCCGGTAAATGCCATGACGCCGAAGGCACCGCCATGACGCCGGAGGCATCGCCGTGACGATGGAGGCACCGCGTGACGATGGAGCCACCGCTATGACGACGAGGGTACTGCCATGACGACTGAATTGCACCGCCCGGTGCCGGCGGACCGGGTCGGCCCGACCGGGCTGGAGGTGACCCTGGAGGCCGACGAAGCCGAGCGCGCGGCGTTGGCGCGGCGCATGCAGGTGCCCGGCGTGCTGGCGTTGCGTTGCACCTTCCGCCTGGTGCGGCTGACCGCCGAGTGCGTCCTGGCCGAGGGCCACCTGCTTGCCCAGGTGGTGCAAACCTGCGTGGTCTCGCTCGACGACTTCGCGGCGCAGATCGACGAGCACTTCCGTGTCCGTTTCGTGCCGGCCGGGCAGGAGAGCGACGATCCCGATCCGGAGGCCGACGACGAAATCGGCTACACCGGCAGCATGCTCGATCTGGGCGAGGCGGCGGCGGAGCAATTGGCGCTGGCGCTCGACCCCTATCCGCGGGCCCCGGGGGCCGCGCTGCCGGAGATCGAGGCGAATGCTGACGCACATCCGTTCGCCGCGCTACGCCGCCGGCACTGATCAGAGGTGTATGGCCTCCAACCTCGGGCCCGAAGCTCTGCGTTGAACTTTGCTTGCGCGCGCCTGCCCCACCGGCATCGCTCTGGACGCGGCGCAACTGCCGGCCGATGCTCCCCGCATGATCCGCAAGCTGCTGACCGTCATCGAGGAAACCCACCAGGAGGCTGGCCAGGACATCAAGCCTCCCACCCGCAAGGCCGCCGCCATCGCGGTGATCGGCAATCCGTTCGCCGGCCGCTTCGTCGATGACCTCACGGAGTTGATCGACCTCGGCGCCCTGCTCGGCACGCTGCTGGGGGAGCGGGCGGTGCGCGCACTCGGCATCGCCCCCGCCGATGTGCACAGCTACGGCAAGGCCGCCATCGTCGGCGAGAACGGCGAGCTGGAGCATGCCGCAGCGATCCTGCACCCCAGGTTGGGCGCGCCGTTGCGGCTGGCGGTGGAGCAAGGCGCGGCGATCATCCCCAGCGCCAAGAAGCGCGGCGGGATGGGCGCGGCGATCGACGTGCCGCTGGGCCACAAGGACGACGCCTGGACGTTCAGCCATTTCGACGCGATGGAGGTGCGCGTGCCCGACGCACCGCGCGCCAACGAGATCGTGGTGGCAGTGGTGGTGACCGATGCCGGCCGGCCGCTGCCGCGCATTACCGGCTCGCCCCCGCCGGCGCCATCACGCGACCCGGCCGCGCCACGCGACCCGACCCCGCCACGCGACCCGGCCGCGCCACGCGACCCGACCCCGCCACGCAACCCGGCAGCGCAACGCGAATCGGGATAACGCCGCGGCATTCGGGGGAGGAACATGACAACCATCGGCTCGGTCGCGGCGGGACACGCCGCCATGATGATACCGTCGCGCCGCCGGTTCGTTGTCATGACGCTGCTGTTCGTGACGGTGGTCATCAACTATCTCGACCGCAGCAACATGTCGATCGCGGCGCCGGCGCTGGCCGGCGCGTTCCATCTCGATCCGGTGCAACTCGGACTGGTGTTCTCGGCGTTCGGCTGGACCTACACGCCGTTCCAGTTGCCTGGCGGCTGGCTGGTGGATCGGGTGCATCCGCGCATCCTCTACCCCGCGACGATCATGTTGTGGTCGCTCGCCACGCTGACGCTCGGCATGGCGACCGGATTGCTGTCGCTGATCGTGCTGCGCATGGCGGTCGGGCTGTTCGAGGTCCCGACGTTCCTGATCAACAACCGCATCGCCACGACGTGGTTCGGCGAGAAGGAACGCGCCACCTGCATCGCCGTCTACACCGCGGCGGAGTCCGTCGGCCTGGCCTTCATGACGCCGCTGCTGTTCTGGCTGAAGGTGGCGTTCGGCTGGCCGTCGGTGTTCTTTTTCACCGGCGCGCTGGGCCTGGTGTGGGCCTGCATCTTCTTCCGCGGCTACCGCGATCCGCCCGAGATGCCCGGCGTCAACGCCGCGGAGCTGCGGCTGATCACCGACAGCGGCGGCATCCCCGACCTGTCGTCCCGGGGTGTCGCGCGTCGTGCCGCTCAGGGCGGTTCGCTGTGGCGCGACCTGTCGATCGTGCTGGGCCGGCGCAAGTTGTGGGGCATCTATTTCGGTCATTTCGTCTGGGGCACCGTCGGCACGTTCTTCCGAAGCTGGTTTCCCACCTACCTGGTCACCTATCGGCACTTCACCTTCATCAAGGCCGGGTTCTACGTCTCGCTGCCGTTCATCGCGGTGTTCTGCGGCGTGCTGTTCTCCGGAGTGATCTCCGACGGCCTGGTGCGGCGCGGCTACAGCCTGACCTTCGCGCGCAAGGCGCCGATCATCGGCGGGCTGGTGCTGTCCACCAGCATCGTCGGCGCCAACTACGTGGACAACCAGGAGCTGATCATCCTGTTTTTGACATTTGCATTCTTCTGCAACGGCGTCGCCTCGATCCACTGGTCGCTGGTCTCCGCCACCGCGCCGGAGCGGCTGATCGGCCTGACCAGTTCGGTGTTCAACTGCCTGGGCGGCGTGGCCGGCATCCTGTCGCCGATCATCATCGGTTTTCTCCTCCGTGCCGGCGATTTCCGGCTGCCGCTGGTGTTCATTGCAGCGATCGAGGTGCTGGGCGTGTTCTCCTATATCTTCGTGGTGGGGAGACTGGAGCGGGTGACGGACGCCTGAGCCGGTTGGGCTGGCGCCGCGTCGCTGCAACGATCTATCATTCCAGCCATGCACGGGGAGGAGCGGTCCATCTGGCACGCGGTGCGCGAGCATGCCACCCACTGGGTGGTCGGCGGCGTACTGCTCGCCGCGACCGGCTCGCGCCCGAAGAATGGTTCGCCCGCACGCTGGACCATCTGCGTCTGCCGGAGAATGCCCTGCATCTGTGGGACGCGGGCATCGATGTGCGGATCGTGCCCGTCGCACTCGGCGTCGCATTCATCGTTGGCGACCTGCTGCTGGGCAAACGCGCCGTGCGTCCTTCCCCGGCAATTGCCCGCGAAGCCGCGGCGGCGACCGACACGGAACGGTCATCGACGCCAGACCCCCCTGCTCTGCCGCTGCCCGACCGTCCCTCCATCGCCGTGTTGCCATTCGCCAACCTGAGCGGCGATCCGGCGCAGGCGTATTTTTCGGATGGTGTTGCCGACGACATCATCACCGATCTGTCGCGCGACCGCGCGCTGTTCGTCATCGCGCGCAACTCCAGCTTCACCTATCGCGGCTGTTCCATCGACATCAAGCAGGTCGGGCGCGAGCTCGGCGTGCGCTACGTCGTCGAAGGCAGCGTGCGGCGCGAAGCCGGCCGGGTGCGCGTCACCGCCCAGCTCATCGATGCAGCGAACGCCAGCCATGTCTGGGCCGATCGCTACGATCGCGCACTGGAGCATGTGTTCGCGGTGCAGGATGAAATTGCCGAAGCTGTGGCAAATGCGATTCGTCCGGTGGTCGGCGACGAGGAGCAGCGGCGGGTGCTGCGGAAGGCACCGGGCAGCCTCAGCGCATGGGAGGAATACCAGCGCGGCCTGTGGTCCCTGGCGCAAGGTTCGGCAGCGGCAACCGAGTCGGCGAGGCGGTGCTTTCAGAAGTCGGCGGAAATGGACCCGCGATTTGCTGCCGCCTTCGCCGGCCTGGCGTTCACCTACATCCGCGAGATGGTGTTCCACGGCGCCATGGGCTGGAACGACGCACAGGCGCTGGCCGAGTCGAACGCTCGCAAAGCCGTGGCGCTGGATCCGAATGACTCCGAGGCGCATGCCGCGCTGGCACATGCGATTCTCTACCGCGGCGATGCGGCCGGTGCCGAGCATGTTGCGCGCGCGCTCACACTGAATCGAAATTCGGCCTGGGCGCATACGGTGCAAGGCGGCATGATGGTCTTCTGGTTCGGGCGGAACAAGCAAGGCCGCGACGAATCGCTTCTGTCGTTGCGTCTCGATCCGCGTGGCCGCACCGCGCCGATGGTCACCAGCGCACTTGCCGCGTCGTATTACGGCGAATGCGATTACGTCGCAGCCGTCGAAGCCGCGCAACGCTGTCTGCTGGATTATCCGGACTATGCGCCTCCCAGGCGTTATCTGGTCGCCGCGCTCGGCCAACTGGGGCGCCACGCCGAGGCCCAGGTGGCGCTGCAGGAGTTCATGCGTGCCGCGCCGATGGTGTTCGACGCCATGGTTCGCCAGCACCCGCCCTATGTCAGCGCGGCGATTCAGGAACACCTGGTGGAAGGTATGCGCAAGGCAGGCTGGCAAGGATGAGCGACGCGCAGCATCGGCCGGGACACCGCGTCTGGCACGCACTGCGCGAGCATGCGACGCACTGGGCGATCGGCGGCGTGCTGATCGCCGCGACGGGCTTGGCGCCGGAGGAATGGCTGGCGCGCGCGCTCGACGATCTGCGTATCCCCGGCAACGCGCTGCATCAAAAAGCCCGTCGCGGTGAATGCCGCGCTGGCAAAGTGGCTGGCGGCCAAGCGGCCGGAGGCATGCCAGGGCTGACCGCGCATAGGCTACGCAGGCGGGAACGCGCAGCGCCTTATACCAGGCGCCCGTGATGCTGACGTACCGGCGAGCCGCCATGCTCCCCCGTGTCATGGCCGGCCCTTCGGTTAAGCGCCCGGGAGCCGGCCATGACACGGGAGGATGCGCCCGGGCACCCGGGGTTGCGTTCGCCGTCGGAGAGTCAAACTCTCGGGCGCCCGGTCTTACAAGGCCAACTTATCCGGCCGCCATCTCTCGCGTTGCACGGATCGGCAGTTTCAGGACCTTGCATAGAGCGTTCAGGTTCGCATCCCGCGGTCGCACCCGATCGGTCTCCCAAAAGTAGATGCTGGCGGCGCTGACGCCAACACGTTCGGCAACCTCGGCGACAGAAAGACCGCGCTTCAGGCGAGCGTCGCGAAGATAGCGTGAAAGACTGGGTTTACGGGCCAACGGTGCGGTCTCCTGACTGGTTGATACAACGCGGGCACAAACTTAGTGATTATAGTGATGTTTGGCAAATCGTCGAAATGGCCGCTTTCGCAGGGCCATCGAACCGGAGTCGCCGGCGTGTGACGGAGATTTGATACCGGCCGCGCTGCTGGGACAGATGATTTGTCGAACGTCCCGGCCCCGGTCTAGAATCCCACGCGAGAGACTCGACAAGAATCCGTTCCGGGAACCTGATATGAATCGGCTGCAAACTGCACCGTCGCTGTCATCGACGGAGATGTTGGCGCGTCTGGTCGCATTCGATACCACCAGCCGCAATTCCAATCTGGATCTCATCGGCTTCGTGCGGACGTGGCTCGATGCGCACGGCGTACCGTATCGGCTGAGCTTGGATCCCACCGGCCAAAAGGCCAACCTGCACGCCACGATCGGCCCGGTGCAAGCGGGGGGCCTGGCGTTTTCCGGCCACCTGGACACGGTATCGACCGACGGCCAGACCTGGACCGGCGACCCGTACACGCTACGCAAGCAGAACGGCCGCCTGATCGGCCGCGGTGCCTGCGACATGAAGGGCTTTGTCGCGGCCGCGCTGGCCGCCGTGCCGGATATCAAGGCCCGCAAGCCGTCCCGTCCGGTGCACCTGTTGCTGACCTACGACGAGGAGGTCGGCTATCACGGCGCCCGCCGGCTGATCGAGGACCTTGCAGAATCCAGGCTGCATCCGGCGGCCTGCGTGGTCGGCGAGGCATCCGGCATGCTGCCGATCCTGGCCCAGAAGGGCCGCCTGATCGCCCGGGTCGGCGTGCGCGGCCACGCGGCGCATTCCAGCGAGGCCCATCGCGGGGTCAATGCCGTGCATGCCGCCGCGGAAGCCATGGCATTCCTGGCCGCCGCATCCCGCCGGCACGCCCATAGCGGCCCGACCGAAGCCGGCTTCGATCCGCCCTACACCACGCTCCAGATCAGCAACCTCACCTGCGACGGGCTGCCGAATACGCTGCCCGACCGGGCCGGCTTCGACGTCGAATGGCGCAACATACCGGCGGATGACCCGGTGCAGGCGCTCGCCTGCTTCCAGGCGCATGCGGCTACCGCGATCGAACCGCAAATGCGCGCGCTTCGCGCGGATACCGGCTTCGAGTATGAGGTGTTGCTGGATCTCGCGGCACTCTCGATGTCGCCGGAGCATGAACTGGCGCGCGCCGCCTGCGCAATCACCGGCGCCTCCGGCGGCGGCAAGGTGAGCTATTGCAGCGAGGGCTCGCTGTTCCAGCCCGCCGGCGTCGCCTGCATGGTATGCGGCCCCGGCCATGTCTCGCAGGTGCATCAGCCGGACGAATGGATCGCGGAAAGTCAGCTCGCCGCCTGCGACGACTTCCTCCGCCGCCTGGTCGATCGCATGGCAGTGTGAAGCTGACAGCCCGCCCCTTGAAGGCTTGAGCTTCGAAGCGGATCAAGGTTGCGGGAGGCGGAGACGATCTCGATCTCAGGACGCGAGCAGCAATTCCTTGGAGACGTCGGAGGCAGCGATCGGGGCGCCGCTTTGGCGCGGCTTACGCACGTTGGCCCGCAGGAACTCCGCGACCGCGCCAGACGGGATGGGCCGCCCCAGCAGGTATCCCTGCAATTCCGTGCAGCCGTTCTGCCGCAGCATCGCCAGTTGCTGCTGCGTCTCGACCCCCTCCCCCACCACGGCTAGACCGAGATTGTGACACATCCCCAGGATCGCCTCCAGGATCACCCGCACGCCCTGGTCGTTCGACTGGCCTTGCACGAATGATTTGTCGATCTTGATCTTGTCGAACGAGAAGCGGCGCAGATAGCTGAGGCTGGAATAGCCGGTGCCGAAATCATCCAGCGCGATCCGCACACCCATCGCCTTCAACGCGTGCAAGGTGCCCAGCACCGTCTGGTTGTTGTCGGCCATGACGTTTTCCGTCACCTCGATCTCCAGCAATCGGGCCGGCAGGCCGGTGCGTTGCAGAATCGCGGCGATGTCGTCCTGCAGGCGTCCGTCACGAAGCTGCATGGGCGACACGTTTACCGCGATCCGGCACTGGGGCTGCCACGCTGCCGCGGCGGCGCAGGCTTCCTCGATGACCCAGCGGCCAAGCCGGTTGATCAGCCCGCAATCTTCGGCGACGCGGATGAACGTCTCCGGCGAGATGTAGCCGCGGCCGGGATGCCGCCACCGGGCCAACGCCTCGAACCCGGCGAGTTCCAGCGAGCCGCCGGCGAACATCGGTTGGAAGTGGACCTCCAGGTCGCCGTTTTCGAGCGCCCGGCGCAGACCGCTCTCCAACAGGCGGTGTTCATTCACAATGTGGGTCATCTGCACGTCGAAGCAGCGGAACGTGCCGCGGCCGCCGGCCTTGGCAGAATAAAGCGCGATATCGGCATATTTGAACAGTGCGTCGCCGTTCTGCGCGTCCTTCGGATGGAAGGCGATGCCGATGGTGGCACCGATCCGCAGCCGATGGTCGCCCACCTGCACCGGCTCGGCCAGCCGCTGCAACACGCGTTGTGCCAACGGCGCGACGGCGTCCTGCTGGCGCAACCCGGGCAACAGGATGACGAATTCGTCGCCGCCCAGGCGGGCCACGAAATCGACCTCCCGCACCAGCCCCTGCAGCCGCCGCCCCACCTCGACCAGCAACTCGTCGCCGACGTCGTGACCCAGCGTATCGTTGACGCCCTTGAAGCCGTCGAGATCGATCATCATGAACGCGGTCAGCAATTGCGGGCCGGAATTGGCGTCGAGGAACTCCGGAATGCGCTGCCGCAATTGAACGCGGTTCGCCAGGCCGGTCAGCGTGTCGTGATGTGCCAGGTAGCGCACCCGGGCGTCGGCCAGGCGCTGCTCGGTGACGTCGGTGTAGGTGTGCACGAACCCGCCATCCGCCAGGGGATGGCTGCGCACTTCGATAATCGCGCCGTCGTCGCGCGCGGTTTCGAAGCGCGTGTCCTGGCCTGGGTGCACAGCGAAGGTTCCGTCCGCCAGCGCAATCATCGGCGCGCTGCCCGCAGCGTCGCCCGACGCGAGTTCGGCGGCACGCGAGGCGGCATCGTGATGCGCCGCATCCGAAGTCCCGACCGCCACGCCGAGCAAGTCGAGCGCCCGTGGATTGACGACGGGAACGTTACCCCGCGCATCGACCATCAGGATGCCCTGGCTGATGGTCTCCAGCGTGATGGTCAAGGCACGCCGCGAGGCCAGGCTGCGCCGCTTCTGCTGCAGCCACAGCACACCGATCAGGCTGATCGCCAGCGTGGCGGCAATGCCGCTGACGACCGCACGCCGGCGCAGCGACCGGTACTGATGAAACACCGTGCCGGTATCCACGCCGACCATGACGATCAGTGGGTAGTCCTGCAGGCGGCGGAAGCTGGCGATCTGCTCAATATTGGTTCGCTTGCCGAGAAAGGTGAGCGCGCCGCTGGCCCTGGTCAGCAGGCTGCCGAATTTTCCCGCTTCCGAGATCCTGTGGCCGATCAGGTCCGGCACCAACGGGCCGCGCGCCAGGACGGTGCCGTCCGCCGACAGCAGCGAGACGAAACCGTCGCCCAGGTCGAGCGTCTGATAGAAGCGCGACAATTCCGCGCAACCGAGCGAGAACACCGTCACGCCGGCGAACTCGCCCTGCGGCCCGAGCAACTTGCGGGTGAACTGGATGGTATCCTCGCCGCTGACCCGCCCATGCACCGGTTGGCTGATGAACAGGTTGTCATGTGCGGGGTCGATCTGCGCCCGGAAATGCGGCCGATCCCCGATGCTGACGCCGGCCGGGATTGGCAGTGTATCGGCGAACACGTGTCCGGTGCTGTCCGCCATGCCGATCGCGGCGGTCATCTTGTCGGGCAGCGTCTGCGTACGGGCCCACTCGTTGAAGTCGAAACGGGCACCCTGCGCCGTATGGAACGCGCGGGCACTCAGCAGGATCTGATCGATCTGGCCGATGGTCCGGCGGGTGCTTTCCTCGAACGCCCGGGCCAGGTTGCCGGTGGACTGCATCGCCGCGGTTTCGGCGGAGCGATATTCGTGGTCCAGCACGATGCCGATGCTGATCCATAACAGGGCCAGAAAGCAGCCGATGGCGGCCAGTTCCGGCAACAGCGATTCACCGGTGAACCGCAGGCGACTGCCGTTGATCGGCAGCCGCAGCTTTCCCGCCAGCGATGCCATCGCTGCAAAGGACGCACGCAGCCACTGCCACCAGCGTCGGTGGTTCAAGGTAAACTCGCCCCGGCGTATCGCCCAGGGCGCTGGACGCGTTGCTTGCACCTGAGGCCATCCCGCCTGCCGTTGGCGATCGCCGTCCGTCCGGAGTTGCTCAGCTATGTGCAGCAGATCGCAGCCCGGGCCTCGGCAACCTTCATTCATTCGCATAGACCGCGACTCCGGTTGCTATTTGGTTTCACCCCGGCCCGGGTCCGACGAACGACACCGTGGTGTAAGCGTGCATCGTTAACACCTGCTTAATGCCGCCGTCCGACAACGGTGCCGCGTGCTTGCACAGGCGCGCATACGAGGCGGTGACCCGAGCGGGATGTGGATGCAATGCGAGACCAGCAACCAGAGAAGCGAACCCGGGCGGTTTGGCCGGATCGCCCACGTCCCGGTTCGGACGCGGCAATGGCAGGCGCTGCGCGAGCCGCGCTGGATGCAGCCGCTGCGTTAGCACGGACCGGGGATCGTCAGCGTGCGCGAGAACACTGCGCCGCCGTCATATTCGAAGCGCAGCCGCTGATCGCGGCTCAGGCGGAGCTGCTGCGGGCGGCGCTTTATGCGTTGCTGACCGCCCACGGCTTCAGGTTGCTGTCCCGCCTGGTATTGGCGATGAGCGGAACGACCCTTCAGGTGGAAGTCCTGCCGGCGTGCGCCGGACCGATCGCTCCGCCGCGGCAGCGGGAGGAGCCGGGGCGCACGATCTACACCCTGGATCCGCGCTGGCTCGACCGGCTGTCGCCGGATGATATGTTTTTGCGACATTGGTGCGATGCGCTTGTCGCGCAACCACACCGTCATGCGGATGCGCCCGGCATTGCGCCTGTTGCGCGCCACCTGGAGCCGGTGTGACCGGCACCCGGTCGGCCCGGCCAAGGCTGGTCGCAGTCACGGCACCGGCGCGGGCGGGCCAACGCCGCAAGGCAGTGACGCGACACTGAGCGCGCGCAAGCCATCCAAGCGCCGGCGCGCGCGCTTGCCGTCGAACGGCAGCGCCTTCGCGCGTGCGGCAGTCTGTCGCGCAAGTGATGGTTACGGCCCGGCCGGCACCGGCTACTATGTACCATGGACAGCCAACACCACGGACGCGGCACAGACGTTCGGGCTGACGACGGACCGGCAGGTCATCCCGCATGCGTTGAAGATCAGCTTCGACCACACCTCGTCCTACGGCGACAATGCCGGTGCTTTGGGTGACGGCATGGCGCGGATCGGTGGCAGCATTGCCCGCCCGTCCACCATCGCGGCCCTCACCTTCCGGCCGCAGCCCGACGTGACGTCGATGCCGACCATGATCCGGATACGCGGCGACTACACGTTCCGCCCGGACCTGACCGTGACCTGCGGCGACGCGTTCGAAAAATCCAACGACAAGGACTTCATGTACACCGCCGGCGCCACGCAGTACGCCAACGCGTTGCGGCCTGGCACCTCGAGCCCAAACGCCGCGATCCATGTGTCGGTGCCGGCCTGCGCATCCGGTTCTGACCCAGGCGCTGGGCCGCCATCTGACGATTGGCCCCGGTCAGGCGCCCGGCGCCGGTCATTTCGGATGGGTTTGAGCCGGGGCCGCGGTGTGGTATCATGAAATTCTCGCAATCTGGCGCTACTGGTTGGCCACCTCCCGACCGATCATGCAGGCGGCGCTGGCCTGGAATCGTCCGGGTACGCGCACAGAACGCAGGCGGCCCGCCGGGCCGCAAGTGGAGATAACGACCAGGTGACGCGGAGAAGGCTGACAGCATGCCGAAGCAAATTGTCCGCTGCCTCCCGGTTGCGGCTGAACAACCCGATGCGTCAACCCACCGATCCCGTCCGTTGGTCATGAGCATCGTTCAGGACACGTGCGTCGATGAGTTGCCGGTGAAGCTTGCGGATGGCACGGTTTGCCCTGCCAACTTCAACGCTCCGCCGCACCGCCTTACAGATCGGCGTTATGGGGGCTCCATGAGAGACTTGCATTCTCGCAACGGCAGCGTCGTGCCACGGCCCGGCGGGCGGTTCGCCCGAAACGCCACGGTCATCGCGGCAGGCGCCCTTGCCATCCTGGTGTGTGTGGCCACCTCCGCGGTCGCGCAGGCGCCGACGCCGGCGGCGCCGGCCAATACCCGTGACGAACTGCGTCCGCTGTCTGCCAACTCGATGGATATCGCGGCAGGCAAGCAGCTTGCGCTGCGCTTCTGCGCGGATTGTCACGGCCAGGACGGCATCAGCACGATCGCCAACGTGCCCAATCTGGCCGGCCAGCGCGCCGCGTATCTCTACCGCGAGATGCGCGCCTACCTGGCAGGTGCGCGCGGCAATGACACGATGAACGGTGCCATCACCTACCTCAGCGCGGATGCCCTGAGCAATGTGGCGGCGTACTATGCGACCCTGGATCCGGCCCAACCGCCGGCATCGGCCAATGCCAAGGTCGAGGTTGACTCGATGCAGGCCGGCAAGGCCGCCGCGGCTGGCTGCGCCGGATGCCATGGCGAGATCGGCATCAGCAAGATGCCCGGCATACCGAGCCTGGTCGGCCAGGAGCCGAAATACCTCGTCACCGCCATGGCTGCCTACAAGAGCGGCGAGCGCAAGAACGACACCATGAAGGCCATGCTCACGCCGATCGGCGACGCCAACCTGGACAACATCGGGTTGTTCTACGCGCTGCAAAAGCCTGCCCGGGCGCAAACCCCGGCCGCCGGCGACGCGGGAGCAGGCCAGGCGCTTTCAGCGCCGTGCGCCGCCTGCCACGGCGCCGACGGTGTCAGCGGCAATCCCTCCTCGCCGAGCCTGGCTGGCCAGGACGCCCAGTACCTGGCCGCCGCGCTGCACGCCTACAAGGACGGCACGCGCGGCAACACGACGATGAAGGCGCTGTCGGCCTCACTGAACGACAATGCGATCAAGAATCTGGCCGCGTTCTATGCCGCCCAGGAGCCGCGGCAGCCGGATGTACGCAAGCCGCTGACCGCCCCGCAATGGGCGGAGCGATGCGACCGCTGCCATGGCGTCAACGGCAACAGCACCGATCCGCGCATCCCGGCCCTGGCCGCCCAGAACGAGGGGTATCTGGCGAAGGTATTGGACGCCTACCGGACGGGTGTGCGCCGTAGCCCGGAAATGGCGGCGATGGCCGAGGTGCTGTCCGAAAGTGACGTCAGAAACCTGGCGGCGTACTATGCCCGCCAGAAGTCACAGGCCGTCGTTTACGTGCCGATACCGCCCCGATAGGCGTATGAGAATTCCAGCAACCACGACAGGAGTCGAAGCATGAACCGTATGGTGCTGACCGCATTGATTGTCGGCGCGGTGGCGATCGCCGGCACGGCGCAGGCCGCCGGCGACGCCGCGGCGGGCAAGGCCAAGGCGACAAGCTGCGCCATGTGCCACGGACCCGATGGGGCGGGAACCCAGATGGGTCCCAAGCTGGCGGGCGAGGACCAGGCCAAGTTCATCCTGGCGATGAACAACTACAAGGCCGGCAAGGGCGACAACGCGATGATGAAGAATGCGGCCAGCCAGCTCAGCGCCGACGATATCGCGAATCTCGCTGCCTACTACGCGTCGCTCAAGTAGCACGACAGGGGGGCTCGGGGACACCGGATGGGCCGTGCCGCCCGGCCGGGTGCGCGGTCGGCAACGAGGTGTGAGAGGGCAAGGACCGTTATCCACCTGCCGATTTCGCCCGGCCGATGAACCGGGATTAGCAATCGCTTGCAAGGAGCTGAACGATGAACCGTATGTTGTTGACCGCAGTGATTGTCGGATCGGTCGGGCTCGCCGGCGCCGCGCAGGCCGCCGGTGATGCCGCGGCAGGCAAGGCCAAGGCGACGGCCTGCGCCATGTGCCACGGACCCGACGGGCAGGGAACGCAAGTGGCTCCCAAGCTGGCGGGAGTCGATCCCGCACACTTCGTCCAGGCGCTACAGGACTACCAGTCCGGCAAGCGCGACAACGCGATGATGAAGGCTCAGGCCGGCTCGCTCAGCGCTGACGACATGGCGAATCTGGCCGCCTACTATGCTTCGCTCAAGTAGCGTCAGGACAGCGAACGCGGTGTTCTGGCGGACCGCAGGCTGCACGCACCGCCGGTGTTCCGGCCCGGGATGCCGCGTGGCTGTGTCGTCGCATTCCGGCCGAACTGACCAAGAGAATCGATCATGAGTGGCCCACCGCTGCACCCGATGTTTCACCATTTCTCGGAGATGCCGTACAGCCAGCGCACATTGTTCACCGCGACATTGGTGGTGCTCGCGCTCGGCTACCTGTTCGCCCTGACGCTGATATTCGTGACCTATGCCGGGCAGGCCGGGGGAAGCCCTTGGATGCTGTCCTATCAGGATCTCGTCGTCGCCTATTCCGGCAGCGGCCAGGCTTCGCGTCTCGAGGCGGCCTTGAGCGGTCCGATGCGGACCATGCTGCCGCCCGACGAAAGCGCGCCCATCATCAACTGGCTGCACCAGGGCGTCACGCGCGCGGCGTTCACCAGCGAGGTCAACCCGATCATCGAGAAACGCTGCCTGATCTGCCACGACGGCAGCAACCCGCATATTCCGAACCTGACCGGCTATGACAACGTGAAAAAGGTGACGGAGGCGGACACCGGCACACCGGTCGCCACGCTGATCCGCGTGTCGCACATCCACCTGTTTGCGATCACGATGGTCTTCTTCGTCATGGGTTGGATGTTCAGCCACGCCTATGTCCGACCCGTATGGTTGAAGTGCGCCATCATCGTGACGCCGTTCGTTGCCACCATCTCGGATATCAGCTCGTGGTATTTCATCAAGCTGTTCCATCCGTTCGCCTGGGTGGTGATGGGCGGCGGTGCGCTGATGGCAGCGAGCTTCGCCTTCATGTGGCTGGTAACGATGTATCAACTGTGGTTCTCCAGGCCGCCGCGGATGGTCCTGGAGCGGTCGGGCGATCTCCCGAAGCGCGACTGATCGGAGCGGAGGAACCCCGGGGGCGTTGCGAAACCCCACACGACTGAGGCAAGGTGGCCCATGAGAGCCCGCCGGACATCCGTTCCTGCCGGCACCCGGATTACCGCCGTTCAAGAGGACGCTGTCATGAGTAGACGTTACGCTGCGGCTTTGTCGGTTGCGATCGCCACGGGCGCGTTGTGCGGCCTTGGCCTGTCGGGCCCCTTGTCTTCGGCCAAGGCCGCGGAACCGCCGGTGAGCTTCAAGGAAGACGTGCTCCCCATATTCCAGGTGCACTGCGCGGAGTGCCACGCGCCGGGCGGTGAAGGCGCCAAGGCCAGCGGGCTCGTCCTGACGAGCTACCAGGACATCATGAAAGGTACCAAGTACGGGCCCATGATCGTTCCCGGCGACCCGGACAACAGCAACCTGATGTGGTTGCTCGATTGGCGGGCGAGTCCGGCGCTTCGCATGCCGCACGGCAAAAAGCAGCTACCGGTCGGGGAACGTGACACCATCCGCACCTGGATCCGCCAGGGGGCCAAAGACAACTGACGCCGGCCGGCTGAACCACGGTCGCCTGGCCCGACACGTCCGCGCGGGTTGATCGTACGCATCGCGGGCATCGTGGCCGGCCCTGGCGGTTGGTGCGGCCACCCGGGCGCCGACAGCAACGCCCTCCTGCGCTGCTGCGGTCACGACGAAGCCCGGCGTGCGGAATACGTCTTGTTGCGGCGCGGGCGCCTCACCGAGGGGCGAGCTTTCGGGCGTTTTCCGCGGAAGCTGCGCGACAGATCGGCGCGACGCTGGCCGCCGGGCCCGGCTGCATCGTCCGCGGTCGCGCGACGGCGGCGGTCAGGCGGCGGCGTGCAGGCCGCACCAGGCCCTGCGGCGTCCCGGCAATCTGTTGCGCCGGCCTCCCGGCGGCCGGTCTGCCTACGCGCCAGACGAGCCACGTTGCGATTTGTGGTAGCCGACCATGCCTCCCCAAATGCTCTTTTTGCAGGTCACATTGGTGAAGCCGACCAGGCGGAACACCTCGGACAGCTCTTCCGGGGTATAGAAATGCGTGATCGCATCCTTGAAATAGTCACAGCAGTCCCTGGATGCTTTGGTCGATTCGAAGACCAGCGCGGTCCAGGCCACCGCAAGCCGCAAGAAGCGCAGATAAAGCCATTCGACAATGCGCGAACTTGGTTTCAGCATGTCGCAGTGATAGAAATTGCCGCCCGGTTTCAGCACGCGCAGGATCTCCGGCAATACCTTGTCCAATTGCAGATGGCGCGACGCCGCCTGCAATGTAACGACATCGAACGAATTGTCCGGAAACGGCAGCTCATGCACGTCGTGGATCACGCTTTCGACACGCACGCCATATCGGCTGGCGCGATTCTGTCCCTCTTGCTGCATCTCCCTGCTGCGATCGATCGCCGTGACGGCAATGTCGGGCTGTTTGCGCAACAGCCTGATGCCGACGTCGTTGGTACCGGCGCAGACATCAAGCGCCCGGTAGCCGGGTTGCAGCTCTATCGTCCTGACGAACTGCCAAACCCATAATTCCCATAGACCCCAACTCGCAACGATATTCCCGAAACGGTAATATTTTGGCACGTCCTCGAAGACCTTGGGAATCAATTCAACCCAGGTGCGCGAGAACAGCGATCGCCGATGCGTTTCCCTTTGATCGAAACTCGCCGGGGTCATTAAAACCGCGTCCTTCATATCAGCCCTCCTGCGCCAAAAGCCTGCCGCTGCGTCTTTTGCCCTGCCGAAGATCCCATGGATGCAGCGATCCGCGCAGCAGGATGCCCGGCAGCCTGCTGCGCCATCTCTCCGGTCGCCGCCGAGCCCACCGTGCGGCGATAGCTTTGATACGGTCTTGATAAGGCTGCAACGGAAATCCGCGGCGCTTCGGACAGCGAACGCGCACGGATCGGACGACCAACGACCGGCCCCGGACCAGCCTGGCCGGCTGATCGGCGATCAGCGCGCGGGGTCACCATTCAAGCCTCCTGCCGATCCATGACGCTGCGGTGCAGACCGGCAATCCGCGACGCAAGCTCATCCACCCCGTCCCACGCGGTGAATTCGACGCAGCTTCGCGGATCGGTCGGTCCTCCCGTCAGTTGCATGATGAGTCGAATGATCTGCCGGTCGAGCCAGCCGTAAAGCGGGTAGTCGAGCCGTCCGGCGACGGCGGTCGCCAACACCGGGTGCAGCCGATGCCGGCCCAGCGTCTTCCGCAGATAGCGATTGCCATCGACGGTGTCCTTGCCCGGCTTCCGTGCGGTCAAATTCACCGAGACGAAGACCAGCGGCGCCGGTGCGGGCAACGCCCGATACGCGGCCAGGAACTGCTCCGCTTCCGGCAAATGCCGGCCATAGCGCACGGCCGCCACGACAGCGACCAACCGGGCAGCGGCGCATGCTGCCGGTGCCGGCTGCGCCACCGCAAGATCTTGCGGCGACGCAGAGATGCCGGCTTCGGCAAGCCGGGCAGCGATGCGCTCGGCGATGCGCCGGGATTGGCCATCCCGCGTGGCATAGAACAAAAGCATGTCCGGGACCCGGTTCGCGCCGCACCTATCGACCAGCCTGAGAGAAGAATGCCGCCGGGACACGCGCCACGCGTGCCTCTACGCGGCCGTGCCGCCGGTCGGGGCCTGGCCATCATTCCGCCGCATCGGCGCCTTCCGCTTCCTCGTCTTCCTCATAGCCGGTGATCATCTCCGTGATGTGGGTCATCGGTCTGCGGCCCAGCGTCGCAAGGTAGATATGGGCCGGAAGATAGAACACGAAAAAGATGAAGATCAGGACGTGCACGGTATCGATGACGCGCACCCCACCGAACAACGCCACCACCCGCGCGAAACGCTCGAGATCCCACAGCAGGACGCCGGTGAAGATCTGAATCGGCAGCAGCAGCAGCATGATGAGCTGGTAGGTCATGGCTTGCAGCGGGTTGAACTTGCTGTAGACGCTCACGTGAAACGGCTCGGGCGCTCGCTTGAAGATGCCATAACCGTAATACAGCGCCTGGGCGACGCTGCCGCGGAAGTATTTCATCAGGTCCAGCTCGGGGTGGTAAACCTTGATCCGGTCCGACGAAAGATAGAAGCCAAGCCACAGGAAGAAATCGGCGATGAGGACGAAGCCAACCAGGTTGTGGGTGGCGACGGCGATCCGGAACGGCACCGCGTTGATCAGACCTACATAGCGAAGCTGCAGCCCGGTGAGAATCAGCAGCACGAAGGCCGCCGCATTGATCCAATGCCAGATCCGCACGGGGAGCGGGTGAAGGTAAATCCGATGCATCTTGCTTAGCCCTTCCGCTGCCCGTTGGGCGTATGGTTCAGAAAATGCCGGAAGATCCATCGCACGGTCAGATGGCCGAGGGGCCCGCCGATACCGCCGAGCAATGCCAGGACCAGCAGCACGTCCAGCAGGGTGATGCGGCTGCCGCCAATGGCATAGAAGCCGCCGACCGAGGGAACCGAGAAGGCCGAGCTCAACACCGCCTTGTCGGCGTCATAGCGGACCGGGATGCCGGCCGGTCCGGAGACGGATACCGTGACACTCTGAAACGCGGCGGATCCCTCCCGATGGCAGGTCGCGCAGTCGCTGATCGCCTTGGTTGCGAAGGTGATCTCGTGATCCTCGATCCCGGTGCTGACTTCCAATCGACCCTTCAGGGCGGTCGTGCCCTCGGCGCCCGGGGGATTCAGCGCCTTGAGCAAAGCCAACAGCATCGTCGGATCCAGGCCCGGCCGGGTAGCGGTCGAAGAGCTGCCCAGAGTTTCGAACTGCGGCATGCCGATCGCCTCGGGAACCTCCCGTTGCGTCGCGCTGTTGTACAGAATGAGGTCCACTCTCCGCTGCGCCTGCGGCACATGGCAGACCGGGCACGACACCACGCTGAAGTGCAGATCGACATTCGGCAGCCAGGTACGGTGCGAAGCGGCGGCCTCGGTATGGCAGCCCAGGCAGACATCCCGCCTGCCGACGCCGGCCGAGGGAACCTGCACGTCATGCGCCCCGTGGCAACTGAAGCACAGCGGTGCCTCGGCCAGCCCGCCGTTGCGCAACACGCCATGCACGCTCTTGGCATACGCGGTGAAGATGGCGCCGTGGCAGGCCTTGCAGGGGACCGAGTCCATCGACGCCGCGGCGCCCTTTATCACCCCGTGAGGCGAATGGCAGCCGGTGCAAACCGGGGCGATCTGGTTGCCCTCGCTGACCAGGGCGGCGTGCACGCTGGTGCCCCATTGCGCGAACTTGTCGCTGTGACAGGTGCGGCAGACCTGCACCATGGCGATGGAAAACGCGCGCTTGCTGGCGATCGAGTTCGCCGCCGGCGGATGGCTGGCCAGGTTCACGTCAGTATGGCAGCCGGTGCAGCCGAGCGCGGCATGCACCGACTGCGCGAACCGGTCGCCTGCTATGTGCAACGAGAGCGTTTCGCCGCTGCCCAGCGGCTTTTCGAGTCCCGCCATCCCGTGGCAGCCGAGACACATCTGGTCGGCAGCGGAAGGCGCAACAGCGGCGGGTGGGTCGGCCGCTGATGCCGGCGCGGTCATCCCGACAATCGACAGCACGACGGCGGCCGCGGCCGCGCGGAGGCCGCCTATGGCAAGTGCTCCGCGCCCCATCTGGCCGCGTAAGCTGGGCTTCGTCACCTGAGTCTCCGTGGTTTCGTCTGAGTCCCTGTCGTCGTCACCGCCGCAGCAAGACCGGTCACCGCCTGCCTGCTTTGGGTGATCTGGCCCGTGATCGCCGCGCCGGTCATTGATGCACATCAACCGCCGAAAGCGCCATCAGCAGCCTGGCCGGGCAGACAACCCGTGGGTTGGCCGCCGCGGCATGGCCGGCCGCGCTCAGGCCGCTTCCTTCCGCTGGCGGCGGGCCTGCGCCAGCATCTTCATCGCGACAAACGGGAACATGGCGAGGTAGGCCATCGTCACGTACGGCGCGACGAAGAACAGGACGATATCGCGCACGACCTGCCCCGCGGTCCTGCGCGAGCCCGCAGCGCCGCCCGGCGCGGGCTGCGATGCGGCCGAGGACGCGCTGCCGGGTCCCGGCGCTGCCGCGACGGCACCGTGCGTCCGCCCTGCCACGGCGTGCGCTGACGCTGGCGCGGCGGCGCCCTCCGGACTGGAAGCACTCACGAAAGTTCTCCTTTGCCTGGTCCGCTCCGGTTCTTCTCACCCGCGATCGTTGCGCCGGTCATTGATACAGATCAACCACCGGAACGGTCAGCCGGCAAAGGCGGCGGACCAGGGCCGCCCGCCCGGTCGGTGGCGGGCTCCCCCCACCGGGATCGGACTGTGGCCATTCAGCCGCGCTTCCCCTGGTATCATAAATTTTCGGTAATCCTGGTGCTACCGTTTCTCCATGCGGCGGCGGATCGTGCCCCTGGAGCAGTCGCTCCTGTTCGATTCGGGAAGCAGATTTCGTGGCCGTGAAGACATGAACTCCGCCGGGCAAGCACGAGAGATACCGTTATGAAGCAGACACTTGCGTTGAAGCTGCTATTCGGGATTGCGCTGACGCTGGGGGCACTTCCCGCATCGGCGCAATCGCCGCAGCCCGCGGCGGCGCAACGCCCCGCGGTCGATGCTGGCACGCGCACGTGCCTGACCTGTCATGGCGGCGATCCGAAGGTCACCGCCATTCTGCAGGGCCCGATGGCGGTGGTGGGCGATCCGCGCACGCCATTCGCGATGGGCGGCTGCATGGCCTGTCACGGGCCGAGCGACAACCATATCGCGATGAAGGCGCCGTACCCCGACATCGTCTTCGCGGGTCCGCACAAGTCGCCGGCCGAAGCGCGCAACCAGGTCTGCCTGAGCTGCCACGAGTCCGGCCTGCGCATGAACTGGCAGGGCAGCACGATGCAGCGCAACGGTGTCGCCTGCACCGACTGCCACACGGCGCACACGGCGAAAGACCCGATCCTGGTGAAGGCCACCCAGCCGCAGATCTGCTTCACCTGTCACGCCCAGCAGCGATCCGACAGCTACAAGTACTCGCACCACCCGATCCGCGAGGGCAAGGTGGTGTGCAGCGACTGCCACAATCCGCACGGCTCGCCGGGCGATACGAAGTCGCTGAAGGAATTCACCGTCAACGAGACTTGCTACAACTGCCACGCCGACAAGCGCGGGCCGATGCTGTGGGAGCATCAGCCGGTGCGGGACAACTGCCTGAACTGCCACACGCCGCACGGCTCGAACCAGCCGCGCCTGATGAAAGAGCAGATGAACTTCCTCTGCGCTTCCTGCCATAGCGCGGTGAGCAATACCAGCGGCGGTGCCTTCGGTGGGGCGCATTCGATCCCATTCCGCGGGCCGGGCACGAGCTCTTTCAACTCCGCGCTGGCGAACCAGAGACAGTGCGTGAACTGCCACTCGCAAGTCCACGGGTCGAACAGCCCCGCCGGCGCTTTCTTCATCCGCTGATGCGACGGCACGAGCAAGGGGGCTCGATATGATCACTCGCAACGCACTACGGGCCATCGCACTGGCATCTACCTGCCTCGCGCCAATGGCCGCACTCGCCCAAGCCCCGGCGCCTGCCGCCGGCGCACCATCTTCGGGCCTCACCATCGGCGGTATGCCGTATAGTGGGGAGATCGAGTTCGGTCTCATGGGGGTCATGGGCCAGAACGCCGATCAGGCCGGCCGCTACAGCGGCTTCAATACCACCGGGTTCGACCTGGTCGGCGGCTTCGACGTGATGGGCCGTGACACCTGGAACTCCGGTGGCACCCGGTATTTCGAATTCAACGGCAACAACCTGGTGCTGCAGACCGGCAGTCCGCACTATGGCAGCGGCATCGGCAACGACAGCGCTTGGGGGTCCAGCGTCACCAACAACTTCTCGAACAACGGCTCGCTGGGGTTCAAGGCCGGCCAACAAGGCACGTGGGCATTCGGAGCTTACCTCGACTCCATCACCTACACCGGCAACGTCATCGACTCACTCTATACCGTGTATGGCAACCAGGCGGTCCTGAACCCCGGCCTGGCGCCGTTCGGCGGCGCGACCTCGCAAACGGTGGCCACGCCGGGTGCCCTCGCCTCCAGCCACTACACCGCGGCCGTTTTGGGGGCGACCGGCGCCATGCAGCCGTACCAGACCGGCACCCGCCGCGACGCTATCGGCGGCGACTTTAAGTACATCTGGAACGACTGGACCATCACCGGCGCGTTCCGCCATGAGCACAAGGAAGGCTCGCTGGAGGAAGCTGGCGATATCGCTTACGGCGGCAACTCCTTCGCCCTGCCGATCAACTACGACACCGACCGCTACGATATCTCGGGTGCCTACAACAGCCGGCTGTTCCAGGGGATCCTCCAGTACACCTTCTCGCATTTCACCGACAACAACCTCTTCGTCACCCTGCCCTATCCGTTCGCGAATACCGCGAAGCCGTATCAGGAGGCAGCGGCCTATTCGACGCCGCCCAGCAACAGCGCGCATTACGTCACGATGCTGCTGGCAACCAACGCGATACCGAATACGCGGATCAACCTGAACGCGCGGGTCGGCGTGGAAAAGCAGGACGACACGTTCCCGTCCAACACGGCAGATCCGAATGTCTCCGGCTTCATCGGCAACACGGCCGGATTCTACAACCTGAATCCCATGCTACAGGGATCCACCGAAAACTCCCCGGACATCACGGCCACGGTGTACCAGGTCAAGGTCAGCGCATCGTCGCATCCGATCCCGAACACCGATATCAGCGCGTTCTATGGGGTGGATGGACGCAGCGTCAACGTGCCGTGCCTCAACAACGACTACACCCAGCCATACGGTGGCGTCACCTGCCACGGCGTTTACGGCAGCGGCACCGGCAGCGACTCTGCTCCGGGCACCACCGCCGCCACCACCGCGCCCTACGCGTTCGTCGTTCCGCAGGATTGGCTGAAGCAGGCCGCCGGCGCCGATCTGACCTACAAGCTGCTTCCCGCCTACAATACCAGGCTGACCCTGGGCTATCGGCTGGACATCACCGACCGCAGCAACGCCCAGGTCGGGCATAGCTGGACCAATACCGGATCGGTCGGCGTAGCGTCCGATATCGGGCCGCAACTCAACGGCAAGGTCTCGTTCGATTACGCGTCTCGCAGCGGCAACCTCAGCTATCTCGCGCCATGGTTGAACCTGGATGGGCCGACCTCCGGTCCGACCTGGTCCGGCGCCTATTACCAGGC
>Ga0181521_10001140_pt1 | contig 32904 bp, 31 predicted proteins | sample PEATcosm2014_Bin_32_FD_119764 | JGI IMG/M metagenome (GOLD analysis project Ga0181521, IMG submission 119764) | Peatland microbial communities from MTU Mesocosm Facility, Houghton, MI, USA - PEATcosm2014_Bin02_60_metaG | ecosystem: Environmental > Terrestrial > Soil > Wetlands > Peat | place...
CGAGTCCGATAGACATCCACATCGCGCGCCCGTAGCTCAGTGGTCAACGGTTCTCTTCGGGGAGCCAAAGAGCAGCGGTCTTTCAAGCCGCAGGCCGAGGGTTCGATTCCCTCCGGGCGCACTCCCGTTTCCGCCGCAGTCCCCGGCGTCAGCGCCGACCACGGACGGGAGCAGCTCACTGCCGGCACGCCTCTACCGCTCGCTCTCGCGCCTTTGGCCTTAATGGCCATGTGAGCGCCTATCGGCACGACGTGTAGATCATCGGTCCAAGTGTCAACCGATCGACTAAAGTTGACAAGCTGCGTAAAACCTGATTTATATGTCTTGGACGGGAGATGTTCCCGCGTTCGATGGAAGGGATTGGACGATGAGCTTGGGGTCTAGCACGACGCGAGACCAGACCGGGGAGGGGTGCGCCGAGTGATGAGGTTGTTCGCCTGCCATGAGGACCGCATGCTGCGCGCGCTGCACGGCCGCTGGCCGTACCGGCGCTCGCACTGCCGACACGACCTGCACTGGCTCGTGCGTGTGCAGGCGCAGAGCTGCTGGTGTGCGAGCGGACGCACGCACTCGGTGCTCGGCCTGCGAGCCTGCAGCCGTCGACCGCAGGGGCGCTGAAAGGAAGCTCCGGGGGGCCGTCCCTACCTACCGGCTCGCGACGGGTAGCGGGCCGGTGGGGAGCGGTGCCCGTTGGCGCGGCCGTCGGCGCTCAGCGCCAGCGCGGCGATGCCGTCGATCAGCTGCGGCCACACGGCGCGCGGCAGGTCGTGGCCCATGCCCTCGATCATCATCAGCTCGGCTCCCGGGATCGCGCGCGCGGTGGCGCGTCCGCCGGAGGGCGAGACGAGCGGGTCGGCGGTGCCGTGCACCACGAGCGTCGGCGCGGAGATGCGCGCCAGCTCGGCCGTGCGATTCCCCGACGCGACGATCGCCGCGAGCTGGCGCCCCGGCCCCTCGGGGTCGTGGCCGCGGTCGTAGCTGGCCGTGGCGATCGCGTGCATGTCGTCGGCGTCGCGGGGCAGGTCGGGCGAGCCGATCACGGCGAACAGGCGTTCCATGTGCGCGACGAACGCCTCGCGGCCCAGGGGCGGGCGGCGCAGGAAGATCGGGTACACGCGCAGCGACGGCTGGCCGCTGCGCAGGCTGCCCGTGTTGGACATGATCGAGACGAGCGAGCGCACCGCGAGCGGATGGCGCGCGGCGAGCGTCTGGGCGATCATGCCGCCCATCGAGGCGCCGATCACGTGGGCGGGCGCGAGGTCCAGCTCGTGCAGCAGCCCGGCCGCGTCGTCGGCCATGTCGCCGAGCGTGTAGCGCGCGGCGCGGCTCGAGCGCGTCAGCAGTTGGGCGACGGTCGGCGGGCGGCCGCTCATGTGCGTCGAGCGGCCGATGTCGCGGTTGTCGAAGCGCACCACGTACAGGCCCCGCGCGGCCAGCTCCTGGCAGAAGTCCTCCTGCCAGGCGATCATCTGCGTGCCGAGGCCCATGACCAGCAGCGCCGTCGGGTTGGACCGCTCGCCGAAGGTCTCGTAGCAGAGGGTGATGCCCCTGCCGACGTCGCAGAACTGCTCGGACACGATTCAGGGACTCTAGCGGCGGCAATCGCAGTAGGATCGATTGCAATGGCGGCTTCACCCGAACCGAGCAGCCCACAGGCCGGCGCGGCCGTGCTCGATGAGGCCGAGATCCACAAGCTGTCGATCGACACGATTCGCGGTCTGTCGATGGACGCGGTGCAGAAGGCCAACGCCGGCCACCCGGGCACGGCGATGGCGCTGGCGCCGCTGGCGTACACGATCTTCGAGCGCTTCCTGCGCGCGAACCCGACCGACCCGGCATGGCCCGACCGCGACCGCTTCGTGCTGAGCGCGGGCCACGCGTGCATGCTGCAGTACTCGCTGCTGCACCTCTGCGGCTACGACCTCGGCATCGAGGATCTACGGCAGTTCCGCCAGTGGGGCTCGCGCACGCCGGGACACCCCGAGCGCGGCCACACCCCCGGGATCGAGATCACGACCGGTCCGCTCGGGCAGGGATTCGCCAACGCCGTCGGGATGGCGATCGCCGAGCGCTTCCTGGCCGACCGCTTCAACCGCCCGGGCAGCGTGGTGGTCGACCACCACGTGTACGCGATCTGCTCGGACGGGGATCTGATGGAGGGCGTCAGCCAGGAGGCGGCATCGATCGCAGGGCACTTCCGCCTGGGCAAGCTGGTCATCTGCTACGACGACAACCACATCACGATCGACGGCACCACGTCGATCTCCTTCGACGGCGAGAATCACGCCGCGCGGCTCGCCGCCGACGGCTGGCACGTGCAGCGGGTGGAGGACTCGGAGGACCTCGACGCCCTGGAGGCGGCGATCGCCGCCGCCCGCGACGAGCCCGAGCGGCCGTCGTTCATCTCGATCCGCTCGCACATCGCATACCCGGCGCCGCACGCCGTCGACACGGCCAAGTCCCACGGCGCGCCGCTCGGCGAGGAGGAGGTGCGCGCGACCAAGCAGGTGATGGGCTTCGACCCCGACCGTCACTTCTGGGTCGACGAGCGCGTGTACGAGCACATGTCCCTGCGCGACCGCGGCGCCGCGGTCCAGGCCGAGTGGCAGCAGCGCTACCAGGAGTGGCGCGGTGCGTTTCCGGAGATGGCCGCCGAATGGGACAGGTCGTGGGCCGGCAGGCTGCGCGACGGCTGGCGCGAGTCGCTGCCGAGCTTCGCCGCGGGCGAGCAGATCGCCACGCGCTCGGCCGGCCAGAAGGTGATGGCGGCCTTCTCCGAGTACGCGCCGACGATGCTCGGCGGCGCCGCCGACCTGGTCGAGTCGACCAAGACGGTGTTCGACGGCGGCGGCGAGTTCTCGAGCGTGCACTCCGGGCGCAACGTCCCGTTCGGCATCCGCGAGCACGCGATGGGCGCGATCGTCAACGGCGCGGCCGCACACGGCGGCGTCGTCAAGCCGTACGGCTCGACGTTCCTGACGTTCTCCGACTACATGCGCGGCTCGGTGCGGCTGTCGGCGCTGATGGGCCTGCCGGTCGTGTGGGTGTGGACGCACGACTCGATCGGCCTTGGCGAGGACGGGCCCACCCACCAGCCGGTCGAGCACTACGCGGCGCTGCGCGCGATCCCCAGCCTGTGGGTGATCCGCCCGGGCGACGCGAACGAGACCGCGGTCGCCTGGCGGGTGGCGCTGGAGCGCGAGGACGGGCCCGTCGCGCTGCTGCTCACGCGCCAGAACATCCCCGTGCTCGACCGCGCGGAGGTTGCCGACGCGGATGGCACCGAGCGCGGCGGGTACGTGCTGTGGGACTCGGCGGCGGACGGCGCTCCTCAGATCGCGCTGATCGCGACCGGCTCGGAGGTGGCGCCGACGCTCGCGGCCGGGCAGGCGCTGGCCGAGCGGGGCACGCGCGTGCGCGTCGTCTCGATGCCGTGCATGGAGCTGTTCGAAGCGCAGCCGCGGGAGTACCGCGAGCAGGTGCTGCCCGCCGCTGTGAGAGCGCGCCTGGCCGTCGAGGCGGGCGCAAGCATGAGCTGGTGGAAGTGGGTGGGGCTCGACGGCGACGTGCTCGGCCTGGACCGCTTCGGCGCGTCTGCACCCGGGCCTACGGTACTCAAGGAGTTGGGCTTCAGCGTCGAGAACATCCTCGCCCGAGCGCAGGCCCTACTCGAGTCGAGCCACTGACAGGAGGCACCATGCCCGCCGATGCAGCCCCGCCCCTCAAGCGTCTTTCGGACCTTGGCCAGAGCGTGTGGGTGGACTACCTCTCACGCGAATCGATCCGCGGCGGACACCTGCAGGAGCTGATCGACGGGGACTCCGTCGTCGGCGCAACGTCGAACCCGACGATCTTCGAGAAGGCGATGTCCTCGGGCAACGCCTACGACGAGCAGCTGCACGAGCTCAGGGATCTGGACCCCGCCCACCCCGCAAGCCTCGAGCAGAGCTTCTGGGCGCTGGCCCAGCAGGACATCGAGGACGCGTGCGACCTGTTCCGCCCGGTATGGGAGCGCAGCGGCAGGCGCGACGGGTACGTGTCGCTTGAGGTCGACCCGCGACTGGCATACGACACGCTGCAGACCTTCCGCGCAGCGATGCGCCTGCACCAGACGGTCGACCGCCCCAACCTGATGGTCAAGATCCCGGCGACCAGGCCGGGGCTGGCGGCGATCGAGGACGTGATCGCCAAGGGCCACTCGATCAACGCGACGCTGATCTTCTCGCTGCAGCGCTACGCGGAGGTCGCCGAGTCCTACATCCGCGGGATCGAGCGGCTGGTGGCCGAGGGCGGCGACCCGCGCGCGGTCGCGTCGGTGGCGAGCTTCTTCGTCTCGCGGATCGACACCGAGGCCGACAAACGCCTGGACGCCGTGGGCGCGCCGCAGGAGCTGCGGGGCAAGCTCGCGATCGCGAACGCGCGACTGGCCTACGGCCACTACCTGGAGGCGTTCGGCGGCCCGCGCTGGGAGTACCTGGCGGGCAAGGGCGCCTCGCCGCAGCGCGTGCTGTGGGCGTCGACCTCGACCAAGAACCCCGCGTACGCGGACGTCGTGTACGTCGAGGAGCTGATCGGGCCGGACACCGTCAACACGATGCCCGAGCAGACGATCGAGGACTACCAGGACCACGGCAACCCCGAGCCGCGGCTGCAGGCCGGCGTGCAGGAGGCGCGGGAGCTGCTGGCGGAGCTCGCGCGGGTGGGCGTCGACTACGACGACGTCACAGAGACGCTCGAGCGCGAGGGCGTCGAAAAATTCTCGGAGTCCTTCGAGCAGCTGCTGCAGTCGCTGCGCGCCAAGCAGGACTCGCTCGCGCCGGCCTGATCAGGAGTAGGGGAGCGGGACGAGCACGCGGATCGTCAGCGGCCCCGACGGGAACGCCTCGGCGTTGACGGTGAACACGCGGAAGCTGCGCCCTTCGTAGTGGTAGGCGCCGCTGGCGGGAACCGCTGCCAGCGCCGGCCCGGGCGCGGGGCCGAGGCTGTTCTTGACGAGCTGTGAGGCGACCCCGTCGACGTTCATGTACATGAGCACGTCGAGCCCCGCCAGGCGCCTCGTCAGGCGCAGGTAGCCTTCGTCGTCCTGGATCGAGAGCACGACGCCGCCGATCGTGCGGCCGTGCAGCTGCAGTGGCGCGGTCACGGGGGCCAGCACGTACGGTCCGCCGACGTCGGACAGCAGCTGCCCGCCGGCGCTGACGCGCATGCGCACGATGTGCTGGTTGAGCAGGGCCTTGATCGCCAGCTCGGTGGCGCCCGGTTCGCGGCGGGCAACGGCTTCGAGCAGCGCCTTGTTGTGCTGGACGCGCCGCACCTGCTTCTGCGCGCTCTGCCCGAGCTCGCCGGTGTAGATGAGGTCGGCCACGCGTTTGAGCGCGTTGACGATCGTGTCCTGGCTCGTGTGCCCGCACAGCGGCGCGATGACGCTCGTCGGAAGCAGCAGGTAGACGCGCACGGCACCCGACGGGTAGGCCTCGGCTGGGAACGAGGTGAAGGCGTAGGGGACGTGTTCGAGCGTCAGCGTGCCTTCGTCGCCGAGCGTCAGCGTGCCTTCGTCGCCGAGCGTCGCCGTACGGAGCGCCGCCACGCCGCGGGTGCCCGGCTCGGCGATCCAGGACGGGCCGTCGCGCAGCGCGACGAGGCCCTGGCCGATGCCGGTTGCCTCGATCAGGAAGCCTTCATCGGCCCAAACGCTCGTGGCGTAGCTGGCGATCGGGGCCCCGTTAGTGCCGGTGAGCGTCCCGTGCAGAGGCGCGAGCGCCGCGCCGCCCACGTCGACGAATGGCTGCCCGCCGCGCGTGACGCTCAGGTCGGTCAGGTGCCCGGTTTTCAGCAGCGCACGGGCGGCGAGGAGCGCCGCTGCCGTGTTCCCGCTTTCGACCGCCGCGCGCAGCGCTTCGGAGTGCGCGATCAGGTACTCGGCGCTGCCGATCCTTTCGCCGTGGACCCCCTCGCGGTAGACGCGCTGGAGCACGCTGGAGAGGGTCGCGAGCACCGTCCCCGCGCAGCCGCCCGGCGCGCTGGAGGTCTGCGGGCCGACGGTGACGACGGGGCCTGCTTTGAGCGTCGCGCCGCAGCCGGCGAGGACGAGGGTGGCAAGGAGCGTCGCGGCGGCTCCCACGCGGGCGATCCACAAGCGGCCTGCAAACAAGCGGATTTTCACGCGCGCAACGATCGCCGCGAATTCTAAGGACCGGCTAATCACGCGGTGAGGCTGCTCACACCATCGCGGTGGAGTAACGTCGTGCGCGTGCCGCTCGCACTCATCACCGGCGCGTCCACCGGCATCGGGCGCGCGACGGCGCTGCGGCTGGCGGCGAGCGGTTGGACGGTGCTCGCGGGCGTACGCGACCCCGAGGCCGGCGAGCGCCTGGTCGCCGAGGCCGGCGCCCCCGCCGGCTCGCGCGGGCAGCTGCTGCCGCTGGCTTTGGAGGTGACCGACGCCGCGCAGGTCGCGGCGGCGGCGGAGCGGGTCGCCCAGGAGTCGGAGGCCTCCTCGCGCGGCGGGCTCGACGCGCTAGTCAACAACGCGGGCATCGGCATCGGCGGCCCGCTGGAGCTGATCTCGGCGAAGAGCCTGCACAAGCAGTTCGACGTGAACGTGTTCGCGCAGGTGGCGGTGACGCAGGCGATGCTGCCGGCGCTGCGGCGCGCGGGCGGGCGGATCGTGTTCGTGTCGTCGATCGGCGGGCGCGTGGCGATGGCGTTCACCGCCCCGTACGCCGCGTCCAAGCACGCGATCGAGGCGTTCGGCGACGCGCTGCGCGTGGAGCTGCGCAGCTCCGGAGTGCAGGTCGCGCTGGTGGAGCCGGGATCGGTGGCGACGCCGATCTGGGACAAGAGCCGCGCGGAGGCCGAGCGGGTGGTGATCCCGCCGGAGCTGCAGGACGTCTACGGGCGGATCCCTGCGGCGATGGACAAGGCGCTGCAGGACACCGCGCGGCGCGGCGTCCCGCCGGAGCAGGTGGCGGCGACGATCGAGCGCGCGCTGACCGCGCCGCGGATGCGCGCGCGCTACGTCGTCGGCAGGGACGCGAAGGCGATGCTGCTCGTCAGGCGCCTGCTGCCGGACCTCGTCTTCGACAGGGTCGCGCGGCGGGCGCTCGGAGTGTAGGTAGGCGCGCGTGGAGCTCGAGACGATCGAGGGCGGGGGACAGCGCTACGTCGTCTCCAGGCGGGGCGAGGGTCCCGACGTCGTGCTGTTCCACGGGTTTCCGGACACGCCCTACTCGTGGCGGGAGATCGAGCAGGCGCTGGTGGGCGCCGGCTGGCGCGTGACGGTGCCGTGGCTGCGCGGGTACAGGGAGGAGACGATCGTCGCCGGCCGCCGGTATGACCCGGAGACGCTCGGGCGCGACGGCCTGGGGCTGCTGGACGCGATCGGCGTGCGGAGCGCGGTGCTCGTCGGCCACGACTGGGGCGCGCTGATCGTGTACGTGGCGGCGGCGCTCGCGCCCGAGCGCGTCCGCGCGATCGTGACCTCGGGCATCCCGCATCCGGCGGTGCTCGAGCGCACGCCGGCCGCGTTCTGGGCGGTGCGCCACTTCCTCGGGCTGAAGCTCCCGTGGGCGCCGTGGGTCTGCAGGCGCAACGACTTCGCCTACCTCGACAAGCTGTACCGGCGCTGGGCGCCGAGCTGGTCGGGCCCCGAGCGCGACGAGACCCTCCGCCTTGCCAAGCAGGCGCTGTCCTCGACGGCGACGCTCGACGGCGCGATCTCCTATTACCGCGACCTGCCGCTCGTCAGCCCGCCACAGGTGATCGCGCACGTGCCGAAAGTGCCCGGGCTGATCATCGGGGGAACCGACAACCTCGCGGACGTCACGCTCTTCAACCGCACCGCGGAGCTGCTCGCAAAGCCGAGCCGCGCGCTGATCGTCGAGGGCGCCGGCCACTGGCCGCACCGTGAGAACGCCGCGCTCGTCGTGCCGGCGCTGCTGGAGTTCCTGGGGGAGGTTGGGGCGTAGCGGGCGAGCTCACAGCCGCTAGTATTCGTAAATAGAGACGCATATTTGGTGCATTACAAGCTATAGTGATGTCTATATGCAACAGAAAGATGAAAAGAGGCGTGATGATGGCCGGGTGCGCGCCGTCCCTTCCTCGATTCGACGTGCTCTTCGTGACGTGGCAGACGACGTTGTCACATGGCGGAAGCTGCGCGGCTTGACGCAGGCGCAGCTGGCCGACCGGTCGGATGTCTCGCGCGGCACGGTGGGCCGTCTCGAGGGCGGCGATGGGGGCGTGAGCCTGGAGAACCTGCTTCGCGTCCTTCGCTCGCTTGGTGTTCTGGATGGCGTCGTCGAGGCGCTCGATCCATACGAGACCGACGTTGGGCGGATGCGCTCAGACGAACAGCTTCCGCAGCGAGTGCGAACCCGGGATCTGACCCGCCGAAGCGATGGCTGACGCAGAGGTCGAGGTCGTCGTGCAGATCGGCGGCGACGATGTCCTTGCCGGCCGACTGTGGTCACATCGACGGCGCGGGGCAGAGTCGGCGACGTTCAGCTACACGGAGGAATACCTCGCGCGCGACGACGCCTACGAGCTGGATCCTGGATTGCCTCTCTCCGCCGGACAGCAGCAGACGCGCGTCGGCCAGGCGATGTTCGGTGCCCTCTCCGACTGTGCTCCCGACAGGTGGGGACGTCGGCTCATCGCTCGCGCCGAGCGCCGACGAGCGGCGCGGGAAGGAGTGGCGGAGCGCAGCTTCGGCGAGATCGACTACCAGCTCGGTGTTCGCGACGATCTGCGCCATGGAGCGTTGCGTCTGCGCGACCCCGCAACCGGCACCTATCTGGCCGACCATGCAGGCGGGGTGCCCTCACTTGTCGCTCTACCCAAGCTCTTGAGCGCGGCCGAGCGGCTCGAGCGCGACGAGGCGAGCGAGGACGAGCTGCGACTCCTGCTGCGCGACGGGAGCTCACTGGGCGGCGCGCGTCCGAAGGCGCACGTGCTCGACGCCGAGGGTCGAGTGTCGATCGCGAAGTTTCCGAGTGGCGCCGGCGACGACTGGGACGTGATGCGATGGGAGGCCGTCGCGCTGCGGTTGGCCCGGGCTGCGGGTATCCGTGTGGAGGACTGGAACCTGCACGTCGTCGACGGGAAGGCTGTGCTGATCGTCGAGCGCTTCGACCGAGCCGGAGCCCTGCGCATCGGCTACGCGAGCGCGATGACGATGCTCGAAGCGACCGACGGCGACCAGGCCAGCTACTTGGATATCGCTGACGTCATCGAACGCCGCTCCTCCGAGGCGCGCGAGGATCTCCGTCAACTGTGGCGTCGCATCGCGTTCTCCGTCCTCATCTCGAACACGGACGATCACCTGCGCAACCACGGGTTCCTGCGCACCAGCAACGCCGGTTGGGTGCTGTCGCCGGCCTTCGACCTCAACCCCGATCCGAGTCCCGGACCAAAGCACCTGAGCACCGCCATCGACTTCGACGACACGACAGCGTCCGTCGACACGCTCATGAGCGTCGCCGGTTACTTTCGGCTCGGTGACGAGGAGGCGCGCCAAGTGCTCGGAGAGGTCAGCGAGGCCGTCGGTCAGTGGCGCGTGGCCGCCACGGAGACCGGTCTGGATCGCACGGCAATCGAGAGGATGGCGACGGCGTTCGAGCATCACCGCGCAGACCGGACACGTCAGATTCTCGACTCGTGACCCCGCCTCACCCCGGCGGCGGATAGACCGCCAGCCACGCGAACAGGCTGGTGGTGGCGGCCTGCGTCTGCAGCATGCCGGGTTCGGCGTCGAAGGCGGGCAGGGTTCCGCCGTTCCAGGACAGGAGGTAGAGGCCTTCGCCGTTGGCGGCGCGAGTCTGCGCGTCGCGCGCGTTGTCGGCGGCGAGCAGGTAGAGGGTTCGGTCGCCGTCGAGCGCGTACAGCGCGAGCATCCACTGCAGGTAGATGGCGTCGTACTGGGGCGAGAAGTCGAGCAGGTAGCCGAAGCGGCGCAGCGCGGCGGCCTTGAGCTGTTCGGCGCGCTGGCAGCCGCTGCTGGCGCCGGTCAGCTGGCAGAGCAGCGCCTGGGCGTAGATCAGCGGCGCCTCGATGTAGTCGACGGGGGTGGCGCTGACGCTGCTGTCGGCGTAGAGCCCTTCGGCGCTGCTGAAGCCGCCGGTGTTCGCCCAGGCGATGAACCTCTGCGCCTGTTCGAGCGCGAAGGCGGAGCGGCTCTGCTGGTAGATGAGCGTTGCGAGCAGCGTGTCCGAGGCCAGCGCAGGTCCGGACTTGTAGGGATGGTGGGTGTTCCACCAGACCCCGCCGGTGCTCGGGTCCCAGCCGGCGGCGGCGATGTAGCGCAGCGCGCGTTCGGCGTCGGCGAGGTAGCGGTGCGTGCCTGTGGCGCGGTAGGCCTCGACGAACGCGAGGCCCCACCAGCCGTTGTCGTCGAACCAGGTCTCGGTGTTCGCTTCGCGGTCACCGGGATATGGCGAGTAGCCGGGAACGGGGCGCAGCCCGCGGTTCAGGTAGCGCTCGGCGCCGGCGGCGAAGCGGGCGAGCGCGTGTCGGTTGGCGCCGGACGGCTCGGCGATGGCGATCGCGTCGAGCGACTCGAACAGCGGCACGATGTCCCAGATGGTGGCCAGCGGATAGCGTTCGCGATCGCCCAGCCGCGCGTCATACCAGCCGCGCCGAGGGTCGCGCCAGCGCTTCTCGGCCTGCGCGACGCCGGCCTTGGCTAGCGCGAGGTAGCGCTGCTGGGTGGCGCTGAGCGCGGGCGTGGGCGTGGGCGTGGACGTGGCGGCGGAGGGCGTCGGGGGCGCGGCGGCGAGCGTCGGGGCCGCGTGCGCGCAGCACGCGACGCAGATCGCGACGGCGAGCGTGGACAGGCAGAGCGTTGGCGTGCGCATGAGAGCAGTAACCCGACACCGGCATGATCGGCGCGGCGCGCGCGTAGGATGAGGTGCCGTGTCCGAGAGCCAACCCGACGTCCCCTTCGCCGCTCCGCCGCCCCCGCCCTCGGAACGGGGCGCGTGGCTCCTCGCCTGCTCGGTCGGCGCGATCGGCCTGGCGGTGCTGGTCGCGGTGCTCTCGGGCGTGGTCGGACACACGAGCGCTACCGTGGCGCCTCCGCCGGTGCTGGTCTCAGCGGCGACCCCGGTGCCGGCGCCGGGCTCCCCGGCCGCGGACGTCGGCGCGAGCGCTCGCGCGCATGCGGCGATCGTCGCGAGCCCGTCGCCGGAACAGCAGCGCGCGCAGGCAAGGAGCTTCGTCGACGCCACGCGCACGCACATCTCCAGAGCGTGGATGGAAGGCTTCTACCCGATCTACGCGACCGCGCAGAGCACGTTCGGCGTCAACTGGCTGCTGCTGGCCTCGATCCACAAGCAGGAGAGCGCGTTCTCGAGCGCGCCGGGCATCTACCACGGCCTGAACTTCGCCCACTGCTGCGGCGGGCCGATGCAGTTCAACGTGACCAACGGCCCGGTCACCACGTGGGACCTGGTCGCCGACTCGTACACCTACGGCAAGCGTCCCGCGCACTACGACCACATGACCGCCATGCACCCTTCGATCTACGACGACTTCGACGCGATCATGGCCGCGGCGCACCTGCTGTCGGCGGACGGCGCGGAATACGCGCTGAACGAATCGGCGTGGGACGCGGCGTACGACTACTACGGCCACGACGCGACGGGGGTCACGTACGCGGATGAGGTGCTCGCGCGCGCGATCGGCTGGTCGCAGCACGGCTTCTGCATCAACTGCGGCGTGGAAGCGAAGATGGTCGAAGCCGTGCAGGCCGCGTACGGCGCGCCGGTGCTGGCGGCGCTCGAAGTCGAAGAAGCGAAGGCGCGAGCGAAGCCGAAGGCGGTGGCGGCCGCCCGGGCGGTCAAGCCCGGGCGTCGTAGCTAGCGCCCACGCGCCGAAGCTAGGCGGCGTCGGCCTGGGCGATCAGCTCGCCGGCGACGCGATCGGTCGCCGAGCCGGTGCCGCCGAGCAGCCGCCGTGAGAGCTGCGCGCGGCGGAAGTACAGCGGCGCGTCGTGCTCCCAGGTGGCGCCGATGCCGCCGTGCACGGAGATCATCGTGCGCGCGGCGGTGTCGAGCGCACGCCCGCCGACGGAGCGCGCGGCGCTGGCGGCGAGCGCGAACTCGGCGGGGGCGCCGGCGCGTGCCCAGCCCGCGTAGTAGAGCAGCGAGCGCCCGTTCTCGAGCTGGCGCAGCACCTCTGTGAGGGAGTGCTTGACGGCCTGGTAGGAACCGATCGCTCGGCCGAAGGTGAAGCGCTCCTTGGCGTAGGCGACGGTCACGTCGAGCGCGGTCTCGACGCTGCCGAGCGACTCGGCGGCGATCAGCGCCTGCGCCAGGTACCAGGCGGCGGCCAGCGACTCCTCGGGCGCGTCGAGCACGAGCGCGGGGGCGTTATCGAGCGAGACGTGGCCGAGCGAGCGGGTCGCGTCGTAGCGGCTGACGGGCTCGATGCTCACGCCTGCGGCGTCGGCGTCGATCGCCACGCCAACGGCCTTGCCGTCCAGGAACGCGACGCCGACGAGCACGTCGGCTCCGGGCGCATCCGGGACGAACGCGATGCTGCCTGTGACCGGCACGCGGCCGTCGGCACCGGCTGCGCCGGCGCTGGGCAGCGGGCTGCGCGCGGCGCCGCTGGCGGGGTCGGTGCTCCAGCGCTCGTCGAGCTCGCTGGGGGGCTGCGCGGGCAGGTAGGCGGCGCGCCGCTCGCCGGTGGCGAGGTCGCCGAGGAGCTGGGATTGATAGGACCCGCCCGCCCCGTCGCCAAGGATGGCGGTGGCGGGCAGGTGGCCGAGCAGCGGGATGCCCGCGAGCACGCGGCCGCACTCGCCGAGCACGAGCATCGCGTCGAACGCGTCCAGGCCGGCGCCGCCGTGGGCTTCGTCGATCAGCAGGCCGGGCCAGCCGGCCTCCCTGGCGGTCGGCCACAGGTCGGGCAGCGCGCTGTCGTTGCCATCGAGCGCCTCGCGCGCGGCCTCCAGCGTCTTGAAGCGCGAGAGCGCGCCGCGCGCGGCCTCGCGCAGGAACACCTGCTCGTCGGAGAGTGCGAGGTTCATGCCGCGGCTCCTTCCTTGGAGCGCAGCTCCGAGAACGGGATGCCCTTGTCGAGCCGCGGCTCGGGGGGCAGGCCGAGCACGCGCTCGCCGATCGTGTTTCTGAGGATCTCTTCGGTCCCGCCGGCCGACTTCAGGCCGGGCAGGAACGAGATCATGTACGCCCACTCGCTGTCCTCGGAGAGCGCGTCGGGGCCGATGACGTCGGCGATCAGGTCGCCTGCCTTGATCGCGCCGGCGACGATCGTGACCTTCGCGAGGCCGGCCTCGGGGCCGGGGGTCTGGCCTTTCTGCAGCGCCGTGAGCGTGCGGTAGCCGGTGAACCTGACGGCGAGCAGCTCGCTGGCGATCTCGCCGAGCTGGTGGCGCACCTCGGGGTCGCGGCGGGCGTGCGCGTCGCGGGCGATGGCGCCGGCAAAGCGCGTCGAGTTGTAGCCCATGCCCTCGCTGCCGAGGCCGATGGTGACGCGCTCGAACATCAGCGTGGTCAGGCCGGTGCCCCAGCCGTTGCCGACGCCGCCGACGACGGCGCCCTCGTCGAGCGCGACGTCGTCGAAGAAGACCTCGTTGAACTCGGCCTCGCCGGAGATCTGGCGCAGGCCGCGCACGGTGACGCCGTCGGCGTCCATGGGCACTACGAACATCGTCAGGCCCTTGTGCTTGGGCACGTCGGCGTCGGTGCGCGCGAGCAGCAGCCCGTAGGAGGCGAACTGGGCGTTGGTCGTCCACACCTTCTGCCCGGTCAGGCGCCAGCTGCCGTCGTCCTGCTGGCGCGCGCGCGTCTGCACGGCCGCGAGGTCGGAGCCGGCGGCGGGCTCCGAGAACAGCTGGCACCAGACCTCGTCGCCGTGGAGCATCGCGCCGAGGTAGCGCGACTTCTGCTCCTCGGAGCCGTGGGCGATGATCGTCGGGCCGAGCATGCCGACGCCTATCGCGTCGAGGATGCCGGGAACTTTCGCGCGCGCGATCTCCTGGTTGCAGATGACCTGCTCGATCGGGCCGAGCCCCTGCCCGCCGTACTCCTTCGGCCAGGTCACGCCCGCGAGGCCGGCCTCGGCGAGCTTGCCCTGCCAGACGCGGCGCGCGGCGACGATCTCGTCCTCGTCCTCGAGTGCCCCGGGGCCCTGGAGGACGGGCGCTTCCCCCCTGTGCTCGTCGAGCCAGCTGCGCACCTGTGCGCGGTAGGCGGCCTGCTCGGGTGTGTCGTCGAGATCCACGTCGTCCCTCCTTTGGCTGACTGACCAGTCAATCTACGCCACGGAAAGGTACCACTACACGCGCGGCACGCTCACGCGCCGGGCGGAAACGGCGCCTCGGGCACGACCGGCTGGTGGTAGACGTCCTCGAAGCCGAGGTCGAGCAGCTCGCGGGCCTGGGTGCCGGGGTCTTCGGAGTTGAGCACGATCGCGCCGAGGCGCACGCCGTGGCGCTCGGCGGTGGCGACGAGGCAGCGTCCGGCGGCTTCGGTCTGCCCGGTCTTCATGCCGGTGACGCCCGGGTATTTGTAGATGAGCAGCGGGTTGTTGTTGTAGAGGTAGAGCTTGCCGCCCTTGATGGGGAACGGCAGGATGGCTTCGTAGGTCTTGACGACGCTGGCGATGCGCGGCTGTTCCATGTCGACGTGCGCGAGCACGGCGAGGTCGGCGGCGCAGGAGAAGTTGCCGGCGTCGTAGAAGCCGGACGGCGAGGAGTAGCGGGTGCAGCCGAGCCCGAGCTTGGCGGCCTGTTCGTTCATGCGCACGACGAACTTGTTGACGGTGCCGGCGACGTGCTGGGCGAGCGCGGCGGCGGCGTCGTTGCCGGACGGCAGCAGCAGCCCGTACAGCAGGCTCTCGAGCTTGACGTGCCGGCCGAGCGGCAGCACGCCGACCTTCGACCCGGACATGTCGACGGCTTCCCTGGTGATCAGCACGGGCGCGTCGGGCGGCGCGGACTGGACGGTGAGGAGCGCGGTCATCATCTTGGTGAGGCTGGCGATCGGCAGGCGCAGGTATGGGTTGTGCTGCCACAGGATCTGCCCGGTCGACAGGTTGAACAGCAGCCCGGCGCGCGGCGGGCGGCTGAAGCTGACCTGCACGGGGTCCTTCTGCGGCGTGGAGATGCCGGCGAGCGCGAGCGCGGGCTTGGCGAGCGGGAAGCCGTACGGCGAGCGCGGGGGAGCGTGGGCGGCCGTGGAGAGCCGAACGCCGGCGCGCGCGCCCGCACGGCCGGAGCGATGCTGGCGTTCGCTGGAGCCGCTCGCGAGACCCATCTCCCCGGCGAGGGCGGCGAGCACGGCGAGGCCGAGCACGCCGAGCGCGATGATCCTGCGCCGTCGCCGGCGCCTGGCGGCGAGCGCGCGCCGCTGGCGGCTCTGCCCGGGGGTGAGGAACGGCGAGGAGCTCATCCTCGTGGAGGATTGCGCAGCGCGCCGACGATGCCAACTGCGAGCAGCACGAGGATGAAGACGGACAGGAAGGTGGCGAACGTGAGCCCTTCCTTGGCGATGGCGGCGACGGTGAGGAACGCGAAGCCGGCGATGAAGACGAGCACGGCGCCGAGCACGAGCAGGCGGGTCAAGCGGCCACCCTATCTCGCCTGACGAACAGCCGGATGACGAGCAGGCCGAAGGCGAAGCCGCCGATGTGGGCGAAGTAGGCGACGCCTTCCCCGCTGCCTGTGCCGGCGAGGCCGGCGGCGCCGAGGTAGAGCTGCTCGAGGAACCAGAACCCGAGCAGGAACACGGCGGGGACCTCGATGAGCGTGAAGAAGAAGACGATGAAGACGAGCGCGAGCACGCGCGCGCGGGGATACAGCAGGATGTAGCCGCCGAGCACGGCGGCGATGGCGCCGGAGGCGCCGAGCGTGGGGCCGGTGGCGCTGGGGTCGGCGGCCACCTGCGCGCCGAGCGCGACGAGCCCGCCGAGCAGGTAGAAGACGGGGAAGCGCAGCCGCCCCATGGCGTCCTCGACGGTGGGGCCGAAGATGGCGAGGAAGATCATGTTGCCGAAGATGTGCAGGAAGCTGGCGTGCAGGAACATGGACGTGAACACGGTCTCCCAGGTGGCTGGCTGCGGGCCGGGGGTGCCGGTGACCCCGGGCTGGCCCTGGCAGGCGATCGATTCGCCGACACCGGTGGGCGTGCGCAGGGTGATCAGTTCGCAGTGCTTGCCGGGGTGGGTGAGCTCGTAGGGGATCGCGCCGTAGTGCACCTCGACGCCGCTGGTGGGGCCGCCGAAGAAGCTGCCGCCGTGGCGGATCTCGAGCAGGTACACGATCACGTTGATCGCTACGAGCGCGACGGTGACGATCGGAAACCGCGCGAGCGGGATGTTGTCTTTGAGCGGGAACATGGGTCGGGCCGGAACCCTGGCTCCGTGACTGTATTGACCCGCCGCCGCTGCTCTGGGTCATGGCCCCGGCGCGAGGCCCACGGCGCTATCTGCGCCCGACGTACCGGACCTGCCCGCTGCCGTTCAGCTCGGCCACTTCGAACAGATAGCCGCGACCCGCGACCGTCGCCGTACACGTGAATCTGACCCCGGCTCGCTGGATCACCTCGGCCGGGCAGGTCACGGCAGAGCGGAGGTGGCGCTGGCTGAGAATGGAGCCGGCTATCGCGTCCTGAACTCTTGCGACGTCGAGGGCGACCAGCGGAGACCGGTTCTCGTATCGGACGCGACCGCTGCCGTCGATCTCGATCACCACCACGGGATATGCGCCGACAGGCAGTCTAGCTGTGCACACGAAGGCGACTCCCGTTCTGCGCTGGACCCGAGAGGGGCATTCGACCCTCACGTGCAGGTGGTGCTGCTCCAGGATCGACCCGGCTATCGCGCTCTCGACGGCAACTGTGTTCAGCGTGGCAGCGCGCGACCCGCACCCGGAGAGCGGCGTGATCAGGATGCCGACCGCGGCCAGCCCAGACAAGAGGATGCGCCCGAGCATCACCGCGAGATCACGACTGCGTTCCAAACGGCTGCAAATCGAATCATCTGGCGCATCGTCACATTTCCCGAGCCCAAGACTATATTAAGCTCCGGCGCCGTCTGTCCGATAAGTTCGAGACACTGGACTTCGTCCAGGTGGTCATGGGGACGATCTCTCGCATCCGGCACGACGATTCAGGACGGCATGTTTCGCGCGATCCTCTTCCGTTCGGTTCCTGCCTCGCTAGCGGTCGTGCTGACCTTCGGCAGCGGAGCTCTGGTCGATCCCTACGAGCGCACGGTCTCGCCGGTGCGCGGAGTGTCAGCGGATGTCGCCGTGTCCGGATCTCAAGCGCTCCGACGCGAACTGGCCGGACGGAGGCTCACCGGGGCAAGTAACGAGACGCACAGCGCCACCGCCGGCGGTAAACAGCGAACCAAGGGCGAGAGCGGGGCGGTCGGCACGATGAACGCCACCGGTGCGACTGTGGCCGGAGACGTCGGCAACGAGACGTACCAGGGCGTGACGGGCGGCGTGGCAGGCGCGACCGGGACCGCAGGCCGCGAAGGGCCGCGGGGCGCTGCGGGCACCCGAGGCGAGACCGGCCCCACTGGCGCGGCGGGTTCGGAAGGGCGAGAAGGCAAAGAAGGCCCGCAGGGCGCCAGCGGCGTGACCGGAGCGGTGGGTCCCGAAGGCAAGGAAGGGCGGCAAGGCGCGGCCGGGGCCAGAGGCGAAGCGGGCGCGGAAGGGAAAGCCGGCGGGGAAGGCCCGCGAGGCGCGGCGGGTGTCAAAGGCGAAGCGGGCGCGGCTGGCGCGGAAGGCAAAGAAGGCAGAGAAGGCCCGAAAGGGGCGGCGGGTGTCAGAGGCGAAACCGGCGCGACGGGTCCGGAAGGCAAAGAAGGCAAGGAAGGCCCGCAAGGCGCGGCGGGCGTCAAAGGCGAAACCGGCGCGGAAGGCAAAGAAGGGAAGGAAGGCCCGAAAGGAGCTACTGGCGCGACGGGCCCGGAAGGAAAAGAAGGCAAGGAAGGCCCGCAAGGCGCGGCGGGTGTCAGAGGCGAAACCGGCGCGACGGGCGCGGAAGGCAAAGAAGGCAAGGAAGGCCCGAAAGGAGCTACTGGCGCGACGGGCGCCACGGGCGCGGAAGGCAAAGAAGGCACGGAAGGCAAAGAAGGCACGGAAGGCAAAGAAGGCACGGAAGGCAGAGAAGGGCCGAAAGGCGCGGCGGGTGTCAGAGGCGAAACCGGCGCGACGGGCGCGGAAGGCAAAGAAGGCAAGGAAGGGCCGAAAGGGGCGGCGGGTGTCAGAGGCGAAACCGGCGCGACGGGCGCGGAAGGCAAAGAAGGCAAGGAAGGCCCGCAAGGCGCGGCGGGTGTCAAAGGCGAAAGCGGCGCGACGGGCGCGGAAGGCAAAGAAGGCAAGGAAGGCCCGAAAGGCGCGGCGGGTGTCAAAGGCGAAAGCGGCGCGACGGGCGCGGAAGGCAAAGAAGGCAAGGAAGGCCCGAAAGGCGCGGCGGGTGTCAGAGGCGAAACCGGCGCGACGGGCGCGGAAGGCAAAGAAGGCAAGGAAGGCAAAGAAGGTCCCAAAGGCGCGACCGGCCCGGAAGGGAAACTCGGGGACGAAGCGGTGCTAACTGAAAACCTCAAGAAAGAAGCGGTGACCGAATCGCGGCTGTCCAGCGCGTTGAGGAAACTGATACCCCTGGCGGTGGGGCGATCGGGAGAAATGACGCTGGGGAAAATAACGATCGACAGCGCAGCGGTGACCGCGGCCGGCCCGATCATCGTCTCCGCCGAAGGGGGCGCTGCGCTGGGGCTGTCGGTGACGTCGCGGAAAGTCGGTGAAAGCTTTACGGTCGAAGCGACGTCGCCCCTCAGCACCGACAGGGTGGACTGGGCAATCTACGCGGAATAGGCGCCGGCTCAGGGTGCTGCGAGCGGTCCGGCACCGGCGAGCGCCTGCGGGACGTGCTGGTCGGCGTGGTAGGAGGAGCGCACGAGCGGGCCGGCGGCGACGTGCTGGAAGCCGAGCTCGTAGGCGGCGCGCTCGAGCGCGGCGAACTCGTCGGGGTGCCAGTAGCGCACGACGGGCAGGTGTCGCTCGGAGGGACGCAGGTACTGCCCGACGGTGAGCACCTGCACGCCGTGCTCGCGCAGGGCGGCGAACGTGTCGACCATCTCCTCGTGCGTCTCGCCGAGTCCGACCATCAGCCCGGACTTGGTGACGACGTCGCCCTCGCCGAGCTCGTGCGCGAGGCGTAGCACGCGGCAGGAGCGCTTGAACTCGGAGCCGCGGCGGGCGAGCGGGTACAGCCGGGGGACGACCTCGACGTTGTGGTTGAACACGTCGGGGCGCTCGGCGATGACCTTGGCGAGCGGCATCTCCTGTCCCTGGAAGTCGGGCGTGAGCACCTCGATCTGGCAGCCGGGCGCCTGGCGGCGGACCTGGCGGATGACGCCGACGAACGCGGAGGCGCCCTTGTCGGGCAGGTCGTCGCGGTCGACGGAGGTGATGACGGCGTGGCGCAGCCCCATGCGCGCGATCGAGCGGGCGACGCGGGCGGGCTCGAGCGGGTCGTTCCAGGTGGGCCTGCCGGTCTTGACGTTGCAGAAGCCGCAGCGCCGGGTGCAGGTGTCGCCGAGGATCATGAACGTGGCGGTGCCGCGCTCCCAGCACTCGCCGACGTTGGGGCAGGCGGCCTCCTGGCAGACGGTGTGCAGGTTCTCCGCGCGGATCATCTCGGTGAGCTCGCGGTAGCGCTGGCCGCCGGGCGCGGGCACCTTGAACCACGGCGGCTTGCGCTCGCGGATCGGCCGCACGTCGGGCCCGAGCACGCTGAGCACGTCCATGCCGCCGGGGTTCGATCGGGATCGAGTTGCGCTCACACGGGCACCGGTTCGGCAGGAGGTGTTGAGATCGTTCTTATGAGGGCGGCGTTCGCAGTGTCGATGCCGATTCGCGCGGGCGAGACGAGCCGCTGGCGCCGCCCGTGCGCTTGACAGAAGGCGTATGCCATGCGCTTGCGGAAGCAGGCGAGCGCAGGCTCGCAGCCAAGCGTCGGCATCGCACCTGGCGTCGTCTGCGTGGGATCGGTGGGCAGCTCGCGGGCGAGTGAGGTCATGGTCACGTCGGGCAGCCCGCACGCGAGGACCCAGGAGAACGGCTCGAGGTCGTTGTGGACGTTGACGGCGAAGCCGTGGGTGGTGACGCCGCGGGAGACGTGCACGCCGATCGACGCGATCTTGCGATCTTGCACCCACACGCCGGTGTAGTCGATGCCCTCGTCGTGGCGCGAGCGCGCGTGCACGCCCTCCTGCGCGAGCGCGGCGACGATCGCGTCTTCCATCGTGCGCAGGTGGCGGTGCACGTCGTCGATGCGCATGATCGGATAGCCGACGAGCTGGCCGGGGCCGTGATAGGTGAGCTTGCCGCCGCGGTCGGTGGCGACCACGTCGATGCCTCTGGCGTGGTAGAAGTCCTCGCCGAACGGCAGGTCCTCGGCACCGGAGCGCCGCCCGCGCGTGTACACGGGCGGGTGCTCGAGCAGCAGCAGCGTGTCCGGCACTTCATCGGCCTGGCGCCGGGCGCGGATCCGCTCCTGGACGGCGAGCGCGTCGCGGTAACCGACCACCCCCAGGTAGCACACCCACAGCTCGTGTGACGATCGATCGGCGACGTTCATCGGTCGACTTCAGCCTAGCGCCGCGCGCACGGCGATCCTCGCAACGGCGAGTGCCCGTAGGATGTCGGGCATGGGCGTGTGTCGATGAGCGAGGCCAACGACGTCACCGAGGAGACGCTGAGAACGCTCGCGCAGACTCGGGCCGAGGAGGAGACGGTCCTGAGCCTGTATCTCGATCTCGACCCGCACCGGTTCGGAACGCCCCCCACGCGTGTGAGCGAGATCGACTCGCTGCTGGACAGCGCGCACCGGGAGATCGAGTCGGGCGAGCGCCCGCATGCCGAGCACCAGGCGTTGCGCGGCGCGCTGGCGCAAGCTCGGAGCCTGCTCGAAGACCAGTCGTGGGCGCAGGGCGCACGTTCGCTGGCGCTGTTCGTGTGCGAGCCGCTGGGACTGGCGCAGACGCTGCGCCTGCCCCATCCGGTGGGCCGCGCGGCGGTGATCGCGGACGCGCCGTTCATCGCGCCGCTGACCGAGTCGGGGCCGGTGGGTCGTGTGTGCGTGGCGCTCGTGGACGAGCGCTTCGCGCGCGTTCTGCGAGGCTCGGCCGATCAGCTGCACGAGGCGATCTCCTTCGGCGACGACCTCTACGGCCGCCAGGCGTCGGGCGGCTGGTCGCAGGCGCGCTACCAGCGCTCCCGGCACGAAGACGTCAAGGCGCACCTGCGCCACGTCGCGCGCACGCTGCAGCAGCTGCTGCAGGTCGCGCCGTACGAGCGCCTGCTGGTCGCGTGCGCCGAGCCGCTGTGGCCGCGGGTCGTCGAGGAGCTGCACCCGGACGTGCGCGCGCTGCTGCACGACGAGCGCCTGTCGCTCGACGTCGGCGACGTGGGCATCGAGGACGTGGTGCGCGCGGCGGAGACGGTGCTCGCCGAGGAGCATCGCGCCCACGAGGACGCGGCGCTGGCGGAGCTGCCCGAGCACCTCGCTCGCGAGGGCGACGCGCGGGCCGCCGCGGGGCTCGACGACGTCCTGGAGGCGCTGGTCGAGCGACGCGTGGGCAGGCTCTTCTTCGACGCGGACCTGCAGGCGCCGGGCGTCCTCTGCCCGAGCTGCGGCTGGATGGGGAGCACGGGCGAGAGCTGCCCGGTCGACGGGACGGCGCTGGAGGCGCGCGCGAACATCGTCGAGGACGCCGTCCGCTCGGCGATCGGCCAGTCCGCGGAGATCCTGTCGCTGCGCGACCGTCCCGAGCTCGGTCCGCTGGGCGGCATCGCCGCCACGCTGCGGTTCTGAGCCGCCGCTCTCGACCCGGAATGCCATTGAGGGATCCGTACGGATGAGCGACGTGTTTTCTGGGTGTGCGCATCTTGATGCCATATCTCTTGATGCTATGATGTCTTCATGAGAACGACCGTGACTCTGGACCCAGACGTGGAGGTGCAGCTGCGCGCGGTGATGCGCGAGCGGGGTGTGTCGTTCAAGGCGGCGCTCAACGACTCCGTACGCGCTGGTCTGGCGACAGGTTCTCGTCCGAGCAAACGCTTCCGTGTGCACGCGCGACCGATGGGTGTCCGCCCGGGGATCAATCTCGACAAGGCGCTGACGCTCGCCGGCGAAATGGAGGACACGGAGATTCTGCGCAAGCTCGAACTCGGCAAGTGAAGCTGCCCGACGTCAACCTCCTGCTTTACGCGTACGACTCCGACTCGCCACGACAAGCGACTGCGCGTGAGTGGCTGGAGGAGACGCTGTCGGGCACGGAGACAGTCGCGTTCGGCTGGGCCGTCTTGGTCGGATTCGTTCGCATCGCCACCAATCCGGCGATCTTCGTCCGACCATGGGAGGCAGGCGACGCGCTCGATCTGGTCGACGGCTGGCTGGCCCAGCCCGCCGTCACGGTTGTCCATCCCACCGATCGGCACGCGGCGGTACTGCGCGATCTACTCACCTCGCTGGGCACAGCCGGAAACCTGACGAGCGACGCCCACCTCGCCGCGCTCGCGATCGAGCATGGCGCGACGCTCTACTCGAGCGACAACGACTTCTCGCGCTTCCCGGGCTTGCGCTGGGTCGACCCACTGAGCTCCTGACAGCACACCTGCGCTGTGGTGCAGCACGATGTCTGGGCGGCGGTGGAGTCGGGACGCGGGGAAGTACGCATCCGCTACGCGGGGAGACTCCGATGCCGCTTCCCGCATCGCGCGCTACGTTCAATCTCAGGATCACGCCGGAGGGAGTCAGGGGCCATGGGCGAGCAGCTCAGCATGCTGGACACGATGTTCCTCGAGCTCGAGCAGTTCGACGAGAGCGCGCACATGCACATCGGCGCGGCGCTCATCTGCGACCCGCTCCCCGGCGGCGGGACGCCGGACTTCGCCGAGCTCTGCGACTACGTGCGCGGGCGGGTGGGGATCCTGCCCCGCTTTTCCCAGCAGCTCTCCGGCGCGCATGCGGGTCCGCTGACGTGGCTGACGTGGGAGCCGGCACAGGAGTTCGATCCCGACGCCCACGTGCATCACGCGACGCTGCCGGCGCCGGGTGGGGAGGCCGAGCTGCACGAGTGGCTTGGGGAGTTCTGGTCGCACCGTCTGGACCGCCACCGGCCGCTGTGGGAGATGACGCTGCTCGATGGGCTCGAGGGAGGGCGCTGGGCGCTGGCGACCAAGACGCACCACTGCCTCGTTGACGGCGTCGGCTCGCTCGACATCGCAGGCGTTCTGCTCGACGCCTCTCCGGAGGCGGTGGCGCCGCCGCTGCAGGCGCCCCCAAACGGCGACGAGGAGGCGACAGAGCACGGCAATGGCCGATTCTGGCTCTCGCCCGGCCTGGTCCTCCGCGGGGCGCGGGCTGGCGTCGGCGCGGCGCTGCACCCCCGCGCGTCGCTCGATCGCGTGCGGGCGGCGATCGAGCTGATCGTGCGTGAGGAGGTCATCGGGGCGCCGCAGTCGAGCCTCAACGGGCCGATGAGCGGCACGCGCCGCTTCGCCACCGTGCGGTTGGACCTCGCCGAGGTCAAGGCGACGAAGGCGCGCCTCGGCGGCACGGTCAACGACGTCGTGCTCGCGCTCTGCGCGGGCGGGCTGCGCCACCTGCTGCTGTCACGCGGCGACACGCTGCCCGAGGCCGATCTCAGAGCGCAGGTGCCGGTGAACATCCGATCGGAGGACCGGGAGCACGCGCTCGGCAACGAGCTGACGTCGTTGTTCGTCGAGCTGCCCGTGACCGAGGCGGACCCGATCGCGCGCTACCGCCGCGTCGTCGAGCGCGCGGAGCAGCTCAAGGCCGGCTCGCAACGCGCCGGGGGCAAGACGATCGTCGACCTGGCCGACATGGGGCCGCCGCTGGCCGGCGGGTTGCTCGCGCGGTCGATGTTCGGCGGCACCCGGATGTTCAACCTGACGATCACGAACGTCCCCGGACCCCAGCAGCGGTTGTACGCGCTCGGCGCTCCGCTCGTCGAGATCCTCCCGCTCGTACCGCTGTTCGCCGGACACACGATCGGCATCGCGGTCGTCTCCTACGCCGGCCAGATGGTCTTCGGCCTCAACGCCGACCGCATGGCGGCCCCCGACGTGGGGGTGCTCGCGGAGGGCATCGAGCGCTCGTTTGAGGAGCTGCGACCGCCCGACGCCAAGCGACCGGGCCGCCGGTCGGGGCGCGGCGCGGCGGAGCGGACCGCCCGGACCGGCAGCTAGCGGTTCCGAGCGTGGGTCGACCGAGCGGCGCGAGGAGTGGCTTCACACGCAGTCCGTTGGCGTTTCGGCCGGTGCTCGCCCGTTCGACCGCGAGCTGCCGTCTCCCGTATCGACGCGCCGCACGGGACGCGGCGTTCGCACACATCGCTCGCCGGCCGTAGCTCGTCCTGCTCGTCCTCGGCTTGAAAGACCCACACGCCGGTCGCCAGCACCGCAAGGATCAGCACGATGCCACCCGCCGCCCAGATCACCTCAGCCAGCACCATCATGTTACGTACCTCTCCTGTCGCTCGATCGCACTGAGGAGTCGCAGGTGGGCGAGATCAAGCGTGTCGCTGTCTCCGGGGATGCTCGCCTGAGAGCAGGCAGCGCGGAGAAGCTCCGCCGCGTGAGCCAGCGCACGAGCCTCACGGTAACTGAGCACCAGCGTGATCGTGGGCTCGCCCGCGTTCGTTGCTGCAACCGGTTCGCTCCGTGCGCCTGATCTCATGGCAACTGCCATGTAATCAGTCTTGGCGCAGGCTCATCATCCGTAACGCCCCGAATGTGGAATCCGTAATTATCTCCCAGCCACCTCACAAAGTGAGCGCCGCGGGAGCCTCCAGCAGCTCGCGGATGCGCGCGAGGAACTGCGCCGCTTCCGCGCCGTACAGAATCCGGTGGTCGCACGCGAGGGTCAGCGTCATCGTGTTGCGCGCCACCAGCTCGCCGTCGTGCACGACCGCGCGGGGCGCCAGCGCGCCCACCGACAGGATGCCCGCCTGCGGGGGGTTGACGATCGCCGTGAAGCTCTTCACCCCGTACATCCCCAGGTTCGACGCCGTGAACGTGCCGCCGCCCAGCTCCGGCGGGGTGATCGTGCCCGCGCGCACGCGCTCGGCCAGGTTGCGCGTCTCGCGCGCGATCTCGCCGAGCGACTTCTCGTCCGCGTCGAACACCGTCGGCACCACCAGCGCGCCCTCCGCCGCCACCGCCACGCCCACGTTCACCCGCGAGTACACCTGCACGCGCCCGTCGCGGTAGCTGCCGTTCGCGATCGGGTGCTCGCGCAGCGCCAGCGCGCTCGCCTTCACCACCATGTCGTTGTACGTCGGCACCTCGTGCGCTTGCGTAGCGCCGCCTGGGCTCGACAGCTGCTTCAGCTGGCCGCGCAGCTGCACGCACTCCTCCATGTCCACGTCGATCTGCAGCGTGAAGTCCGGGATCGTCGCCTTCGACTCCGCCATCCGCCGCGCGACCGTCTGCTGCGTGCGCGACAGCTCGATCGTCGTCGTCTCGCCCTTCGCCGTCATCACCCCCTCCAGCGCTCCCGGGGCACCCGGCGCGGCGGCCGGCACGGATGCGCCGGCATCGGCGGTGCCAGGCGGGGTCGTCGCGCCAGCCGCGCCGGCCGACGGCGCCAGCACGTCCGCCTTCACGATCCTCCCACCCGGCCCGCTGCCGCTCACGCCATGCAGGTCGATGCCGCTCTCGCGGGCGATCCGCCGCGCCAGCGGGGACGCCTTCACCCGCTCGCCCTCAGCCGCCGGTTGCCCGCCCCGCTCGGCCTGCGCGGGCGGCTGCGCGTCCGCCGGCGCCGCAGCCGCAGCTGGGCCACTCGCCGCCGCGTTGTCGCCGCGCTCCGGCTCGCGCGCCCGCCCACCACGGGCGTCCCTCTCATCCGTGCCCTCCGACGCCGCGCCCACGCGCGCGATCGTCGCGCCCACCGCCAGCGTCGAGCCCTCCGCCGCGACGATCTCAAGCACGCCCGCCTGGTCTGACTCGTACGTCATCGTCGCCTTGTCCGTCTCGATCTCCACCAGCTCCTCGCCGCGCGCCACCTGCTCGCCGTCCGCCTTCAGCCAGCGCAGGATCGTGCCCTCCTCCATCGTGTCCGACAGGCGCGGCATCACCAGCTCCGCCATCACGCCCCTCCCGCGGCCGCTTGGGTGGCGGCCGGCGTGCGGCCCAGCGTCGCAAGCACCGCCGCCACGATCTGCGGCTCGTGCGGGTACGCCAGGTCCTCCAGCGGCTTCGAGTACGGCATCGGCACGTCCGCGCCCGTCACCCGCTGCACCGGCGCGTCCAGGTCGTCGAAAGCCTGTTCTGAGATCAGCGCCGCCAGGTTCGCGCCCACGCCGCCGTGCGGCCAGCCCTCCTCCACGATCACGCAGCGGTTCGTCTTGCGCACCGACCCGAGGATCGTCTCCAGGTCCAGCGGGCGCAGCGTGCGCGGGTCGATCACCTCCGCCTGCACGCCGTGCTCGTCCGCCAGCGTCCGCGCCGCGCGCTCCGCCGTCAGCGCCATCCGCGAGATGCCCACCACCGTCACGTCCGAGCCCTCCCGCGCGATCCGCGCCTGGCCGAAGTGCACCAGGTGCTCGTCGTCATCCGGCACCTCGCCGCGCACGCCGTACAGCGACTCGTGCTCGATGAAGATCACCGGGTTCTCGTCGCGGATCGCCGTCTTCAAAAGGCCCTTCGCGTCCGCCGCCGTCGCCGGCACCGCCACCAGCAGCCCCGGGACGTGCAGGAACAGCGCCTCCAGGCAGTGCGAGTGCGTCGGGCCCAGCTGGTGGCCCGCGCCCTGCGGCATGCGCACCACCAGCGGCACCCTCGCCTGGCCGCCGAACATGTAGTGGATGTGCGCCGCGTGGTTGACGATCTGGTCGAACGCCAGCAGCGCGAAGTTGATCGTCATCAGCTCCACCACCGGGCGCAGCCCCGTCATCGCCGCGCCCACGCCCACGCCCACGATCGTGTTCTCCGAGATCGGCGTGTCGCGCACGCGCCGCTCGCCGAACTCCGCCAGCAGGCCGTCCGTCACCTTGAACGCGCCGCCGAACACGCCGATGTCCTCGCCCATCAGGATCACCCGCTCGTCGCGCGCCAGCTCCTCGCGCAGGGCCGCGTTCAGCGCCTCGCGATAGCGCATCTCCGCCATTACGACGCGCCCTCGCCGGCTTCCAGCGCCGTCGTGATCTGCTGCGGGATCTCGCCGATGCTGCTCTCAAGCGACTCCCGCGGCGCCGTCTCCGGCGCCGTCGTGCGCACCGAGTACGAGCCGCGCACCTCGTCGTCCAGCACGTACACGTCGTCGTACAGCGACTCCGGCGCCGGGAACGGCGAGGACTCCGCGAACTCCACCGCCGCGTCCACGCGCGCGATCGCCCGCTCGTCCATGCGCTCGCGCTCCGACTCCTCGATCACGCCCTCGCGCACCAGCAGCCCGCCGAACGCCGGCAGCGGGTCGCGCTCGCGCCAGCGCGCCACCTCCTCCTTCGTGCGGTACTGCTCCGGGTCCGCCATCGAGTGGCCGCGAAAGCGGTACGTCACCGCCTCCACCAGCACCGGCCGGCGGTCTTCGCGCACGCGCCGCACCGCCTCCGCCGTCACCGCGTGCGTGTCCAGCACGTCCATGCCGTCGCAGCGCATCCCCGGCACACCCAGGCTCTCGCCCTTGCGCCGCAGGTCCGTCACCGCCGAGTGCCTGCCCAGCGCCGTGCCCATGCCGAACTGGTTGTTCGTCACCATGAACACCACCGGCAGCCTCCACAGCGCCGCGATGTTCAGCGTCTCGCCGAACGTCCCCTGGTTGGACGCGCCGTCGCCGAACACGCACAGCGTCACCTCCTCCGTGCCCTTGTGGTCCGACGCCAGCGCGATGCCCGCCGCGATCGGCAGGTTGCCGCCCACGATCCCGTAGCCGCCCATGAAGCGGCGCTTCAAATCGAACATGTGCATCGAGCCGCCGCGCCCGCCCGAGCAGCCGTCCACGCGGCCGAACAGCTCCGCCATCACGTTCTCCGGCGGCGTCCCGCGCACCAGCGCATGCCCGTGCGAGCGGTACGTCGAGATCAGGTAGTCGCTGTCGCGCAGCGCCCGCGCGCTGCCCACGATCGTCGCCTCCTCGCCGATCGACAGGTGCAGGAAGCCGCCCACCTTCGCCCGCGCGTACATCTCGCCCGCGCGCTCCTCGAAGCGGCGGATCAGCGTCATCGTCTGAAGCCACTCGCGCGCGTGCTCCGGCTCCGGCAGGCTCGGCGCGGGCGGGCTGGGCGCGGGCGGGCTCGACATCAGTGCTCCACCGTACTCCAGCGGGCCATGAACTCCTCCGCCTCCAGCCGCGCCAGGTCCGCCCGCAGCGCCCGCGCCAGCTTCGACGCCGCCTGCGGCGGGCGGTCCCACAACAGCACCACTTCGCCGCTGTCCACCTCCACCACCTCGATGTGGTCCACGCGCGCCGTGTCCGCCAGCAGCGCCGGCGCCAGGCCGCCGCGCGTCACGATCAGACGGTACGCGTGGTTGGCCTTCACGGCATGTTCTCCGCCGCGCGCTCCGGCGCGTCCTCGCCCACGAACACGCTCTCGCCCACCACGATCGCCGGGACGTCCGTCACGCCCGCCTCCGCTGCCGCCGCCGTGCTCTGCGCCAGGCGCTCCGCCGTCGCGCGCATCTCCGCGCCGCGCAGCACCGCCGCCGGGTGCATCTCGCACGCCGCCGCCGCGATCAGCACGAAGTCCGGGTCCTCCAGCGAGTGCCCGCCCGCGAACGCCTGGCGGAACGCCGCCTGCGCGAACGGCACCGCGCGCCCGATCGACGCCGCGTACGTCGCCACCCGCATCGCCAGCGAGCTGTCGAACGGGAACGGCTCCGGCCAGCGCAGCGGCTGCACGCCCAGCTCGCGGGCGCGACGTTCCATCTCCGAGCGGAACACCTCCCGCTCCTCCGCGCAGCGGAACGCGTCGAAGCGCTCGGCGCCCGGGAGATCGCTCGCGCTTATCGGACGCCACTCCGCCGGGCCCCGAAGGACATGCAGGACGCGCTCCGCAGCGAGGTACGCCAGCGGGCTCGCGAGGTCGAAGTAGAAGGCGGCCGGCGTTGGCACGCCGCCTATCCGTGAATCAGCCAGCCGTCTGCCGCGCGGCCGGCTTCCATCACGGCCTCGGACAGCGTCGGGTGCCCGTGGATGATGCGCGCGAGCTCCGGGAAGCCGCCCTCGAGCGCGCGCACGTTGACGAGCTCCTGGATCAGCTCGGTCGCGCGCGAGCCGACGATGTGCCCGCCGAGCAGCTCGCCGTAGGAGCTCTCGCCGACGACCTTCACCAGGCCCGTGCGGTCGCCGTACACCGTGCCGCCGCCGACCGCTCCGTACGGGACCTTGCCGACGACCACGTCGTAGCCCTGCTCGCGCGCCTGCTCCTCGGTCAGGCCGAACGAGCCGACGTTGGGCGTGCAGAAGGTCGCGCGCGGGATGTCCGCGTAGGCGATCGGATGCGTCTCGCGCCCGGCGATCGTCTCCGCGGCGATGATGCCCTCGTCGGAGGCCTTGTGCGCGAGCGCCGGCCCGGGGACGAGGTCGCCGATCGCGTACACGCCCGCGCGGGTGGTGCGCAGCGCGCCGTCGACCTGCACGAGGCCGCGACCGTCGAGCTCGACGCCCGCCTCCGCCAGCCCGAGCCCCTCGACGTCCGATCCCCGTCCCGCGGCGATCACCAGGTAGTCGACCTCCGCCGACTCCGAGCCGTAGGAGAAGCTCACGCTCGCCTCGCCCGCGCTCACGTCCGCCAGCGGCGTGCCCGTGTGCACGCCGATGCCCTGGCGCTTGAGGCCGCGCTCGACCAGGCGCGAGATGTCGGCGTCCTCCGTCGGCAGCACGCGGTCGAGCGCCTCCAGCAGCAGCACCTCGCTGCCCAGGCGCGCGAACGCCGATGCGATCTCCGCGCCGGACGCACCCGCGCCGACGACCGCCAGGCGCGCCGGCACCTCCGCCAGCGCCCAAGCCTCCTCCGTGCCGATCACGCGCCCGCCGAACTGCACGCCGGGAATCGGCCGCGGGACCGAGCCCGTGGCGAGGATCACGCTGCCCGCGGCGAGCGTCAGCGGCTCCGCGTCGAACACGTCCGCCAGCACGTCGCCATCGGCGGTCAGCCTGGCGACGCCCTCGATCACGTCGATGCCGTCTTTCTTGAACAGCCCGCCGACGCCCGAGGTGAGCGTCGTGACGACCTTCGCGCGGCGCGCCTGCACCGCCGCGTAGTCGACCTCGACCCCGCTCACCTTCAGGCCGAACTCCTCCGCCTCGCGGATCTCCGACAGCAGGTCCGCCGAGCGCAGCACCGCCTTCGCGGGGATGCACGCGTAGTTCAGGCAGCGCCCGCCGAGCTTGTCGCGCTCGACCACCGCCGTCTTCAGGCCGAGCTGCGCCGCGCGGATCGCCGCGACATATCCACCCGGCCCGGAGCCGATGACGACGCAGTCGTAGGAGCTCTCGGCCATCGAGGCCGCACACTATCGAAAGGTCAAACGCGGTCCCGGTACTCAGCGGCCTGGATGCGTCCCATAACGCGCACGAGCTTCCAGAACAGCCAGCCGCCGAGGCCGATCGCGACCAGGCAGCCGCCGGCGGCGGGGAGCGTCGAGGCGACCACCAGCGCGAGCGACGTGACGATGATCTGGAAGGCGAGCAGCGCCTCGAAGCCGAGCACCGCCAGGTAGCGGCGGCGGTACATGCCAAGCGCCAGCGCCGCGAAGATCGCCGCCAGGAAGATCGCGCCCGGCAGCGAGCCGCCGCGCTTGGCGAGATCGTGGATCGTCAGCCCGCCGACGAGCACGGCGGCCGCCAGCACCACGCACACGCCGACCGCGATCAGCAGCGCCGGCGGGCGCTCGTCGGGGCCGAGCGGCTCGAGCTCCGCGCGGGCCAGCTCGTCGCGCCTGCCGCGATCCTCGCCGCGACCCGGCTGCGGCCGGCCGGCGCGCTCGCCGCTCTCGGCCACCTCACTCACGGCTCCACCGGGCGAGGGCCGAGCCGCTCGCGAAGCGCTCTCGCCTCCCGCTCGGGCTCCGCGGCGTCGGCGATCGCCCGCAGCACGCACACGCGCGTCGCGCCCGCGTCCAGCGCCGGCGCGAGATTGCCCGCGTGCAGGCCGCCGATCGCGAAGAACGGCACCGGCGCATGGGCGGACGCGTAGCGGATCAGCTCGACGCCCACCGCCGGGCGCCCGGGCTTGGTGGGCGTCTCGTGGATCGGGCCCACGCCGATGTAGTCGACGACGCTCGCGTCGACCGCGTCGATCTGCTCCGGCGAGTGGGTCGACAGGCCGATCAGCATCTCCGGGCCGACCAGCTCGCGGACCTCCGCCACGGGGATGTCCTCCTGTCCCACGTGGATTCCGTGGGCGCGAGCTTCGCGCGCCACCCACGGACGGTCGTTGACGATCAGCAGCGCCCCCAGCCCCTCGCACAGCGCCCGCGCGGCGGTCGCCACCGACGCGAGCTCCTCGTCCGGCATCTGCTTCTCGCGCAGCTGCACGATGTCCACGCCGCCGGCGATCGCTTCCCGCAGCAGCGTCGGCAGCTCGCGGGCGCCGTGTGCCCCGTATGGGGTATTCGGGCTCGCGCCGCACACCAGGTACAGGCGCGCGGCGTCCAGGAGGGCGCGGCTGTCGGCGTGTGGCATCTCCTGCGCTGCGTCGGGACTGGACATATGTCCGCAGTCTCGCACGAGCCGCCGCCTGCTTGGTAGCGTCGTGTGGATGGTTGGGTCCTCAACCGTCGCGTCGCTGGCTGCCATCTGCTGTGCCGCGGCGCTGCTGTCGCCGGCAAGCGACGCCCGCTCGTCCACGCCGCGCGCGTCCGTCGCCGCCCTCTCCTCGCAGGAAGCCAAACAGCTCAGGCGCGACGACCGGGGCCTGTACCTGGCGTTCTGCCCGCAAGGAGAGGAAGCCGCAAGCATCGCCTCCGCCGCGTCGGAGCGCGGCCCGCGAGCGACCGTGGCGGAGGCCGACCACGAAGGCTGGCCGCACGACGAATGCCTGAAGATGGACAAGGGACCCGCCGGCCTCGGCCACACGATCGTCGGGCTCAAGCACGTGCACAACTGGCTGCTCGGCGGCTACGGCGACGACACGATCTTCGCCGGCGACGCCGGCGACGTGATCTGGGGCGACTACCACCCCGAAGGGCAGCCCGAAAGCCAGAGCGACTACATCCACGGCGGCGCCGGCGAAGACTGGATCTACTCCAGTCACGGCTACAACGAGATCTGGACGGGCGCAGGCAACGACCACCTCGCGCTCGTCTACGGCCACGGGACCGTGTTCTGCAACGGCCCCGGGGTGAAGACGTTCGTGATGCGCTACCTGCCGCAGAACCGTCCGTGGACGCTCGTCGGCTGCTCGCACAAAGTGCTCGTGCGCTACCGCGCCTGAGTCCTTGCCCGCGGGCTCTGCATGCCGGGGGCATCCCTGGCGCAGGCGCGGGCTAGCATCAGCCTCATGTCCGACAACCATCCACTCGACGTGGTCGTCGCCGGCGGCGGCGTCATCGGCATGGCGATCGCCTGGCGCGCCCGCCAGGCCGGGATGTCGGTGACCGTGCTCGAGCGCGACCTCGCCGGGCAGGGGACCTCGCGCGTGGCCGCCGGCATGCTCGCGCCGGTCGCCGAGGTCGAGTTCGGTGCGGCGGGGCGGCGCCTGCTGGAGCTGGGGCTGCGCTCGGCGGGCATGTGGCCCGCGTTCGCCGCCGAGCTGGAGGCGCGTGGCGGTGCGCCCGTTGGCCTGATGGCGACCGGTGCGCTGCTCGCCGCGCGCGACGAGGACGACGCGCGCGAGCTCGAGCGCCAGCTCGACTTCCGTCGCTCGCTGGGACTGTCCGTGCGGCGCCTGCGC
>Ga0181521_10001147_pt1 | contig 32835 bp, 23 predicted proteins | sample PEATcosm2014_Bin_32_FD_119764 | JGI IMG/M metagenome (GOLD analysis project Ga0181521, IMG submission 119764) | Peatland microbial communities from MTU Mesocosm Facility, Houghton, MI, USA - PEATcosm2014_Bin02_60_metaG | ecosystem: Environmental > Terrestrial > Soil > Wetlands > Peat | place...
TCATCTAACTGCAAGATTATACGCCCGGCCCGCCAAAATTGCAAATGCGAAACTCCTAACGTGCGAATTTCCCTCTAACCTGTTGGCAGACGGGGAAATAGATTTACCGTGCGAAATCCCTGCAGGGCGGCGAGGCAAACCCTTCGCTACGCTTGAATTGCGGCGGCCACGGGAGATGGGGTGACGGCCAGCGTGACGAACGCGGTGCGCGATCCGAAAACGTATGCCGTTCTGTTTCGGGCGGGCGCGACAGCCAGTGGGCGCATCAGCCGCATGGAACACTGGCGGGCTCCCGCGCCGCGGTTGGTAATCGGAATCCACTGGAATTCGATCGCAATGGGCGAAGACGCGGCGCCATTGGCGGCAATTCCCGATCATAGCGGGGAGATGGCCGCGACGGGCCGGCCGATGCCTTCGTTGCAGCGGCGGCCCATGCCGGCCGGGCCGGCCGACGCTCTTCTATTCTCCACCAGCGCCAGGCGGTATGTGGTTCGCGGAGGGTATGAGATGCGATGGGTGACAGTGATGCGGGGAGGGAATTCGTAACATCCCGCCCCACCGCGAGCCGGGCTGCGGCCGGTTGGCAGACTACGCGTTGCGGCGGTCTGCCCCAACGGACTTGCGCGGCGGCAAGGCGATCATTTACGATTGCTCCGAGGCATGCTTAGCGAAAAGGAGAGAGGGGAATGAGCGGAGTTCGAGTGCTGGTGGGAACGCGCAAGGGTGCGTTCGTTCTGGAAGCGGATGGAAAGCGGGAGCGGTGGGACATCACCGGGCCATTCTTCGGGGGGTGGGAGATGTACCACCTGAAGGGGTCGCCGGTGGATCCGAACCGCATTTACGCGTCGCAATCGACCGGGTGGCACGGGCAGATTATGCAGCGCTCGAACGATGGCGGCAAGACGTGGGAGCCGGCGGGAAACAAATTTGTATATGAGGGCGTGCCGGGTACGCACCAATGGTATGACGGGACGGCGCACCCTTGGGAGTTCAAGCGGGTGTGGCATCTGGAGCCGTCGCTGACGGATCCGGACACGGTGTACGCGGGGGTGGAAGACGCGGCGCTGTTCAAAACCACGGACGGCGGGCAGACGTGGCAGGAAATGGCCGGGCTGCGCGGGCACGGATCGGGTTCGCGATGGCAGCCGGGCGCGGGCGGCTTGGGGCTGCACACGATTATTCTGGACCCGAGCGACGCGGGACGCATCTACATCGCGATTTCGGCGGCGGGCGCGTTTCGCACGGATGACGGCGGAGCGACCTGGAAGGCCATCAACCGCGGGCTGGTATCGGAACACATTCCCGACCCCAACGCGGAGGTGGGTCACTGCGTGCACCACATGGCGATGCACCCCGCGCGGCCGGGCGTGCTGTTCATGCAGAAGCACTGGGACGTGATGCGCAGCGACGATGCGGGCGATACCTGGCGGGAAGTCAGCGGCAACCTGCCGACGGATTTCGGATTCACCTTGGACGTACACGCGCACGAACCGGAGACCATTTACGTGGTGCCCATCAAGAGCGATTCGGAGCACTATCCGCCGGAAGGTAAACTGCGGGTTTTCCGCAGCCGCACGGGCGGCAACGAATGGGAAGCGCTCACCAAGGGGCTGCCGCAGAAGGATTGCTACGTGAACGTGCTGCGGGACGCCATGGCGGTGGATTCGTTGCAGGAGTGCGGAGTGTACTTCGGGACGACGGGCGGGCAGGTGTACGGCTCGGCGGACGCGGGGGACACGTGGACGGCGATTGTGCGCGACCTGCCGGCGGTGCTTTCGGTCGAGGTGCAGACGCTGGCATGATCCGGGTGGTGCTGCCGGCGCATCTGCGCAACCTGGCGCGCGTGAGCGGCGACGTGACCCTGGAAGTGGATGGGACGGCGACCGTGCGCGCGGTGCTGGATGCGCTGGAGGTGAAATATCCGATGCTGCACGGGACGATTCGCGACCAGGTGACGGGACAGCGGCGCGCCTATGTGCGGTTCTTCGCGTGCGCAGAGGATTGGTCGCATGAAGGGCCGGACGCGGTGTTGCCGGAAGCGGTTTCGCAAGGGGTGGAGCCGCTGCTGATTGTGGGAGCGATTGCGGGGGGATGAAAAAAACGAGCACGGCGCCATCGTGTGGGCCGCGCGGACCCGTACCTCTTTGCCGACCCATCCGGGGTTCACCTGAGTGTAACAGGTATTTCGTGGTGCTATAACCGTACGGATTATGACATCGCGCGTACTGGTGCTCATGGCTTGCCTAAGCCTGGCAGCGTCGTCGTGGGGACAGTCCAACTACCCTTATGTGATCAAGACGGTGGCGGGAACGTATCCGGAGGGCGACGGCGGACCGGCGACGGCCGCATTGCTGGAGTCTCCTTCGGGCGTGGCGGTGGACACGAAGGGGAACCTGTATATCGCCGACGGCGATCTGCACGGAATCCGGCTTGTGGCGCGGAACGGAACGATTACGACGATTGCGGGCATCGACGCGTACGACGTAGCGGTGGATGCGAGCGGAAATGTATACGCGGTGGACGGGTATGTGGGCGCGTACAAGATCACGCCGGCGGGCGGGGTGAGCATCGTGGCGGGGACCACCTATGGATACGGCGGGGACAACGGGCCTGCCACGGCGGCGCAACTGGCATCGCCGGAAGGCATCGCGGTGGACGCGCAGGGGAACATTTATATCGCGGACACGGATAACTGCCGCATCCGTAAGATAACGCCGGACGGGAAGATCCAGACCATCGCGGGAACGGGGATTCCGGGGACGCTGGGGGACAATGGGACGGCCACGCAGGCGCGGCTGGCATATCCGGTGTCGGTTGCGGTAGACAGCGCGGGGAACGTTTATATCGGGGAAGAGTACGGAATCCGCAAGATCAATAGCGCGACGCAAATTATTTCGACGATTGTCGGGTTGGGGAACACCGTGGTGGACGGGCCGGCGCTCACTTCCGCCGTGGGGAGCACGCTGGGGTTGGCGGTGGATGCGGAGGGAGACGTGTATGTGGCGGACGGCGATAACGACGTGGTGCGGGTGATTATCGGGACGAACATCAAGACGATTGCCGGAACGGCGGGGAAGGCCGGATTTGGAGGAGACGGCGGCACGGGCGCGGCGGCGCTGCTGAACGAACCGGTGGGAATCACGCTGGATTCGAGCGGCAATCTGTACGTGGCGGACCAGGATAACGACCGCATCCGCGAGATCACGGCGCAGGGGAACATCAGCACCGTCGCGGGAGCGAGCCACTTCGGCGGTGACAACGGACCGGCGACGGCGGCGCTGCTGCATCTGCCGATGCACGCCATGGGGGACGCCAACGGCAACTTGTACGTTTCGGATGGGGCGAACAATCGGATTCGCAAGATCGACGGAACGGGAAACATCACCACCATCGCCGGGACGGGCGTTTGCGGTTACACGGGAGACAACGGGCCTGCCGCCCAGGCGACCATCTGCGGGCCGACCGAACTGGCGTTGGATAGCATCGGAGACATTTACTTCGCCGATACCGACAACCTGGTGGTGCGCAAGATCTCGACGGGAGGGGTCATCACCACGTATGCCGGAACCGGGACATACGGCGATACGGGCGATAACGGGCAGGCGACGGCGGCGACATTCAGCTACCCGTACGGAATTGCGATAGGCGGCAACGGGGTGGTGTATGTGGCGGATGCCGGAGCAAACCGCGTGCGGCAGATCTCGCCGCAGGGAGTGATTACGCCGTTCGCGGGGACGGAGCAGTTCGGGTATGCGGGGGACGGTTCGCTGGCGACGGCGGCGAAGCTGTATTACCCGGGCGAATTAGCGACGGATGCCAGCGGCAGCGTATACATCGCGGATATTTCGAATCACCGGATTCGCAAGGTGACGAACGGGATTATCACCACAGCGGTGGGGATCACGACGTGCTGCGCGAGCGGAACGGGGGCCAATGCGGCGTACATCGGGACGCCGTCGGGAGTTGCGGTGGACAGCGCGGGCAATCTATACGTGTCGGAGAGCAACTACAGCTATATCGCGAAAGTGAACCCGGCGGCGAACACAATCTCGATGATTGCGGGTACGGGAGACCCGGGCTTCGCGGGGGATGGAGGGCTGGCGACGAACGCGTCGGTCGACCTGCCCATGGGGCTGTGGGTGACCGGCGCGGGCGACGTGTACTTCGCGGATTACGCGAATAGCCGGATTCGCGAGCTCGTGCTGGACACGCCGACCGGGATCGCAATCGCGGGCGGGGACGCACAATCGGGAACGACCGGAAGCGCCCTCGGGACGGCCCTGACGGTGCAGATGGCGTTTCGCGCGGGAGTCGCGGTGGTGGGGATTCCGGTAACCTTCGCGGTGACTTCGGGGAGCGCGACGTTGAGCGCGTCCACTGCATCCACGGACGCCAAAGGAATCGCGGGCGTAGGGGTGACGCTGGGCAGCGTAGCCGGGCCGGTGACAATTACGGCGACGGCGGCGGGGTTGGCGCCGGTGACATTCCACTTGACGGCGACGGTTGCGGTGCCGCTGCCAACCATCGCAGCGGGCGGAATTACGGGCGGAGGCGGAAGCATTCCGGCAGTGACGGCGCTTTCTCCAGGTGGGTTTGCGAGCATCTACGGGGAGAACTTCGCACCGGCGGGGACTTCGCGCAGCGTCGAGGGGTCGGACATGGTGAATGGCGTGCTTCCGACTAATTTGGCGGGAGTGTGCGTGACGGTGGGCGGGGTTGCGGCATTCATTACCTATGTAAGCCCGGGGCAGATCAACTTCCAGGCGCCCAGCCTCCCGGCCAGCGGGACCGTAAGCGTGCAGGTCACCACGGGCTGTGGAACGGCGGCGGCGGTTGAAAGCGCGGCGCAAACGGTGGCGACCGCGGCGGCGACTCCGGAATTTCTGTTCTGGGTGAAGACCGCGACGGGGAGGAATCCGGTGATCGCGGTGGACGCGGCGAGCTACGCCTATATCGGGGCTGCGGGGTTGATTGCGGGGCTGACGTTCACACCGGCGCAGCCGGGCGAAGTGCTGACCATCTACATGGTTTCGCTGGGACCGACCAATCCGGCGGTCCCGCCGGGAGCCGCTCCGGCTTCGATTGCTCCCACGGTGAGCACACCGCAGGTGACGTTGGGGACGACGCAACTCAGCGCTGCACAGGTGTTGTATGCGGGGGTTTCGCCGGGGACGGCGGGGTTGTACCAGCTCAACATTCAGGTGCCGGCGGGATTGGCCAGCGGCGACTACCCGATCGTCTTGACGCTGGGGAATACGAGCACCCCCACGGGCGCGTATTTGACGGTGGGACAGTAGAAGAGCCAGCGCGAAAAACCACTAAGCCGGCGCAAACACCACGTGTGCGCGCGCACATCGGCGGATTGACAGGCGCGGCGGGAATCTTTTACCTTATGAACTATGACTGACCGGTCAGTCAGCGAGGGGAAACGGGCGGGAATCCTGGACGCGGCGCGGGCCGTGTTTTCGCGGTTGGGCTACGCGGGGACGGCCATGGACGACGTCGCCGAAGAGGCGGGGATCGCCAAAGGGACGCTGTATCTCTATTTCAAATCCAAGCAAGAGCTGTACCTGGCGGCGCTGGCGCGGGACATGCGGGGGATGGCGGAGCGGGCCACCGGCGCCATGGAGGGGGCGGAGAGCTTTCGCGAAAAGCTGGCGGCGTTTCTCCGGGTTCGTCTGGAGTATTGCAAGGCGCATGAAGATTTTCTGCGGATATACCTGGCGGAATACGGCGGCATGTTCGTGAAGACGCCGCTGCGCAAGGAACTTTGCAAGCTGGCGCGCGGGAACATGCGGACGATGACGCGCGCGGTGGAAGAGGCCGTGAAGAAGGGGGAACTGCGGGCGGCGCCGGCGGGCGCGGTGGCGGCGGCCATCTTCGATGTGGCGCGGGGAGTGATGGAGCGGCGGCTGCTGGGATGGAAGGAAATGCAGGCGCGGGATGAGGTGGGGTTCGCGGTGGAATTGCTGTGGGAGGGGATTGGCGGGGAAAAGAGAAAAAAGAGGACCCATTGACAATGGGTCCGCAGGTTAACAACCTGCCCCACAATGGATTTGAAGGAGAAGGAATGAGACAGAGCATCGCGATTTGGTTGGGCGTAGCGCTGTGCGGTGCGCTGCGGGCACAGGTGCCGCCGGAAGCGGTGCCGGCGGGGACACGGGCGGCGCAGGCGCCGCTATCGGGACGGACGGGGCAGGCGGGAAGCGTCACCACCGTGCAGAATACGGCGCCGGGAGGGACCGGCAGCGTCAACATCCTGAACAGCTCCGTGCAGGTGCAGGGGGCGTACCAGGGGAGCGTGCCATCGGCGCAGGCGCCGGGAGCGGCGATGACGCTCACGCTGGACGAAGCGGTGCGGCGAGGCCTGGAATACAACCTGGGAACGCTGGGGTTGCAGCACGCCATGCGGCAGTTGCAAGGAATCGAGCGCACGGAGCGGGCGAATCTGTATCCGCAGATCTCGGGCGGGCTGGTGGGGGTGGATCAGCAGACGGACCTGGCGGCGCTGGGATTTTCCAGCGTCAAGGGATTCTCGGGAATTCCGACGGTGATCGGGCCGTATCATTATTTCGATTTCCGCGCAGGCCTGAACCAATCGATTCTGGATATGACGCGGCTGAACAATTACCGGGCGGCGAAGGAGAACGTGAAGGCGGCGCAGTTCGCGGCCCAGGACGCGCGCGACCTGGTGGTGCTGGCGGTGACGGGGGCGTATCTGCAGATTATCTCGTCGGCCGCGCGCATCGATTCGGTGAAGGCGCAGGTGGCCACGGCGCAGGCGGTGTACCAGCAGGCGGTGGACCGGCACAACGCGGGGGTAGCGCCGCGCATCGACGTGACGCGCAGCCAGGTGGAATTGCAGACCGGCCAGGAACGGCTGACCAGCGTGGAGAACGATTTCGCGAAGCAGAAGATTCAATTCGGGCGGCTGATCGGGCTGCCTCCGGGGCAGGACTTCGGGCTGCGCGACACGGTGCCGTACGCGCCGCTGACGGGGATCACGCTGGACCAGGCGCTGCAGCGGGCATATGCCAACCGGGCGGATTTGAAGGCGGCACAAGCGGCCGTGCACGCGGCGGAGATCGCGCACCAGGCGGCGCGGCAGGAGAAGCTGCCGACGGCGCAGGTCTCGGCGGATTACGGATTGATTGGAGTGGACCCGACGAGTTCGCACGGGACTTTCGCGGTGACCGGAGCGCTGCGGTTCCCCATCTGGGAAGGCGGAAGGATTCAGGGAGACATTCAACAGGCGCAGGCGGCGCTGGACCAAAGGCGCGCGGAGTACGAAGATTTGCGCGGGAGGGTGGACGCGGAGATCCGGTCGGCGTTTCTGGATTTGACGTCGGCGGAAAACCAGGTGACGGTGGCGCAGAGCAATCGCGACCTGGCGCGGGACACGCTGGAGCAGGCGCGCGACCGCTTCGCGGCGGGAGTGACGGACACCATCGAAGTGGTGCAGGCGCAGGAAGCGGTAGCGGCGGCGGAGCAGGACATTATCGCGGCGCTGTACGCGCATAACCTGGCGAAAGCCACGCTGGGGCGGGCGATGGGGCAGGCGGACCAGGGGATCAAACAGTTTTTGGGAAGGCAGTAGAGGTTCACCGCAGAGACGCAGAGAAAAAGCGGAGGAATGTTAGGCCGCCCGGCTTACCTGGCGTGGCCCTTGATGGCGGCGTCCACCGAGATGTTGTTGTCGTCCAGAATTGTGCCGGTGGCGCGTTGCAAGGCGGCTTTGGCTTTCATGTAGGAGCTCATGGCGGCGACTTCGGTGCTCTTGGCCTGGGCCAAGAGGCTTTCGTATTGAATCACGAAGAAGGCGGTGGAGGCTCCCACTTCGAACTTGGTCTGCTCGGCTTCGAGCGATTCCTGCTGATATTTGCGGGCTTGGACGGCGGCTTCATAGGAGGCGCGGGCGCGGCGCATGGCGATGAGCGCGTCTTGGACTTCGAGTTGGGCCTGATTCTGTAATTGCCTGACGCGGATTTGCGATTGCTTGACTTGCAGCTCGTCGCGCGCCAGGTCGCTTTCCGCCACGCGGTTGCGAAGGGGGAGGGTGAGCTGCACGCCGATGCCGTAGGTGGGGTAATCGCGGGCCAGCACCTGGCCGAGGACGCCTCCGTACCCGCCGCCGAGCGATGGAACGGTGCTGCCGGTAACGCCCGCGAAGCCGGTGAGCGAGCCGGCGAGGCCGCTGTTCTGCATGATGCCGACCAGATCGAGCTCGGGGAGGGTGGCGTTTTTGGAGCCCTGCAGACCGATGATGGAGTTTTCCACCTGGAGGCGGGCCTGGCCGAGATCGGGGCGGTGGGCCATGGCGGCTGAGATGAGGTCCTGCTCGGGACGGATTTCGTCGGTGGCGGGAATACCGAGGGCGTCGGTGGGGACGACGTGGGCGCCGCGGATGGCGGCATCTTCGCTGCGCGTGAGGACATTTTTGAGAATGGCTTCTTCTTCCTCGAGAAGTCCGCGGGAATTGATGAGGTCCTGGCGAGTGGAGAAGACCTGCGCGCGGGCGCGCGTAAGCTCGACGGGAGCCAGGGTGCCTTCGTCGACCTGGGCCTGGGTGTCGGAGAGCAGCTTTTCGGCGAGGGTGACGGTTTCCTGCTTGACCTTGGCGTCTTCGTAGAGGGCGACGAAATCGGTATAGAGGCGGATGACGCCGTAAGTGGTGGCCAGGAGTTGTTGCCGGAACAGCAGGCCGGCGATTTTCTGTTCATTGGCGGCGATACGAATGAAGCGGCGGTTGAGGCCGGCGCCGAAGCCGCGCAGCAACGGCTGGGTCGCGGTGAAGCCGAGGCTGGAGCCGGTAAACGGGTTGTAGGCGGTGTTCAGGGCGTTGATGCTCTGGCGGGAGTTGTTGAAGTTGAAGGAGACCTGGCCGCCGGTGGAGAAGCCTTGCTGGATGCCGGCATTGGCGGTGAGGCCATTGGCGACGAGGGCGTTCTGATCGTAGGCCAGCGGATCGACTTCGAGCGTGGTCTGGTGCGACCAGTTCAAGACGCCGACCAGCGCGGGATCGAAGCTGGGAACGGCGGCGCCGGTGGATTGCGGGACGGTTCCAGCCATGGAGAGGTTGACTTGAGGGGCGGCCAGGACGCCGAGCTCCAGCGCGTTGGCGGCAACGGCCGCGCCGGTGGTGGCGCTGTTGCTGACGGCGGGATTGAGGGTGAGCAGGCTCAAGGGACCGCCCACGCCGGTGGGAACTTCGGCGAGTGTGTAGTTCAAGCCGCGGACAACGCCGCCGCCCTGGGCGCGCTCGAGTTCGGCGCCGCCTTGGGGGATGGTGAAGCGCTGCAGCTCGATATCGAGATTATTTTCGATGGCCAGCGCGAGCGCGTCCTGAAGGGAGAGATAGAGGCTGCCGGCGCGGAGGAGATCCTGGATGCGCTGGGAGTTATCGAAGGAGACGGCGGGGCTCATGCGGGGAAGGCCGGGAGGCTGCTGCGCGGCGGCGGGTATCGCGAAGAGGAAAGCGGCGAACAGGCATGAGAAGATGGACCGGGCCCCGAGGGCGCCCCGAATCGGTCCGCAGGTTGCCAACCTGCCCCACATGGAAGATGGACGTTGAAGGCTCATGGCTTTCCGGTGAAAGTGGGTTTGACTTTGGAACCCTCGCGCACGAGGTCGCTAGGGTTGACGGCGAGCCACTGGCCTTCGCGCAGGCCGGAGAGGACTTCGAGATGATCGCCAAAATCGCGGCCTAACTGGATGCGGGTATAGTGGACGGCGCCGTCGGGTTGGATGGCGGCGACTTGCGGGCCATCCGCGCGGATGACGAGGGTATCGCCGGGAATGACGAGCGGCGGATCCTTGCGCGGAACGGAGAGATCCACCTGGGCGTACATGCCGGGGAGAAGGATGCCGTCGGGGTTGGCGACTTGCACTTCGACCAGGAGAGTGCGGCTGGAGGGATCCAGGGCATTGGCGGTGCGGGTGACCTGGCCTTGGAAATTGCGGCCGGAGAGGTCGGGAATTTGCAGGGTAGCCTGCTGGCCGACGTGGACGGAACCGGCCTCCGACTGCGGGACGTTGAGATAGGTGCGCATGCGGCCGTTTTGCGCGATGCGGAAGAGCAGCGTGCTGCCTTCGGTGACGAGCACGCCATCGTCGATGTTGCGCAGGGTGATGACGCCGGCGAAGGGCGCGCGCACGGTCTGGAATCCCTGCAGTTCCTTGAGGCGGGCAACGTTGGCCTGGGCGGCGGCGGCGTTACTGGAAGCGGCCGAGACGGCTTTTTCCAGAGCCTGCACGCTGGCTTCCTGGGCCTGCCACTGCATCAGGTAAGTATCGTTATCCTGGCGCGAGACAACGCCTTTATCGAAGAGCTTCTGCCAGCGGTCCTTGGTGACTTGGGCGAGGTGGAGGTTGCTGCGGCCTTGCTCAAGGCTGGCCTGCGCCTGTTGGATGGAGGCGTTGGCCTGATCCACGGCGGCGGCGGCCTGGCGGATCTGCTGATCGATTTCGGGGGCTTCGATTTCCGCCAGGACCTGGCCGGCGGCGACGCGGTCGCCGATATCGGCATAGCGCTTCTTGACGTAGCCGGAGGCGCGCGCCAGGACGGGGGCTTCGGTGACGGCCTCGATATTGCCGGGGAGCACCAGGCTGCTCCGATTAGACGAGCGCGTGACCAGCTCCACATTGACGACGGGAAGCGCGGCGGCGCCGGTCTGGGATTCGGCGGCCAGAACCGCTTCCCTGCGCTGGCGCGGCAGGTAGCCGAAATAGTAGCCGGCGATAGCCAGCGCGGCGAGCAGCACGACGACCGTGGCGAGAGCGCCGAACGGCGGCCCTTTGGTCCGCGGGGCGTGGCCGGAGAGCTTTCTCTGCTCTTCGAGCTGCCGCCGGAGCTCTTGAATTTCGGAACGGAGCTGTTCCTCGCTGGTATTGATCTGGTTCATTCGGAATCCTCGGGCAGGAGCATCTCTTCGCGCAGGTATTCGTGTTCCTCTTCGACGATTTTGCGTTCGTAGTCCACCGGCGGTTTCGTGCGCAACAGGCTGTACACCATGGGGACCACAAAGAGCGTGGTGACGGTGGCCAGCAACAGGCCGCCGATGACGGCGCGGCCGAGGGGCGCGTTCTGTTCGCCGCCTTCCCCCATGCCGAGAGCCATGGGAAGCATCCCGATGATCATGGCGGCCGCGGTCATGATGACGGGCCGGATGCGGGTATGGCCGGCGGACAGGGCGGCGGAGCGCGCGTCCATGCCCTCTTCCCGCTGGTCGTTGGCGAAGACCACCATCAAAATACTATTCGCCGTGGCCACCCCGATACACATGATGGAGCCCATGAGGGAGGGGACGCTGAAAGTGGTCTGGGTAAGGAAGAGCATCCACACGATGCCGGCCAGGGCGCCGGGCAGAGCCATGAGAATGATGAAGGGATCCAGCCAGGATTGGAAATTGATGGCCATGAGCAGGTAGACCAGGACGACGGCGAAGATCATACCCATGCCGAGCCGGTAGAAGGAGCTTTCCATGGTGGAGATCTGGCCGCGGAGATCGATGCTGGTGCCGCGCGGGAGCCGGGCGGAGGCCCGATCGACGATTTTTTCGACCGCGGAACCGACTGAGCCCAGGTCGCGGCGATCCACGTTGGCGTAGACATCGAAGACCGGCTGCACGTTGTAGTGATTGATGATTTCGGGAGCGGCGCCGCGGCTGAGCGAGGCGAGGTTGGAAAGCAGTTGGGGATTGCCGCCGGAAGCTCCGGGGTTGGCGTAGGCGGTGGAATTCTGGTTGGGGGCGGCGCCGGTGAAGGCATCGCCGCCATTGGAGCTTCCGGCCATGGAAGTTGCGGTATTGGAGAGCAGGGCGGCGGGGGCAACCGAAATCGGCGTGCGCATCAACGCGGCTAGGGAGTTCATGCGGTATTGCGGCGTCATGACGTTGACGGAATAGCTGACGCCGGTGCGCCAATCGAGCCACTGGGTGGGAGCGACCTGGCCGCTGCCGGTGAGGGTGATGAGCAGGCTGTTGCTGACATCTTTCTCGCTGAGCCCGACCTGGCCGGCCTTGCTGCGATCCACATCCACGCGAATCTCGGGCCAATCCACCACCTGGTGAATGTGGACATCGGCGGCGCCGGGAACTTTGGCGATGGCGCGCTCCAGGCTCTGAGCGATTTGATAATTGGAGGCGGCGTTGCGGCCCACCACCTGAACATCGATGGGCGCGGGCAGTCCGAAATTGAGGATCTGGTTGGTGATGTTGGCGGCTTCGAAGAAGAAGGTCACATCGGGGAACTTTTCGTGCAGGTCTTTGCGCAGCTTGTCGGTGTAGGCGGCGGTGGAACCGTGCTCTTCGGGATCGAGCGAGATGAGGATATCGCCATCGGCGACGCCCAGCGTGGGGTTATCGCCGAAGGCCAGGTTGAAACCGCCATTGGGAATACCGATGTTGTCGATGACGTTCTGGATTTCGCGCGGCGGCAGCACGCGGCGGATCTCGTTTTCGATGTTGGCGAACAGGACCTCGGTCTGCTCGATGCGGGTACCGGCGGGGGCGCGGGCGTGGAGGCGCATCTGGCCGGAATCCACGGTGGGAAAGAAATCGCGGCCGATGAAACCGGCCAGGCTGAGCGAAGCCGCGATGAAGGCCGCGAAGCACGCCAGCACGGGGGCGCGATGGTCCAGGCACCAGTGCAGCAGCGAGGTGTAGGAAGAGCGCATCAACTCGAAGCGGCGGTTGAAGATGTAGTGGACTTTCCAGATGACGCCCTTGCCGCCGGCGGATTCGCCATGGGCGCCCTGGGCATAGAGCTTCACCTCGGGACGCAGCATGTAATGCACCATGGTGGGAATGAGGGTGCGGGAGAGGAAGTACGAGGCCATCATGGCGAAGACCACGGCCATGGCGAGCGGCGTGAACAGATACTTGGCGGCGCCGGTGAGCAGCAGCACGGGGACGAAGACGATGCAGATGGAAAGGGTGGAAACGAAAGCCGGCGCGGCAATCTGCTGCGCGCCATCGAGCACGGCGCGCACCAGCGGCTTCTTCATGGCCATGTTGCGGTGGGTGTTTTCGATTTCCACGGTGGCATCGTCCACCAGAATGCCGACGGCCAGCGCGAGGCCGCCCAGCGTCATGACGTTGATGGTTTCGCCCATCAGGCTCAGGACGATGAGGGAAACCAGAATGGAAAGCGGAATGGAAATGCAGACGATGATGGTGCTGCGCCAGCTTCCCAGAAAGATGAGAATCATCAGGCCGGTGAGGCAGGCGGCGATGACGGCCTCGCGCACCACCCCGTTGATGGCGGCGCGGACGAAGAGGGATTGGTCGAACAACTGGCGGACGTGCAGCTCGGGCGTGAGGCCGGCGAGAATCTTCGGCAGGGCTTTTTTGACGTTGTTGACCACCGCCAGGGTGGAAGCCTTGCCGCTGCGCATGACCGTGAGCAGCGTGCCGCGGCTGCCGTTGGTGCGGACGATGCTGCTCTGCGGGGTGTAGCCGTCGCGCACCTGGGCGACATCGCGCAGGTAGACGGTGGCGCCGTTGACGATCTTGACGGGCAGCCCGTTCATCTGGTCGAGAATGCGCGGGCTGCTGTTGAGGGTGACCTGGTAGTCCTTGCCGCCGATTTTGGCGTCGCCGGCGGGCAGGATCAGATTCTGATTGCCCAGAGCGTTGGAGACATCCACGGGGGACAGTCCCTTGGCGTAAAGCTGCTCGGGGTTGAGATCCACCATCACCTGGCGGAAGCGGCCGCCATAAGGCAAGGGGACGGCCGCGCCCTGAATGGTGGCGAGCTGGGTGCGGATGAAATTCTGGCCCAGGTCGAACAGCTCCTGCTCGCTGAGAGTTTTGCTTTCCAGGCCAAGCTGCAGGATGGGCACGCTGGAGGCATCGTATTTAATGATGCTGGGCGGGGTGGTGCCGGGCGGGAAGATGCGCAGGAGGGTTTGCGAGATGGCGGTGATTTGGGAGAGCGCGAGCTCGACTTTGGCGGCGGGCTGGAAGTACACACGCGTGACGGAAACGCCGCTGTAGGATTGCGATTCGATGTGCTCGATATCGTTGACCGTGGTGGTCATGGAGCGCTCGAAGATGGTCACGATGCGTTTTTCCATCTCTTCGGGCGTGAGGCCGCCGTAGCTCCACACGACGCTGACGACCGGGATATCGATGTAGGGGAAGATATCCACCGGCATGGAAATGATGGCGGTGGATCCCAGGATGGCGATCAGAACTGCCATTACGACAAATGTATATGGGCGCCTAAGGGCGAGTCGGACTATCCACATTCTGGTTTACACAGTTGCAGCGGCTGTGATGGCGCTGCCGTTTGAACCTATGTATCCATGATATTCGATGGGGGGGTAGATCCGAATGACGCCGATGAGGGAGGGGGGAATAGCCCTTTTGGGCTATCGGTGAGCCGCTGGCGCCGAAGACTTTTTGGAGCTAATGCCCTACCCTACTCTTTCCATTGCGCAAAACTACTGGGTTTGGGGGATAGGAACCATGCGGCAACTTCCCTACAGTGGGATACCGGGTGAGCATGCTTCGCCGGACAAACAAAGGGCGTGTAATATTTCGCATTGTCTCCGTACTGTTTCTTGGTTCGACGCTTCTATATGCGAACGATTCCGCTCAGCAGGAGCCGCGGATGGTGGACCTGAATGTGGTAGCGCTGGATAGCCATGGGCAGGCGGTCACCGATTTGACGCGCGACGATTTTCGCGTGACGGATTCCGGGAAGCCGCAGGATATCGCCTTCTTTCACCACCGCGACGAGCAACTCGCGCCACCCTCCGCGCTGCGGCCCAACGAGTTTTCCAACCGCACGGGGGCCAATATCCCGCGCGCCACGCTGATTCTCTTCGACCTGATGAACGAAAGATTTGGCACGCGCGGGGCCACGGCAAACCAGTTGATTCACGCGCTCGAGTCGCTGGAAACGGCTAAATTCGTGTACCTCTATCTCTTGACGCTGGACGGCCGCCTGTACCCGGTGCATGGCTTGCCGGAGTCGCAAGAGGATACCAGCTCGACGGAAGGCGTCCCATGGACCAGCCAGATCAAGCCGATGCTGGACCAGGCGCTGCGCTCGGTCCCCTTGATCCGGCCGGTGGACGTCGACGTGGCCGTGCGCGAGCAATTGACTTATTCCGCGCTGGATGCCATTGCCGGCGAACTATCGCGGGTACCGGGCCGCAAGAGCGTCGTTTGGCTGACCGATGGCGTGCCCATCGAGTTGGGCCCTCAGCGCTCCGATACCGGCGACTATGTGGACTTCACGCCGTTGCTGAGGCAGATGAGCGAAGCTTTCGACCGTTCCAAAGTGGCCATCTATCCGGTTCGCCAGGTCATGATGGGCAGCCCCGAAAGCATGGGCGGCGCCGAAACCAGCGGCCTCGGCAGCATCGACACCCTGGCTCAATTCGCGGAAATGACCGGCGGACGCCCCGACGCCGGCAAAGACATCGGGATTGCGCTCCGCCAGGCCATCACCGACATGCGCACCAGCTACCAGATCGGATACTACCCGCCGGCCAGGAACTGGGACGACAAATTCCACAAGCTTCGCATCGCGTGCACGCGCAAGGGAGTGCGCATCCAGGCCAAGACCGGCTATTACGCCTGGCAAGGGCCGCCCGGGAGCAGATCCGGGCAGGCCATCGACGCGGCCATCCCGACCGCGTTCGACGCGGCCGAAATCGGTCTTCGCGCCACCTTATCGCACGATCCGAAAGGCGGCCGCGCGGTGCATCTCGACGCCCACATCAATGCTCAAGACGTGGTTCTGGTCCACGCGGGAGACGGGTACAAAGGAGAGCTGCGGCTGGCGGTCGTCGGCTACGCATCAGGCTTCGACCCGATACGCGGGCCCGTGATTCCTCTCGATTTCAACCTCAGCGCCGATGATCATGACAAAGCGCTGCGGCAGGGCATCGGCTTCGTGCAGGATATAGCTCTCGCGGAGCAAATCACTGCCGTTCGATTGATAGTTTTCGACCGCGGCTCCAACGCCATCGGATCGGTGACGATCCCGGTGCGGCAGGGGGATCCAGGTAAGCCGGATTGATTGGTTGTCCGCCGCTCACCTGCGGGAAGCGGCGTGGCGGGGATGGAACCGGCCGTCAATCCCGGCAGAGTTTTCATAGCGCCACAAAACGGGTTCGAACCGTTTCAAAATTCAGGGTTCCCAAATTACGCTCGGCGGCCAGTTGCAAGTAGCGGAGTGTATGCCAGTCCAGGCCCCAGTAGGCTTTAGCGGCGTAGGCATCCAGAGCGAGGGGATCGGTTCCCGCAAGCAGCGTCTTTTTCAGAGCCACATCCGCCAGGTTCCCTCCGCCCGGCCCGTTCCTCAGGAGGACGCGAAAAGCATCGATCAGCGTCAGGGTTGGCCGCATGAAATCGGCCAGGTCCACCAGGCTCTCGTGAATGTGCTGGTGCAGCCGCTGGCGCGGTCCGCCCAGAATGCCGTACCAGTTCTTCATTCCCAGGCTGGCGCCGGTCAGGCTGTGGTGCTTGGCAATCGGCACGTTGATCATCTTGTCGGCCTTCAGAAAAGGCTCCAGCACCGGCCAGGAGTTCAATACCTGCCCGCGCAGGTCCACTTCCCGGAAGAGGCGTTCCTCGGGGAGGACCACGTCGGCGCCGGCGGCGCGGGCGGCCGCCGCAATGCCGCTGCGCGCGAAGCAGGACCGCGCGTCGTTGATGCTCACATCGGTCACCACCACCCGCCGGGCGCCGGCCTCCAGGCAAAGGCGGCTCACTTCGGCGATCACCTGCGGATTGGTATTGGCGGCTTGTTCCATGGTGCGGTCCCAGGCGGCGTTGGGCTTGATGACGACCACGTCGCCACGCGCAATGAAGCGCCGCATGCCGCCCAGTTCCTGGATGGCCCGGCGCGCGATGCGCGCGGGGTCGTCGCCCTGGACCACCGCCATTTCGGGCAGAGCCGCCTCCGCCGGAACCTGAAAATTCGTCCGAACGGTGGCCGCGGCCGGCGGCGTGGGACGCCCGCCGCGCTTGCTCAGCCATACGCCCAGCCCGGCCGCCGCGGCGCCTGCGCCGCCCAGACGAAGGAGTTGGAGCATGGCTTCACGCCTTCCCGCCGCTGTCGTTTCGGAATCCATCGGCGCCGCACCTTTGACTTCAAGACCAGTTTAAGTCTAATCCTGAAGGTGTGAAGGCTGGATTCGGAGTTCGGGTGGTGCTTATCCTGATTGGCTTCACGGCCGCCATGGCGCAGATCGTGCTGCTGCGCGAACTGATGGTGGTGTTCTATGGCAACGAGAGTTCCATCGGGCTGATGCTGGCAAGCTGGCTCTTCTGGACGGCCGCCGGCAGCAGCCTGGCGGGGCGGTTTGCCGCGCACGGGCAGCCGCGCCGCCTGATGGCCGCCGTCCAGGCGCTGATCGCCGCCATCCTGCCCTGCACCATCCTGGCGGTGCGCGCCGCCAAGGGTATCCTTCAGACGGTGCCGGGCGAGGTTTTGGGACCGGCTGCCATGCTGCTGACTTCCTTTTCCGCGCTGGGGCCGCTTTGCCTTCTTTCGGGAGCGCTATTCACGATAGGCAGCCGGGTTTACGCCACGGCCGCGGGCGCGTCCGCCGGAGAGGCTACCGGCAGCGTTTACCTGTGGGAAGCCGTGGGCTCCGCGGGAGGCGGAGTGTTGGCGGGGTTGATGCTGATCCGCTACTGGAGCGCGCTGGAGATCGCCGGCTTGCTGGCGCTATTGAACCTGATGGCGGCGGGCGGCCTGGCCATCGCGCCCCGGCGGCTTCGCTACGCGGTAATGGCGGGACTGCTTGGCGGGGCCGCCCTGTTGGGCTTTTCCGGCTGGCCGCAACGCCTCGAAACCATCTCCCAACAGCGCTTCTGGCGCGGCCAGCAGTTGATCGCCACGCGCCGCTCGGTCTACGGAAACCTGGCCGTAGTGGGAACGGAGGGCAGCCGGAGCGTTTACGAAAACGGCGTGGTTCTGTTCAACGTGCCCGACCCGGCCGCCGCCGAGGAGGCCGTTCACTATGCGTTGCTGGAGCATCCCGCACCGCGCAGTCTGCTGCTGATTGGCGGAGGGCTCAACGGCAGCATCGCGCAGGCTCTGCGCCACCCCACGCTGGAACGGGTGGATTATGTGGAACTCGACCCCGCCATTCTGGATCTGGCGCGGCAGTATTTTCCCGGCGAGTGGCTGGCCCTGCGCGCGGACCCGCGGGTGCACATCCATGTGACCGATGGGCGGCTGTTTCTGAAAACCACGCGGTCCACCTTCGACGTCGTGATCGTCAATCTGCCGGAGCCGCAGAACGCCCAACTGAACCGGTTTTTCACGGTGGAGTTTTTTCGCGAGGTGTCGCGCAAGCTCACCCCCACGGGCCTGGTTTCGTTCCAGTTGCAGTCATCGGAAACCTACATCGGCGCGGAGCTCGGCCAGTTCCTGCGCTCCATCTACCAGAGCCTGCGGGCGGTGTTTCCGGAAGTCACCGCGATTCCAGGCGAGACCGTCCACTTCTTCGCGGCGCGGCAGGCGGGCACGCTGGCTTCGGGCGCGGACGAACTTCTGGCGCGGCTTCACGCGCGGAATCTCCAAACCAGTTATGTGAGCGAATATTTCATTCCGTTTCGCATGACGCCGGACCGCATGGCCGACCTGGACGCGCACATCCAGCCCGGCCCAGGGAGCGCCCCGCCCACGCCGCTCAACCGCGATTTTGCGCCGGTGGCCTACTATTTCGACATTGCGCTGTGGAGCAGCCAGTTCCACCAAGGCTATCGCCGCCTTTTCCGAGCCATGGCCAGTGTCGATTTCGGCGCCATGGCGGCCGCGTTCGGAGTGGTGCTGGCGGTACTGGCGCTGGCAGGGCGGTTCTTGGTGGTAACGCGCCGCCGGCCGCGGTTCGCAGCCGGCTTCTGCACGGCGGCCATGGGGTTCACGATGATCGGGCTGGAGATGCTGCTGTTACTCGGGTTCCAGGCATTGTACGGCTACGTGTACCAACAACTCGCCATGGTGATCGCGGCTTTCATGGCGGGCATGGCGCTGGGGACTTGGCTGGCGCTGCGGCGGGCGGCGCACAGCGGGATGCGCGCCCTCGGGATCGCGGCGTTGCTGGCCGCGGCGGCGCCACTGGTTCTGCTGGGGCTGTTCGAGGCGATCGGGCGGGTAAACAGCGCCTTCAGTCCCATTGCATTTCCCGCCCTGGCGCTGGTTTGCGGCATGCTGGGCGGTTACCAGTTTGCGGTTGGCAGCCGCATCCTGCCGCGTCCCGGCACCCTCTATGCCCTGGACCTGGCGGGCTCGTGCCTGGGCGCCGTTTTGTTCAGCGCGTGGCTCATTCCGGTATTCGGCTTTCTCAAAACGGCGTTGCTGTCGGCGATGGTAAGCCTGGCGCCGGCAGCCCTGGCCATCCTCGTGGCGTTCGAAATAGCTTCGTCTCAGCCGGCCGGCGCTCGCCGAATACCAGGGCGGTGAAACGGAACAGGTCGGCGCCGGCGTCCTGCCACGCGCGCCCCGGAAGGCCGGCCTTGTAGCAAACCTGCTCCAGGAAAGTGGGCCGGTCCCATTTTTCTTCGCTTGCCACCTGCGGCAGCAGCAAGCCCTCATGGTCGCTGGTGTGGATCAGCAGGCCGTGCTGCCCGATGCGGATCTCCTGGACGTCCATCACGCGGCGCAACGGCGACAAAACCGAGATTTCGTACCGCAAATCCGCCAGTTCGCCCACGGTGACGGGACGGAAGCGGGTGTCTCTCAGAGCTGCCAGCCGGGCCACGTCGCATACCGTAAGGTACAGAGGTTTGACTGGCGCGACGTACCCGATGCAGCCGCGAAGCCGTCCGTTCCTGGTCAAAGTGACGAACGCGCCGCGCTCCTGCGCGAGCGTTTCCAGCCCGCCGGCCGAGCATTCGTACAGCTTACCCTCGCGCACCGCGGTTTCGACCGACTGGCGGGCGATTTTGAGGAGCGTATCCTTCTCCGCCCTGCCGAGGGAAAACGGCGCCTCCTCGCTCCGGAGACCGCCCGCGGCCTTCACCAGGGCCACCGCGCCGTAGCCCACCACGCGGCTGTGGTCGCCGGTGGTGTCGCCGCTATTGGCGTAACGCAGCAGCTTCGCCTGGGTGGCACCCAAACGCTCGGCGGCAATCATGGTGGCTACGATGGGTCCGCCGCCGCACGCCTCCCAGACGCGTAGCTCGAGATTGCGCGACAGGTCGAAGTAATCGTACTCCTGGATGGCTTTCAGGGTTTTATGATCGAGGCGAACCGCCTCATCGTAGGTGTGATAGTGGGAAAGGTCGGAGCTGGCCACGATGAGCGTGTTGGTTCCCGCAACCAGCTTGGCCAACGCCACGCCGAGGGCGCGACAGTTCTCGTAGCTCTGGTCGCCCATGATCACCGGCACAAGCTGGAACTGTCCCAACACCCGCTGCAGGAAGGGGAGTTGGTCTTCGAGGGCATGCTCCGGCTTGTCCGGGGAGGGCGTATGGCCGATTCCCGAAAGCTTGATCGTGGGGCTCGCCTTGGCGAGTTTCGCGGCGAAGGCCTGGTCCACGGGAACCTGGCCGAACGGGGTCGTATAGGCCGCGCCGTCATACACGGACGAGAAACCGAAGGCTTCGTAATGCGACGGTGCGATCACCACCACGCGATCGAATTTCCGTCCCTTCAATAACGCATACGAGTAGGCGGCCACGGGACCCGAATACTGGTACCCCGCGTGCGGCGCCACCAGCGCCACCACATTTTCCAGCGGTGGGGGTGCGGCCTTGGCAAGGAAACCGTCGATCATCGCGCCCAGTTCCTTGGGGTCGGCCGGATAGAATGACCCCGCCACCGCGGGTGGCCGGATCTTGAGCGCCTGTCCGCCGCCGCTCAAAGCCCCTTCCATCAGAAGGAGACCGGCAAGCACGGACAACGCGATGGTACCGAAAGTTAGCATTTTCATATGCGAGGGGACCCTCCCCAAACGCCGGGGATGGCTTGCTGGCAGAACTGACACTTGCCCCCGTCGAGGTGCAACGCCCGGACGGTGAAGCCGGCGCGCTCTACCACTACGCGGCGGCATTTCGGGCACCAGGTACTCTCGGCCGGATGGCCGGGAACATTGCCGATATACACGTATTGGAGGCCCTCGGCGTCGCAGATGGCCTTGGCCCGTTCCAGCGTGGGCACAGGTGTGGGCGGAAGGTTCTTCAATAAGTAGTCCGGATGGAAACGCGAGAAATGCAGCGGAACGTCGCGGCCCAGCTCCGTTTTGATCCAGCGGGCGAGCCCCCGGAACTCCTCGTCGGAATCGTTCAGGGTGGGTATCACCAGGTAGACCACTTCGCTCCAGACGCCGGACTTGCGGATGGTCACCAGGGCGGTCAATACCGGCTTGAGCTCGCCGTTCACGACCTCTTTGTAAAACTTTTCGGAGAAGGCCTTGACGTCGATCTTGATGGCGTCCACGCGGCGGCACAACTGTTTCAGCGGCTCTTCCTGGATGAAGCCGCCGCTGATGACCACGCTTTTCACTCCCGCGGCGCGGCCGGCCTCGGCGCAATCCAGCACGTATTCGCAGAAAACCACCGGCTCGCTGTAGGTGTAGGCGATGGAGGGGCACTGATACCGGCGGGTGAGGCCGGCCAGGTCTTTGGGCGGAACGAAGGTAGCGTTCACCTGTTCCGGACGCTGCTGGGAGATGTCCCAGTTCTGGCACATTTTGCAGTTGACATTGCAGCCCGCGGTGGCAACCGAGAATGCCATGCTGCCGGGGAGGAAATGGAAGAGCGGCTTCTTTTCGATGGGATCCACGTGAGCGGCGCAGAGGCGCGCATACACCAGCGAGTAGTATGTGCCGCCGCGGTTTTCGCGCACGCCGCAATAGCCGCGCTCGCGGTCGTCGATGACGCATTCGCGGGGGCAAAGCTTGCACTTGATCTTTTTGTAGGGCAGCTTCTCGTAGAAGCGCGCCTCGATGGTGAAACGGGCATCGGACTCCGCCGCGCGCGCCGCGAAGCACGGCAGCGTCAGCGCCTGAAGAAAAATTCTGCGGTCCATGGAGTCACACTTCCAGCACGTTGATCAGGTTCGGGTCGTTCGTCCCGAGCCGGTGGCCGCTATCCGCGGCAGTGGCGATATAGAGCGGCTCGCGGTGTAATTCGCGCAGGGGCTTCATCCCCTTTTCCGCCCGCTTTCGTTCCAGGATCCGCCAGCCCGTGTAGTCCAGCGCCACCGGGTCGCGCGCCACAAGGAGGCCGTTATAGGGCCACGACCATTGCGGCATGTAGGAAGGTCCGCCTTCATATTGGGCCGTCAGGCCATCGCAGATGGCCAGCCGCACCTTGCGCCGGATGGGGGGAAACATATTGACGTCGGCGACATACGGGTCGCCGGCATTCAGGTGGTACTTGTTGGGATTGTGAATGGCGCCGAACAGGTTTTTCAGTGCGAGTGTCACCCCCACGATGCCGTGGTCCTTGAGCACGGGCAAATTGATTACGGCATCGCAGGTGCGTGCCAGGGTATTGGCGAGCAGGCTGCCCGCGCTTCCGTAGACCGACAGCTCGGTGTCGTAGCCGCCGCTATCGTTGCCGATGCAGCGGATGCGATCCTTGCGGGAAGCCACGCGGTAGCCGGCGCTTTCCAGATCGGAGTTCAGGCGGTCCCAAATGACGATGTTGTTCTGCGGAATCCCGGCTTGCTGCAGGCGCTCGCAGATGGCTTCCACCAGCACCGGGCTGGTGGCGGCGCCCTTACCGGACAGGCAATTCACTTTCAGTCCGACTACTTCCCCGGGCCGCACCACTTTCTTCCACGCATCCACCGGGGAATCGGCCCCGTAAAAGGACTGCATGGCGCGATCCAGCAGCTTCAAAACGCGAGCCGAATCGGGAGAGTTCCGCGCGGGGCGCAGAGCGGGATCGCGCGCGATGACGACTTTGGACTTCTCGGGAGCGGCAGCTTTGGCTGCGAAAGCGCCGGCCAGACCGGCTTCGAGGAGAGCCCTGCGAGTGACGCCGTGTTTGGGGCCGGTGAGCATAACGCCTGCTCGACTGTTTCAGATATTCCGATTCTTTTATAGCACTAGCGGGGGACGGGAGCCAGGGGTCATGGCTTCGCCAGCCTTGCCGCTATGGCCCGCGCCAGGCTCGCCAGCGCCCGCCCGGTAAGCGGCGTGTCCTGGTAGGCCACCAGGCGCACGAAAAAAGGGCCTTCGCGAAACGTCACGCTCTGGCCGTAACTCCTGCCCGCGTCGCCCAGCGCCAGGGGCGTGCTTCCGTTGGACGGCTCGGATTCGAAGAGGGCCGCGGCGCCGCGCGGGGCGTCCATCCAGTGGATGTCCGCGACGGCCTCCACCGTGTCCTCATAGCGATAGTTTGCCGTGAAGGTGCGGCGGATGCCCGCCCGAAGATAGCGCTCGGCGTCGCCATCCACATATTTCCAGAGATCGGCGGCTTCAAAGGAACGGGTTGCGCCTGCCTTCGTCCATCCGGGTACGTCGCCGCTTTCCGGAAACCAGGACGCAGGTTGGGCCGCTCGCCGCAGCAGAACCTGGTTGGTTTTGGACCGGCTCTCCCCGGCGCTGGTGACGTAAACCGCCGGCCGGTCCCGTTCCGGACACGCAAACTCGCACGCACCGCAGCCCACGCAGTGCTGGGGATCGATGTAGGGCTGGTAGATCTGCCGGGTGTTTCCGGCGGCATCGGTCACGTCGGCCGCCCGCAGGTAGACGGCCTTGGGCGAAGTGGGGCACCATTCCTGGCACACGATGCAGTCGGTAGCCATGGCCCAGGGCAGACACCGGCCGCGGTCATAGAAAGCCGTACCGATGCGGATGGGAGCGGCGTCCGCCGGTCCGGAGGGCGCCGTGGCCCAGGCTTTCTCCTGGGCCGTAAACTCCCAGATCGCGCCGCTGGGGCATACCTGGCCGCAGAGGGTGCAACCGGGTTCGCAATATCCCACGCGCGCCACCAGCACGGGAGTCCAGATGCCCTCCCACCCGGCTTCTGTGAATGCGGGATGCAGCGCATTGTTGGGGCATACCTTCATGCATTCGCCGCAACGCACGCAGCGCGCCAGAAATTGCTTCTCGTCCAACGCCCCCGGCGGCCGGATCAGCCGCGCGTGCGGCTCGGCGCTCAAGCCGGTGTTGGCGCGCAACAGGGGAATCGTTACCGCACCGGCTGCCAGAGCGGTCAATGCCTTGCGCCGCTTGAGACCGGCGCCCTCCCGGGCGGGAGGAATGGCCCGCCGCGGAAAAAAGCGGAATTGAATCCCGCTTTCCGGGCAATCGCCGACGCAATTCATGCACAGAACGCATTCGGCTTTACGCCATGGCACGCCGGGAATGGGATCGTCTCCGCCCTGGCAGTGCAGCAGACACCGGTTGCAATCCTCGCAATGCGCCGGATGTTTTTCCAGCCCCAGAATGGACCAGCGGGAGGCCAGTCCCAGCAGGGCGCCCAAGGGGCACAGCGCCCGGCACCACAAGCGCGTGATCAGCAGATTGAGCGCCAGGATGGCGATGAAGATCACGCCCAGCACGAAGCCCTGGCGAAAAAACGCCTGCTTAAAGCCGGGCACGGCGCCGAAAGCGTAGTTGGCGGACGGCAGAATCGAAAGCGCCAGCGATCGAACGGCCAGCGCGATGGGGTCGAAGATTCCGGCCAGCGCGCTGCCCACAAGAGCCGCCGCCAGCATGGCGAAAAGCAGGTAGTATTTGAACGCTTGCCAGCGTTTGTAGCGGTTGGAAGCCAGGCCTTGCCGGCCCGCTTTTCTAGCCGACCGGATACTCGAAACCAGGTGGTTCAGGGTCCCGAATGGGCAGATCCAGCCACAGAAAACCCGCCCCAGAAACAGCGTGGGGACGAGGATCGCCAAACTCCATAGCAACCCGCGATACAGAGCGTGCGTGGCAAGCGCATTGGCGATGGCAATTAAGGGATCGGTCTCCAGAAAGACGCGCACGGGGTAGGACAGGTGGAACGCGAACTCGCCCGGCTGGAAAGAACCGCGAAGTCCGGTTTGGCAGAGGAGGACCGCGAAAAATCCGAGGAAGAGCGTCTGCGACAGCCGGCGCAGCCTGGGCAGGGTCAACCCGCTCCGAACAATCGAGCGGTTGCGCGCGGGTTGTGTACTACGCCCGCCAAACACAGCTTTCAAATCAAGTATACACTTTGCGGATTCCGGCTTCCGGCGGCATGCAATTCCGGACGCTACTCATCGGCCGGTTTTCGTTTGCCGGCGGATGGGAATCCGGAAAGAGGCAGGCAGGCCTTCGTAAACCTCGGATGCGATTCGTGTCACTCTGTATCCGGCGTGGATCTGCCCAGGCCGACCGTGCAGCCACCGGTGCCGGTAACTCTGGGAGGCGAGACCGACAAAAGATTGAGCGACGCTTACCTGGTCACGTCGATGATCTATCCGTCCTATGCGCTCGCGCCGTATCCAAAGGACCAGATTACGCGCGGCGGCGTGTCGCGGACGAAGTAGCGGTGGGTCTTGCCGCTCTTCTTTCGTTCGGTGCTGCGCAGAAACATGAGAAGCAGCAGAATGCCAGAGGTCGAGGCGAAAGAAAAGAGGGTAGGTCTTCACTCAGCCTCTTTTCGGGCTTTTCGGAGGGGTCATTGTTGCAGACAAACCAAATATAGTTGGGCCGAGCCGCAAAAACTCGGCGAAGTGCGAAAGTCGGGTTAGCGTGGTTCTGTCGGCGCTGCGGCTTGGCTCGTTTCGCCGGCAGGCCCTGCTGGTTCCGTTTACCGGCTTCGCCTTCAACCGCGACTACCCTCCAGCGGCAAGCCGCGCTCTTTACGGAATTGGACGATGCTTTGTCGGCGTTCTACCAGGCCGTCGGCGAGCTGAGCATGGCCGAGAGCGTCACGGTCTACACGGATACGGAGCTCAATCGAACAGTATGCAGCCACCTTGGCCTACTGGTATGGCAAGACAGATCTCGCGGACGTGCCCGAATACGCCGCATCCGGCGGCACGCTCGCGAACCGCCTGGGCTTCCTTACCAATTAGCCCGCGGCGGGTTTGAGCGAGGCGTACCACCCGGCCAGCAATGCGCGCAGTTGAACGGCCAGATCCCCGGTTCCCGTAAAATCGCCCAGCGCGCAGCGCCCGCCGGCCGCCAGGGCTTCCCGGAACTGGCGCAGCTCTCTGGCAGCGTCCTGGTAATTGCGGAACAGCACGCATACGTTGCGCGTAACCATGGATGGATTGGCCAGGCACTCGATGGCATATTCCACAAAACCGGGGAAGACGGGGTCGGGCCATTGTTCGCCGAAGATCTGGAGGAAGAACTCGCACGTGCGGATGTTGCTGTCAATCGCGGGCTTCTGCCGGGAGGCCACGACGGGCGGACGAAGCGAGGCCGCGGCCAACAGAACCCCCTCGGGCATACTGACCTGCTCGACAAACTCGGCCACGGCCGATTCGAACGCCACACGTTCGTTTTCCAGATCGGGCGGAGTAGTGCAGAGAATGTAATAGAACTTGAAATTTGGGGACATGGCTCGGAGAGGGGGCGCGGTCGCCCCCTGGCCGTGGTGGCGCGGCCGGAACCGCGCACAGACTTCAGTTGCGGGCCGGGAAAACGCCTACCATCGCAATGATGAAATTCACCGCTACATAAGGCTGCATGTTCTGATGCGCCTGGCTGGCGGGCGCCGGCTGAATCATGGTGGGGGCCATTGTGACATTGGCGGAGGTCGCGTAAATCGGCGCGGAAGTCGACTTCTCGTCGGCATTCACCGTGTTGGCGGGCGAGTTGCTCTCCCCTTTGCTGCCCGCTCCGCAGTTGTACGTATGGCTGTGCGAGGGCACTTGCGAAGCTGTCAGGGTAACCGTGGTTGTCCCTCCCGCCTCGCCGATGACGTACGGCGAGAGCCCCGGCCCATCGCCTTGGCCAAGCGGAACGGAGCCCTGCAGATTGGGCAGAGCGAAGGTGGTGGTGCCATTGCCCCCAAAAGCGGTGCCGAGCAGCGAGAAGAGCGCCGTGTATCGAGAAATTGGCAAGAGCTGGCCGTTGCAGAACTGCCAATTGAGCGGAGCGAAGTTGCCCGCGAACATTCGGATTTCAGCTAGAAATGGATTTGCCATATAATCTTCTCCAATCCCTCAGTTGCGCGACGGGAAAATGCCCACAGTCGCGATGCAATACGACACCACCAGGTAAGGCTGCATGTTGTTGTGCGCCCCGGAACCGCCGGTTGGCGCGATTTCCGATGCGCTCATGGTGGTGTTCGCCGTGGCCCCATAGAGATTTTGTCCGCTCGGCGAGGCTGCGGGGAAATGCCCGGACCCGGTGGTCTGGTTGGCGGTTGTGTTGGCTCCCACCAGGTGGGTGTGGTTGATCTGGCTGCTGTTCAACGTGACCGTCTGGCTGCCGCCGACCCCGCCCAGAACGATGCCATTTCCAGGGTGCAGCCCCACTGCTCCCTGCAGGTTGGGGAGCGCGAAATCTTGGACTCCGTTCCCACCGTAAGTGGTGCCCAAAATGGCGAACAGAGCTTGGTACTGATTAATCGACAAAAGCTGGCCGTTACAAAGCAGCCAGCCCTTAGGCGGAAAGTTGAAACTGAACAAGCGGATCTCCCCGAGAAACGGTTCTGTAGCCATCGTTTTTCTCCTTTTCTAGTTCCGTCAGTTCTGGGACGGATAAATCCCAAACAACGAGATGATGAAGCTGATCGCCAGGAAGGGCATCAGGTTAGGGTGCGGCTGACCGCCGGCGTTATTCTGCACCGCGCCCGCGGCCATAGTGGCGCCCGCCGCGGCCCGGTAGATCGTCAATCCCCCGCCCCCATACAGGTTCCCGGTTGGCACGGTCGTGGTTGCCTGGTTACATGCCGACACGGTGTGGCTGTGGGAGGGGAGTTCGCTGGTGGTCAGGGTGTGATTTTCCTCGCCTGCCAGCGCCCCCATCACGAATGCGTTTCCCTGGTGAACGGGAACGCGGCCGCGCAGATCGGGGAGGTTGAACGTCGTAGTGCCATTGCCGCCGTACGTGGTTCCGATCAGTTGGTACAGTGTGTTGTACTGTGAGATCGGAAGTGTCTGGCCCTGGCAGAAAGCCCAGCCAGCCGGCGCGAAGTTGCCTCCGAACATGCGGATTTCGCCAACGAAAGGTGTACTCATGCTTTATCCTCCTACTCCTTCTTCAAATATTAGGTTCCTATTGTAAAGCGCCATTGGTAAGTACATACCAGTGATGATTCCCGTCGCTTAGGAAAACCACCTTCATCGTGCCGCCGGGGCTGGCGTCTGTCGAGACGATGGTATCGCCGCCTTGCGCGGCTCCGCTAACTTCGGTACCGGGGTTATAGTTAGTCGTTATCAGGACCACCACTTTTCCCACCACCGTGGCATGCGGCAGATTGATGATGGCGGGCTGGCTTACCAGATAGAACAGATTCGCGTCGGTGTCCGGAATGGTGTAGCCGGAACTGTGCACGGTGGTGTCAATCGCCCACTTGTTGGAAGTGGGCCCATTCGTGCCGGTGGGTCCACTGGGGCCCGTGGAGCCGTTCAAACCCGCGGTACCCGTCACGCCCTGTGCCCCCGTGGGGCCGGTGGGTCCGGTAGCGCCGTGCGCCCCAGCCGTTCCGGCCGAGCCATTGGGGCCCGTGACGCCGGTGGCGCCGGTGGGTCCAGTCGCTCCCGTGGCGCCGGTGGGACCGGCCGCGCCGGTTGGTCCCGAAACCCCTGTTGCGCCAAAGGCGCCCGTCGCGCCGGTCGCACCCGCCGGGCCGGTCGCGCCGGTCGGGCCCTGCGCGCCGCTTGCTCCCGTGGTCCCGGTCGCGCCGGTCGGGCCGGTTGCGCCGGTGGGACCTACCGTTCCGCTCGTGCCCGTCGGGCCGGCCGGTCCGGTGATGCTGAGCTCCAGCGTGGCGGGATGGCTGGTCGCGGTATTCTCTTTCGTATCCAACTGCACCGACGTGCTGCCCGCGCCGCCGATTTCCAACCCGAAGTTACTGGCCGGATCGGAAAGCCAGCCCTGCGCCTGGGTGGTTACATCCACCAGCACAAACGCATTTGCCACGGTTACCGGGACGGTGGCGAACTGGGCCGCCTGGGTCGGTTGGGTGGCATAGGTGACCGAGCCCTCCAGCCAGCTAGACGTCACCAGGGCGAAGTTCAGACTTCCGGCCGTGGTGGCTTTGTTCACATATACCCGCAGGTAGGCCTTGGCAATCGTGGACGAAGCTGGAATGGAGCTCAGGTCGAACTGCACCAGGCCCATGTTGTCCGTAGAAACGATCACATTCGCGGCCGTTCCGTAGTTCGAGGTAGGCGCGGCCGAGGCGATGTAGGTATCGCCGGTAAGTGGCGGGGTCACGGCCCAAAGGGCCGGCATCAACCCCGCCAGCAGCAGAAACCCAGCCAACCGAATGAGCGATTTGACATTCATCTTATTTGTCCTCACGCATCGCATGGTTTCCGCTCCTAGTGACCGCTAAAGGTGACATACCAGTTGGTGCCATTACTGACCAGCGACGTGGAGAAATCGTTGGTGATCGAACTCGCCCCGGGATCCGGCTCGCTCTGATACCCACTTTCGAAAATCAAGTCGCTGCCTTGTCTTTGAATGGTATAGGTCGTCCCCCCGGTCTCGGTAACGATCCAGATGGTCTTGCCCGTTCCGCTGGCGGCGGTCGGCAGAGTAACTGTAGCCGCGCCCGTGATGAGCGTGATGTAGGTCGAATTGTTGGGAATGGGATAGCTTCCGGATTCGACCGTGGTGTTGAGGCTGAATAAGTTGGAGAAGGATGGGCCAGTGGGGCCGCTGGGGCCGGTTAAGCCCGCCGCGCCAGTCGCTCCGGTGGGGCCGGTCGGGCCGCTGGGGCCGCTCGGCCCGTTGAATCCAGCAGGGCCAGTCGTGCCGGTGGCCCCGGTCGGTCCGCTTGACCCCGTGGGGCCGGAGGCGCCCAGCGTGCCGGTCGACCCCACGCTTCCGGTCGGGCCTGACACGCCGATTGGGCCGTTCGCTCCCGAGGGGCCGTTCGAGCCGGTGGGTCCCGCCACTCCGATCACCACCGCTCCCGTGGGGCCGGCGACGCCGGGACTGCCCGCAACTCCAGTAACTCCCAGGGCTCCTTGGGACCCCACCGACCCGCCTGAGCCTCCGGGTCCCGCGAAGACTACTTCGAGAGTCGCGGGATGGCTGGTGGCGGCGTTTTCCTTGCTGTCAAAGATCACCGAAACGCTGGGCGTTCCGGAATCGGCGGTCAGAACAAAGCCGTAGTTCCCGCCGCCCGTCATCCAGGCAGCCACCTGGGTGGTGACATCGAATGTGACGTAGCCCAGTCCGCTGATGGCCGCCGTTCCAATTGTGGATCCGGCGCTGGGAGCGTTGGTTCCATTGATGGCGGATTCCGTCCAGGATCCGGCCGCGGCGGCCAGATCCACCGTGCCCGCGGTATTCACAGTGTCCACGTACAGGCGCAAGCGCGCCCAGGACACGATGCTGCCGGCCGGCAGCGAAGTCAGGTCGAAAAGCAGGAAAGTCTGAGAAGTGGCGGCGCCGCCCACGTTGAGGTTGGGCAGATTGCCATAATTCGTGGCGCTGCCCGAATTCACGAACGAGTCGCCCGCCAGGGTTGCCGTATCCGCCCTCCCCAGCGCCGGGAGCAGGAGAACGAAACCTACGGCCGAGAGCCGGATGGTCTTCCAAAGAATGAGTTTCTTCATGGTTCTCTCTCCCTCTAGTTGTTGATGACCATGTACCAGTGGCCCGCCCCATCGGTGATGAGCTGTCCCTGGTAGTTGAATTCCTGGCTGGTGTTGGACCCCGACGCAAGCTGCGGGAAGGTGTCGCTACCCGCCGTATATACCGTCAAACCACCGTCGTCGGCGCCCCACCGCAGGACGTTGATCGAGATCATATAACCCGCGCCCGCCGCCGAGGAAAGCGGCAACGTGATGTCGGTATTGCCGGGACTTTCCGGGTTATCGACCATGATGGTGTTGTGCGTATCGGAACTCGATATGGTGAAGGCGGGATAACCATTGCCATCGTTGGGGCAGGTTGGGCTGAGGCAGTAAGTCTCCAAAGTCAGACTGTTGTTGATTACGCCCTGCGGTCCCGTAGGTCCGGCTGGTCCCGCGGCTCCGCCACTGCCCGGATTTCCAGTCAAACCGGTGGCTCCGCTAGGTCCGAAAGATCCAATCGCTCCGGTTGCGCCGGCGGCTCCCGTATTTCCCGGACTTCCCGTTACTCCAGCCGCGCCCGTGGCGCCGGTCGCGCCCATCGCGCCGGTGACGCCCGTAGCGCCGGCGGGGCCGGCAGCTCCCACCGGTCCGGTTGCGCCGGCCGGTCCCGCCACTCCGGTCGCGCCCTGCGCTCCCGCCAAACCTGACGCTCCCGTTAGACCCACAGTTCCCGTAGCTCCCGTGGCGCCGGTCGGTCCGGAGGGACCGGAGGGTCCAGTAGCGCCCGTCTGGCCCACCAGATCGATTTCCAGAACCGCCGGATGGCTGGTGGTGGTGTTCTCTTTGCTATCGATGAAGATGGAGGTGGAAGAGGGATCGGCCGTGATGATCAGGCCGTTGTTGGTTGCCCCGTTGAGCCACGCTTGCACCTGGGCCGTAAGTGGGATGGAAAGGAAGGAGCCGGCCGCCGGCACGGTAATGGGCCCGGCGACTAAAGCTCCCACGCCCGGACCGGACGCGCCGTTCACCGTTAATTCGCTCCAGGATGCGGTGGGCACGCTGATATTGATGGCGCCGGGAGCTCCGATCTTATTCACAAACAGCCGCAACGACGCGGCCGTAACACTGGCGGCTGTGGTGCCCGGCGGCAGTTCGCTCAGGTCGAACTGAAGAAGTCCCTGTTCGCTCAACGACCCGCCCACATTCACGTTGACCGTGGAGCCGTAATTGGTGGGATTGCCGGGAATGACGAACGTATCCCCTACCAAGGGGACCGTCTGTGCCCAGATGGCTGCCGGCGACAAGGCCAGCGCGCTCAACCCCAATAGGAACCTTCTCGACAAAACCCACTTCATTGCCGCCCCTCCTGCATTACCCAGAATGCGTTGCGACTACTTCAAATCCGTTTCCCGCGGCGCCGCAACAGCGCCATTCCGGCGAGCCCGCCGGCCAGCAGCAGAATAGATCCCGGCTCCGGAACGGGAGTGATGTCGCTGGCTGTGCCCACGCCAAGAATATCGACCGCCCAGTTGCCGGTCCGTTGATCGGGAGTGGCATCGCAGAATTGCGTTCCACCGCAGCCGAACTCGCTCGCCGTGAAGTTGCCGTTGCCCTCTTCGGTGAAGCCGTCGCCAAAAGTCGCCCCGCTCGGCTCATTATCCGCCTCGGTGAGGACCAGGACGTAAGTGTCGCCCGGCGTCAGCGTACTGAGCGTGATCAATGCGTCCCAGGCATTGCCCGTTACGGAATCTTCTTCCACGCAGGGAGCCGGATTGTAGTTACAGTCCGGGCCGCCGGTGTCGTTGACCGCGACTAAGGGACTGCTGCTCGTCAATCCGCCGGTGGCGTCGAACACGGAAAGCACGGGGTCGAAGCCGCCTTCCGGAATGCTCATGCTAGCGGCATTGGTCCCTCCCGCATAGCCCCAGGTTTGTACGAGCGTGGTGGCCGTGGGCGCCGTAAACATGAAAAGCTCCAGTTGGTCGTCCGCGGTGAATGTGCCGGTGAAGGAAAAATTGCTGGCGGTGGCGACGCCACAGACTACACAGAAAGACAGAATCAGCAAGCCCAATCGTCTCAACCGCACTTAAACCCTCCACTTTGCCTAAGTCAATGCGCTAGTGTAGTGTCTGCGAAATAACTAGACAGTTCATTTTTTCCGCTTTCTGGACTTGGGGCTGGTGCAGCCGGGCTTGACCTGCTCCAAGGTCCGTCGACAGCGGGTGAGCTTCTCCTGGA
>Ga0181521_10001148_pt1 | contig 32830 bp, 23 predicted proteins | sample PEATcosm2014_Bin_32_FD_119764 | JGI IMG/M metagenome (GOLD analysis project Ga0181521, IMG submission 119764) | Peatland microbial communities from MTU Mesocosm Facility, Houghton, MI, USA - PEATcosm2014_Bin02_60_metaG | ecosystem: Environmental > Terrestrial > Soil > Wetlands > Peat | place...
AACCTGTCGCTGATGGCGCTGTGCATTTCGACCGGCTTCGTGGTGGATGACGCCATCGTGGTGATCGAAAACATCACCCGCTACCTGGAAATGGGAATGAAGCCCTTTGCGGCTGCGCTCAAGGGGGCCCAGGAAATCGGCTTCACGGTGATGACAATCAGCATTTCCCTCGTGTCCGTTTTCCTACCCCTGCTGATGATGGGCGGCGTGGTGGGCCGCCTGTTCCGCGAATTCTCGGTGACGCTTTCGGTGGCCATCGTCGTTTCCATGGTGGTGTCCCTGACCGCCACGCCGATGATGTGCGCCCACATGCTGAAGGAGCACACCGAGCACGGCTGGCTCTACAACATCACCGATCGGGGCTTCAAGCGCGTGATCGGCGCTTACGGCAACGCGCTCCAATTCGTGCTGCGCCATCGGTTCATCACGCTGTGCGTGCTGCTCGGGACGGTCGCCCTCAACGTGCGGCTGTTCATAAAAGTGCCCAAGGGCTTCTTCCCGCAGCAGGATAACGGCCGCCTCTCGGGCCAGATCCTGGCCGACCAGGACACCTCGTTCCAGGCCATGAACAAGATCCTGCTGCCAATGGTGAACATCGTGGCCGCCGATCCGGCGGTGGACGCGGTGAACGGCTTTACCGGTGGCGGCCGCGGCGGGTCCACCAACACCGGCAGCATGTTCATCGCGCTGAAGCCGCTGGCCGAGCGCAAAATCTCGGCCGACCTGGTGATTGCGCGGCTGCGGCCCAAGCTGGGACGGATTCCGGGCGCCACCCTGTACCTGCAGGCCAACCAGGACATCCGCGTCGGCGGCCGCAACAGCGCGGCGCAGTATCAGTACACCATGCGCGGCGACAACCTGGACGATCTGAACGCGTATGCGCCGCGCATGTTCCAGGAAATATCCAAAATCCCGATTATCGTCGACGTCAACAGCGACCAGCAGAACCGCGGCCTGCAATCGCTGGTCACTTACGACCGCACCACCGCGGCGCGTTTCGGCATCTCGCCGCAGTTGATCGACAACACGCTGTACGACGCCTTCGGACAGCGCCAGGTCTCGACCATGTACAAGCCACTGAACCAGTACCACGTGGTGATGGAGGTGGCGCCGATCTACTGGCAGGACCCGAATATCCTGCGGAACATCTATGTGCGGGCGCCTTCCGGGGCCCAGGTGCCGCTGAGCGCTTTCGCCCAGTTCGCTCCGGCCACCGCTCCGCTCTCGGTCAACCACCAGGGCCTCTTTCCCGCCATCACGGTTTCGTTCAACCTGCGGCCGGGCGTGGCGCTGGGGGACGCGGTTGACGCCATCGAGGCCGCCGCCGAAAAGGTCGGGCTGCCGCCCACCATTCAGACCATGTTCGCCGGAACCGCGCAGGCTTACATGCAGTCGCTGAACAACCAGCCCATCCTCATCGGCGCCGCGCTGCTCACTGTGTACCTGGTGCTCGGCATCCTTTACGAAAGTTATATTCATCCCATCACGATTCTTTCCACGCTCCCTTCGGCGGGGGTGGGAGCGCTGCTGGCACTGACCGTTACCCACACGGATTTGAGCGTGATCGCCATGATCGGCATCATTCTGCTGATCGGTATCGTCAAGAAGAACGCCATCATGATGATCGATTTCGCCCTGGCGGCGGAGCGACTGGAAGGAAAGAGTGCGCGCGACGCCATATTCGAGGCCTGCCTGCTGCGCTTCCGCCCGATCCTGATGACTACCATGGCGGCCATGCTGGGCGCCGTGCCGCTGGCCTTCGGCCGGGGCGTGGGATCGGAGCTGCGCCGCCCGCTCGGCATCACCATCATCGGCGGCCTGGTGCTCAGCCAGGCGCTCACCCTCTTCACCACGCCGGTGGTCTATCTCTACTTCGACCGCTTGCAGCACTGGTGGAACCGGGTGCGCGGGCGCGAAGCTCAAGTGATCGGATCGGAGGCTTGAAAGACACGCAATGCGACGCATGAAGCCATCGGTTGTGGCGGCGCTGGCCGGCGTGCTGGCGTTGGCCGGATGTACGCCCGGACCCAGGTACCAGCGGCCGGCCGCGGTGGTGCCGCCCGCGTTCAAGGAGCAGCCTCCGGCGGACTTCAAGGAAGCGCAGGACTGGAAGCAGGCGCAGCCCAACGACGGCCAGTTGAAGGGCAAGTGGTGGGAGATTTATAACGATGCGGATCTGAACGCGCTCGAAGAGCGGGTGGCAATCGACAACCAGAGCGTGTTGCAGGCCGAGGCGCAATACCGCGAGGCGGTGGCGGCGGTGAAGATCGTCCGCTCCGGGCTCTACCCGTCCGTGTCCACCGCGCCTTCCATCACCGAGTCGCGCAACTCGCCGAATACGGGCGCTCTGCCCGGAGTGCGTAGCTCGTTCAGCCTGCCCATCAGCGCCTCCTGGGAGCCGGACCTGTGGGGCAACATCCGGCGCAGCATAACGGCCGCCGCCGCCCAGGCGCAAGTTTCGGCCGCGGACCTGGAGAACGCCCGGCTGCTCTACCAATCCGAGCTGGCCCAGGATTATTTTGCCTTGCACGGCCTGGATGGCGATATCGACCTGTTGACGCGCACCGTCAAATCCTACGCGGAGTACCTGGACCTGACGCACAACCGCTTCCGCGGTGGCATTGCTTCCGACCTGGATGTGGCCCAGGCGGAAGCGCAGCTCTACGCGGCGCAGACCGAGCTGGTCGATTTCGGCGTGACACGCGCGCAGATGGAGCACGCCATCGCGGTGCTCGCCGGCCAGCCGCCCTCGGCGGTTAGCGTTAGCGCCAAAAGCTTGACCTCGCCGCCACCGGCGGTGCCCATTGCGCTGCCGTCCGCGCTGCTCGAGCGGCGCCCCGACATCGCCGCCAACGAGCGCCTGGCGGCCGCCGCCAACGAACAGATCGGCATCGCGCAGGCGGCCTTCTTTCCAGCGCTCACGCTGGCCGCCACGGCCGGCTTGCAGGCTTCGCGCATCACCACCTGGATAAGCTGGCCGAGCCGGTTCTTTTCGGTCGGCCCCACGCTGGCCGAAACCATTTTCGACGCCGGCCGCCGCCGCGCGCAGGTTACCCAAAACCTGGCCGCCTACGATGCCGCCGTAGCCGCTTATCGCCAGAGCGTGCTGACGGCGTTCCAGCAGGTGGAGGACAGCCTTTCCACGTTGCGCATCCTGGCGGACGAATCGGTGGTCGCCGATGAGTCCGTCAAGTCCGCCGGCCGCGCCTTGGCGGTCTCCACCGCACAGTACAAGGCCGGCACTACGGCGTATCTCACCGTGCTGACCGCACAGGGCACCGCGCTGGCCGCCGAGAGAACCCAGATCGATCTGTTGACGCGCCGTCTGGAAGCCAGCGTGCAATTGGTGGTGAACCTGGGCGGCGGCTGGGACAATTCGCAACTGCCGACCAAGCAGGACGTCGTCAAAACCGCCAACCCGCCGCAGCCGGCCATGTTCCCCGCGAAGACGCAGTAGCGAGTGTGACGAAAGCGGTTGGCAGGCGGAAGCGCCTGCCCCACTATCTGCAAGGCCATCGGCGGTCGCCTGCCAACACTGGCGGCTCTATTCGATCCAGCCGCCGCCCAGCACCAGATCGCCGTCATAGAAAACCGCCGCCTGGCCGGGAGTGACGGCGCGCTGCGGCTCGGCGAATTCGACCTCGACGCGTCCCGGCTCGGCCGTCGGATGGAGCGTCGCCGGGGCGGCCTGGTGCTTGTTGCGAATTTTGACCGACACGCCCAGCGGCCCCTCGGGTTCGGGCGTCGAAACCCAATTCACCTCACGCGCGAAAAAACTCCTGCGCCATAGCTCCGCGTCCCCTCCCACGGTGACCCGCTGCGTGGATGGATCGGTGCGGATCACGTAGAGCGGCTCGCCGGTGGCCAGCCCCAAGCCGCGCCGCTGGCCCACCGTGAAATGATGCACGCCCTGGTGCTCGCCCAGCGCGCGGCCGTCGGTCGCCACGATCTGGCCGCGCATGCCCGGTTCTTCGACGCCGGTCTCCTTCATGTAGGCGCTCAGGAACGCCGCGTAATCGCCGTTGGGCACGAAACAGATTTCCTGGCTGTCGCCCTTTTCGGCCACCGCCAGGTTGAAGGTCCGTGCCAGCTCGCGCACGGCGGGCTTGGCCATCTCACCGAGCGGAAACAGCGTGCGGGCAAGCTGCGGCTGGGTGAGGCCGAACAGAAAATAAGTCTGATCCTTGGCGGGATCCACCGCGCGCAGCAACTGGTAGCGGCCGCTGGCGGCATCGTAGTGGACGCGGGCATAGTGGCCGGTGGCTACCTGCCAGGCCCCCACCGCATCGGCCATCTCGAGGAAACGGTCGAACTTGATGTAGTTGTTGCACAGCGTGCAGGGGATGGGCGTACGGCCGGCCAGGTACTCGGCCACGAACGGCTTCACCACGCGCGCCTCGAACTCTTCTTCGAAGTTGACCACGTAGTAGGGGATGCCGATCTGCTCGGCTACGCGACGGGCATCGTAGACATCCTCGATCGAGCAGCAACGGCCGGTTGGAGCATCGGTCGCCAGCTCGGGCAACCGCCGCTGGTTCCAAAGCTGCATGGTCAACCCGACCACGCGCTTTCCCTGGCGGACCAGCAGCGCGGCCACCGTGGAGCTGTCCACGCCGCCCGACATCGCCACCGCAATGGGCGCTTCGTCCTTCATGGATGCAAGCTCAGGCATGGACCGAGATGCGGCGCAGGTGCGCCACCGAGGCTTCCAGCGCCCCGGCGAGCGAATCCACTTCGGCGGCGGTGTTGGCGCGGCCGAGCGAAAAGCGCATGCTGGAGCGGGCGCTATCCGCGTCGAGGCCGATGGCGGTGAGCACGTGCGATGGCGCGATGGCGCCACTCGAGCAGGCGGCGCCGGTGGAAACGGCGAAGCCGCGCAAATCGAGTGCGATCACCAGCGCTTCCCCGTCCACGCCATCGAACTGGAGATTGCTGGTGTTGGGCGTGCGGCTCCAGCGCGCGCCGTTGATTCGGGCGCCGGAGATGCGTCCGAGCACCGCGTTTTCAAAGCGGTCGCGCAGCCCGGCGAGGCGTTCGGAATCGGCTGCCAGGTTGCGGCCAGCCAGCTCGGCCGCGGCGCCGAACGCCACCGCTCCCGGCACGTTTTCGGTGCCCGGCCGCCGCTCCCGCTCCTGGTGCCCGCCGAACGCGAGCGGCGCCAGGCGGGTTCCCTTGCGCACGTACAATGCGCCCACGCCCTTGGGTGCGTATAGTTTGTGGCCGCTCATGCTGTACAGGTCGGCGCCCAGCGCGGAAACGTCCACCGGGATTTTGCCCAACGCCTGCACCCCGTCCACGTGCAGCGGAACCGCGGCCTGGCGGGCGATGCGGCCGATTTCGACGATCGGCTGGATGGTGCCCAGCTCGTTGTTCGCGTGCATCACCGAAATCAGCACGGTCCCGGGGCGTAGCGCGGCGCGCACATCATCCGGGTTCACCACTCCCGCCGAACCCACCCGCACCCGGGTTACCGCGACGCCTTCAAGCTCCAACTGCGCGCACGCGCTCAGCACGGCCGGATGCTCGATGGCGCTGGCGATGACGTGCTTCGCCGCGCCCCCAGAGGAAGAATGGGCCGCGCGCACCGCGCCCAGCACCGCCAGGTTATCGGCTTCGGTGCCGCCGCAGGTGAACACCACCTCGCTCGAATCGGCGTGGATCAGCTCCGCCACCTGGCGCCGCGCCGCCTCCAGCCGCCGTTTCGCCGCCTGCCCGAAATGGTGGATGCTCGAGGCGTTACCATACACTTGATCGAGACACGAAACCAGCGCTTCCAGAACTTCGGGCGCGACGGGAGTGGTGGCGTTGTGGTCGAAATACGAGTGCTGCACTTGATCCCATTTTAGCAATGCGCAAACCGATCGTTACCCTCACCACGGATTTCGGTCTCCAGGATCACTACGTGGGCGCCATGAAGGGCGTCATCCTGGGCATCTGCCCGCAGGCGCAAATCGTCGATATCAGCCACCAGGTGAAGCCCTTTCAGATCTCCGAAGGCGCCTTCCTGCTGGCCCAGGCGTGCTCCTGTTTCCCGCCCAAAACCGTGCACGCGGCGGTGGTGGATCCGGGTGTGGGCTCCGCCCGGCGGCCGATTCTGGTGGAAGCCGCCGGGCAGTATTTCGTGGCGCCGGATAATGGGGTGCTGGCCATGATCTACGCCGCCCAGCCGCACAAGGCGCGGGCCATTTCGAACCAGCGCTATTTCCGCCAGCCCGTCAGCCGCACCTTTCACGGCCGCGATATCTTCGCCCCGGTGGCGGCACACCTGGCGGCGGGCCTGGCTGCGCCGCGCCTCGGTAAGCGGATTGACGACTACCTGCGGCCTGCCTTTCTCAAGCCGCAGCGCAGCGGCAAGCGAACCTGGAGCGGGCAGATTCTCCACATCGACCGCTTCGGCAACATCGTCACCAATTTCCACGCCAGCGACTTTCCGGATCTGGAGACGCGCAACGTCAGCCTGACGATTGGCCCTCAACAGGTTAGCGTGGTGGCGCGCAACTATGCGGAGTGCTCTTCGGCCGAGCTGTTTCTGATCGTGGGCAGCTCCGGGTATGTGGAGGTTTCCGTCAGTCAGGCCTCCGCCGCCCGTGTGATCGGCTGCGAAACCGGGGCGCCGGCCGAGTTAATGGTCTGGTAATTGCTAAGCGTTCCGTATGCAGCGCGTAGTTTACCGTAACCGGGCGGGTGTCACGTCGCGTCTAATTGGTTGTCTGCGTCCCGGAGAGCTGTCCGTAACCTACTAACAAACGAGTACTTTCTATGAACAAGCCACACTGTTGTCTCGCCCTCTGGGCCATCCTGGGAGCGGCGTTGCCTACCCTATTGGCGCAGCCGGACCGCATCACCGCGCGCATCGATAATAACCAGTCCGTGGTATTAACCGGGCTGGTGCATCGGTTGGCCAATGCGAAAAATAACGCCGGGCCGGTGGAGGGCAGCCTCCCCATCTCCGGGATGACCCTGACGCTGAAGCCTTCGGCGGCGCAGCAGGCGGACCTGAACCAGTTGCTGCTGGCGCAGCAGGATCCGAGGTCGCCGAGTTTTCGCCAGTGGCTCACGCCAGAACAGTATGCCGACCGCTTTGGGACCAGCGCCGGCGATTTGGCGAAGATCACGTCGTGGCTGGAATCGCAGGGCTTTTCGGTGAGCTACGTGGCACGCTCCCGCAACTTCGTCTTGTTCAGCGGCACGGCGCAGCAGGTCGCTGGCGCGTTCCACACCCAGATTCACCGCTACACCGTGGACGGAGAGACGCACTACGCCAACGCGACCAACCCCTCGATTCCGGCGGCGGTGGCCGGGCTGGTATCCGGGATTCGCGGGCTCACCAATTTCCGGCTCAAGCCGCATCTCAAGAAAGCGCAGCCTCGATCGATCCTGGATGGCATGACGGTAGTCGGGCCCCCCGATTTTGCCACCATCTATGACGTGAAACCGCTCTACACCGAGAGCGTCAATGGCACCCTCATCAATGGCGCCGGTCAGTCGATCGTGGTCGTAGGACAATCGGAGATCGTCAGGCAAGACATCACCAACTTTCGCAACCACTTCGGCTTGGGCGCAGCGAAACTGACGCTGGTGCAGGTGCCCCGAAACTCAAACTACCCCAACGGCGGGAATCCCGGGTTTTCGCCGGGGGACGAGGGGGAGTCCGACCTGGACATCGAATGGTCGGGGGCGGTGGCACCCGGTGCCACGATTATTTTCGTGTATTCGGGTGACGTGTGGACGTCGGCCCAGTATGCCATCGCGGAAAACCTCGCGCCAGTGCTGAGCATGAGCTACGGCAGCTGCGAGCAGGCCGATTTTGCCAGTCTGGATACGTTCCGCGGCTACGCGCAGCAGGGCGCCTTGGAAGGCATCACGATGCTGGCCGCCGCGGGCGATGCCGCCGCCGCCGATTGCGACCAGGGCGATACCGTGGCCCAGGCCGGACTGGCGGTGGATGTGCCCGGTTCCATTCCCGAAGTCGTTTCGATGGGCGGCACGGAATTCAATGAAGGAAACGGAATCGACTGGCGTAACGGCGCGGCTATCGGCTACATTCCCGAAGTGGCGTGGAACGAAACGGCGGTGGATGTCGCATATGGTGGCGGCCTGCTTGGCGGCGGCGGCGGCGCCAGCATTTACTTCACGCAGCCCCCGTGGCAGAACGGGATTGCGCCGAATGACGGAATGCGGCACGTGCCCGACCTTTCGTCCGCGGCCGCCGTCTATCACGATCCCTTCTACATTTATTCGAGCGACTCTACGTTTGGAGGGGTGGGCGCGCAGTTGGTGGGTGGCACATCGTGCGCCGCGCCCAGTATGGCCGGCATCGTGGCGCTGATCAATCAGTACCTGGCCGCCAGCGGAGCCATTAAACGGCCCGGCTTGGGCAACATCAATCCGGCCTTGTACCAACTGGCGCAAACCCAGGGCAGCGCGTTCCACGACATCGTGAACGGCAACAATATCGTGCCCTGCGTCAGCGGCTCGCCCAGTTGCGTCAATGGCTTCTTTGGCTGGTCCGCCGGGCCGGGCTACGATTCGGCCACTGGGCTGGGCTCGGTAGATGCTTACAACCTGGTCCACGCGTGGAACACTGCGCTGGCTACCCAGGCCGTGGTGGTTCCTTCGCTCGACCAGAATCCGGTGTACGAGACGTCCAGCAACCTGTGGAGCTTCAACCTGACATTGACCGAGGAAGCCGGCATCGGCGCCACACTCACCGGGCTCACCATCAACGGCAGCGTCTTTACGCCGCAGCAGATACAGTCCCTGTTCGGCACCGCGGCCATTCCGGCGAAAGGCTCGATTTCGGCGCCCTACAGCCTGCGCGATCTCGACGTGTCCAACGGGCCGGTTAATATCGTCTTCGCGTTTTCGGGCGTGGATGCGAACGGCAACTCGTGGAACAACAGCATGACCGTTCCGTTCGCAGGCCCCCAGTCCTCCGCCCCGTTGGCTATCGGCGGCGTCAGCAACGCGGCTAGCGGACAACAGACATTCGCTCCGGGCGGGATCGTCAGCGTGTACGGTTCGGGACTGGGCAGTTTTGTGCAGACGGCGGCAGCGGCCACCATCAGTCCCCTGCCGGATTACCTGGCCGGATTCGAAGCCTTGGTCTACAACCTGATCGGCGCGGGACAGCCCTACCCGGCGCCCTTGTACTACGTCTCACCCAGCCAGGTGAATCTGCAGCTTCCTTACGAGCTCGCTCCCGGTCCGGCGGAGTTGCTGGTGTTCACCTCCGCGAACTCGAACGGCATTACGTACGACTTCACCGTCAACACCGCCGCCCCGGGCATTTTTTCGTACGCCGACACCGGCGCCAACAGCAGCCCGATCGGCTCCGGCTCGGTCCGCGCCGGAGACGAGGTGGCGATCTACGTCACTGGCGTGGGTGAGGTGAACCCGCTCCCGGGTCCAACCGGTCTGATTACGCCCGAGCCCGATGGCGAACCTCCGGCGCCCAACACGGTTCCGATTCCGACGCAGGCCGTAGCCATCACCGTGGGCGGCGTCGAGGTAGCCAAGCCGTTCGCCTATCTTGGCATACCGGGCTGGTCGGTGGGAGTGGCGCAAATCAACTTCACCATCCCGGCCGGCGTTGCGACTGGGCCGCAGCCGGTGATCGTGTTCGTTGGCGGCGTTCCCAGCCTGCCGGCGAATATCACGATTACGCAGTAGGACGGGTGGCGCACGCCATCGCCTTGGGTGGTCTGTTGTGCCTCGCCAAAGCGCGACACATTGACAGACGACAAAAAACGATCGTCCGTCCCACCTCGGATCTGCCCGGCGGGCGCTGTACGCTATCATAGGGAAAATCCCTATGATCCAAGACGTAATCACCGAGGGCCTCACCTTCGACGATGTTCTGCTCGAACCGGCCCGCAGCGAAGTGTTGCCGTCTGAAGTCGACACGCGAACCCAGTTGACGCGCGAGATCGGCTTGAACGTTCCGATAGTTTCGGCCGCCATGGATACGGTGACCGAATCGCACCTGGCGATAGCGCTGGCGCAGCAGGGCGGCATCGGCATCATCCACCGCAACATGTCCATCGAGAGACAGGCCGAAGAGGTGGACCGCGTGAAACGCAGTGAAAGCGGCATGATCGTGGATCCCATCACGGTCGACCCGGAGCAGTCGATCGCCGATGCGCGGGCGCTGATGGCGCGCTACCGCATCTCCGGCGTGCCGGTGACCAAAGCGGGCAAGCTGGTGGGCATCCTAACCAATCGCGATTTGCGCTTCGAGACGCGCTCCGACATTCCCATCTCCGAGGTGATGACCAAGGAGAACCTGGTAACGGTCGCGGTAGGCACCACGCTCGAACAGGCGGAGGCCATTCTGCACCAGCACCGCGTGGAAAAGCTGCTGGTGGTGGACGACCAGTATTACCTGAAGGGCTTGATTACGGTCAAGGACATCCAGAAGAAGCTGAAGTATCCGAACGCCGCCAAGGACAGCCAGGGCCGGCTGCGGGTGGGCGCGGCGATTGGCGCCACCGGCGATTTCCTGGAGCGCGCGATGGAACTGGTGGCGCGCAAGGTGGACGTGCTGGCCATCGATACGGCGCACGGCCACACGTCGCGCGTGATGGCGGCGGTGAAAGCCATCAAGAGCAGGCAGCCCGGCGTGCAACTGCTCACCGGCAATGTGGCCACGTTCGAAGGCGCGAAAGACCTGGTGTCGCTCGGCGTGGACGGCATCAAGGTGGGGATCGGGCCGGGCTCCATCTGCACCACGCGGGTGGTTTCGGGCGCCGGTGTGCCGCAGATCACGGCCATCCTGGAATGCGCGCGGGCGGTGCGCGGCACCGGCGTGCCGCTGGTGGCCGATGGCGGCATCAAGTACTCGGGCGACGTGACCAAGGCGATTGCCGCCGGCGCCGACACGGTGATGATCGGCAGCCTGCTGGCCGGCACCGATGAAAGCCCCGGCGAAACCATTCTCTTCCAGGGCCGCACCTTCAAGACCTATCGTGGCATGGGCTCGCTGGGCGCCATGTCGCAGGGCCAGGCCAACCGCTATGAGCAGGACCCCGGTTCCAAGCTGGTGCCCGAGGGCATCGAAGGCCGGGTGGCTTCCAAGGGACCGCTGGCTGACCTGGTCTACCAGCTCGTCGGCGGCCTGCGCGCCGGCATGGGTTACTGCGGCGTGCGCAGCCTGGCCGAGTTGCAGAACAAAGCGCGCTTCCTGCGCATCTCGCCCGCCGGCTTGCGCGAGAGCCACGTGCACGACGTCATCATCACCAAGGAAGCGCCCAACTATCGCGCGGAGTAATCGGCGAAATCGGCCAGCAGGGCGCAGTGCAGACCGCGCTATCATTTGCACTTGGGCAGGAAAGGAGATACCGCCTGAAGGGGGGTCGGAGGGGCGATCACGGAGGTTGACGGAAACCCGTGTCGCGCGTTTCATGTCACGGGTTTCAGCCCCACCGCGGCTATCGCCCCGCTCGGAGCTCGCTCAGCAGTTTGGGGTGCCGGTCGAGTACCGTGAGAAGCTTCACCAGCGCGAGCGGTGGCTTGGTCTTGCCGTTCTCGTAGCGCGAGAAAGCATTGGGTCCGCCGCCAAAGATCGCGGCCGCCTGCCGCTGATCAAGCGCGAGCTTCTTGCGGACACGAGCGATGAAGGCGGGATCGACAATGCAGGCGTTGACCTGCTTGTTGAACTCCAGCATCGCCGCGCCGACCCGTTTCGATTCCGCCGCGGCGAGAACGCTTTCCCCGCACGCAGGACAGAAATCCCCGCGCACGGCCGGAATCGTGGTCGATTCGCCTTTGTAGGTGTACAGGATATCGCGTGTGTCGCGCACAAGCTTCCTCTCGCTGCAGGATGGGCATTTCATGGCGTGGCTCCTTTCTTCATAGCTCCTTGAAGGACACGATCAGCACATCGTCGATGACCGTGAGCTTTAGATACACCTCGCCAGCCCGCGTTTTCGGCCGATACACGTCCTGCCAGATCCGGTGATCGGTGTGCGTGGTCATGCTCTTGTGGAAGTCCCTCGGCGCGAGCGCCGCGACGATGCCGACGATCTCCTCGAAACCGAACCCCAAGGCTGCGCCGCTGGCGAGGGCCGAAACGGTGGTGCGGACCTTGCCCGCCGCGATCATAGCCTTGACGACCGCCAGCTTACAGTGCGGCGTTCGTTTCTCCACAAGACTAGATTAACCTAGTTGGTTATCTTTTGGCAAGTTGGTGAATGCCGCGTGCTGGCCGCCGCCGGCATGTTGGCCACCAAATCAAACCCGTGAATCAAACCCGTGACAGGGTGGTATTTCCATTTTCCTGAGAGGACGGCGCACCGCTTCCGTCATCATCACCAAGGAAGCGCCCAACTACCGCGCGGAATAATCGGCGAAATCGGCCAGCACCGATTTTTCCATTTTGCGCGCCGCCTGAAACAGCCATCCTTTCGGCCGTTTCTTGAGATCCGCCAGAATCGCGCGCGCCGGCAGCGTACCCAGGTGGATGTTGGCGGTTTCCCAGCCCATGGCTTCGAGCAGGCGCAGGATGTCATGCTCGGCGGGCAGCGCGGATAGCTCGATGCGCGAGCAGTCCGGCGCCAGGCGGCGCACGATCCACCGCCTTTGCAGGCGCACAAATGGATCCGGGCAGCGCACCGAGCGATCCAGGATTTTCTGGTAGAGGATGGGCGCCGTGCCTTTGCCCGCGGCCGCCCACACGCATGCCGAAGGCGCCAGCGCCTTGGCCTCCCGCGCCACCGATCCGCCGCGCCATTGCGCAACCGCTACGTAGCGCTCGCGGCCCAGGCTGCCCAGCCCGGCCACCCGGTGCGAGATGCGCCATTCCAGGCGCCGCCCCGGCATCATCCGCTCAATCGCTTTGACGGCGCCGGCGGGAGGCTCCTTTTTCAACTCGCCGAGGCCGAACAGCTTTTGCCAGTACGCCTGCACGTCGTGCAGCCGGCTGGTGGCCATGTGGCGCAGGGCGGTATGATGTTCGGCCAGGGCGAACGGCTGCCCGCCGGCCGACACACTCTCCGCATATCCCTTAACGATGGCGCCGATACCGGCCTTCGGATCGCAATCCATTTTCGCGAGAAGCGCACTGGTGGCGAGGCGCACCAGGTCGTGCGTGTAGGGCAGCGTCCAGGCTTCGTCGAAATCGTTGATGCCCCAGATGAGGCGGCCTTCCACGTCGCGCCAGGTCCCAAAATTCTCCACATGCAGATCGCCCACCGCCAGCGCCTTGGGCGCCCGCGCCAGGTCGCCGCAAACCTCCGGGAAGGTTTGCGCCCAGCGATAGTAAGTGGCGCGCAGAAACGGGAAGGGCAGGGAGCGCATTTCGCGGTGCTTGAAATCGAGATCCTCGCGGATGATGGTCAGATGCCGGCCCAGCCAGGTTTCGTAACGTTCGGTAGCCTTGCGGATGTTCATAGCGGTTCCTTATAAGCTGGGTTTGCAATACGGAAGTGGGAACCGGGCGGCCGGCTTTGTATCAGGGCATGGATTTATCCATGCCGCAACGCATCGGTGGCCAAAGGCTTTAGCCACTGAGCACGCAGGGGCTGAAGCCCAAGCCCTTCTCCCGATCCTCCGGCACGGCTGAAGCCGTGCCCTAATACAAAGCCTCCTGAAAGAGCAAAGCTTTGCGTACCCCCTACGCCCAGATTCATGCGAATCATTAGGAATCGAGAGGTTCGCCGCTTCTGCGTCGCACACCCTTATAAACTACCACTTCAAGCCGCCGCCCGCCGCCGGTGCTACCCTTGAGCCATGCCCCGTGAAATCGGACCCGGGCGGCGTCTTGCTTCGCCTGCCGCCCTGATCGCCGCCGGTGTCGTCCTGGTGGTGCTCTTGCTGGGGGCGCGCACCGTCGCGTCTTATGCCCTCGAGGTCGCATGGTGGAAAGAGCTCGGCCAATTCCACACCTGGCTGAGCATGCTCACCTACAGCGTGGCGCCGGTGGCGGCGGCCACCGCGATCGCCTTCTTCGCTCTCTGGATCGCCCACGCCCGCGCCCTGAAATTCGCCGGCACCCGCCTCGGCGAACACCCGCTCTATGCCCGCCTGACTACGCTCGCTGCGCTGGCGCTGGGCTATTTCATCGCCGCTTCTTCCATCGACACGTGGACCGTCATCCGCTTCGCCGGCTCGCGTGGTCTGGCGGCGCCGGCCAACGCCTGGCACGATGCCGTTTTCTCGCGGCCGCTCTCCTTTTATCTCTTCGACCTGCCGTTCTACGACCTGCTGCGCGGTTATGTCCTTGCGCTGGTGATCCTCTCGATCCTGGTGTACTGGATCGCCGCCCGCGGCTGGCAGTTGCGCCACCGGTTTCCGGACCTGATCAACGCCCGCGAGATGGACGCCAGCGTCTTCCGGCTGGAAGGCGGCCTGGAGTCGCGGTTCCTGCGCGGCGCCGCCGTGGCGCTGTTGCTGGCCCTGGCGGTCAAGTTTTACCTCGGCTGCTTCCAGATGGTATACAACCAGCACGGATCGTTCATGGTGGGCATCGACTGGGTGGACCTGAAGGTCGGTCTCCCGATGCAATACCTGTTGATCCTGGCTGCGATCGCCGCCGCGGTGCTGGTGTGGCTGGGACACTGGATGAAGGCGGCATGGATGGCCATCGCGCTGGTGCTGGCTTTCGCCGTGCCGCGCCTGGTCAGCGCCGTTTACGTGGCGCCCAACGAGATTTCGCTCGAGCGGCCCTACATCCAGACCCACATCCACGCCACGCGGAGCGCCTATGACCTGGATACGAACGTGCACGAAGTGGAGTTTCATGCCCAGCCCGACGCGCCCATCGACATCGCGCACAATCAGGCTACGCTCGATAACGTGCGGCTGTGGGACGTGCACGCCTTTCACGACACGGTGACCCAGATCCAGGCGCTGCGGCCCTATTACGTTTTCAAAGATACCGACGTCGACCGCTACACCATCGACGGCCATTACCGCCAGGTATTTGTATCGCCGCGCGAGCTCGACGTCAACCAGTTGCCCAACGTACACCAGAGCTGGATCAATCCGGAGATTATTTACACCCACGGCTACGGCCTGGTGATGGCCCCGGTCAGCCAGATCACGCCCGACGGCATGCCGGTGCTGCTGATTCAGGATGCGCCGCCGCGTACCGCGACCCCCAGCCTGAAGCTGACGCGGCCGGAGATCTACTACGGCGAAGTGACCCACGAGCCTGTGTTCGTCAACACCGCGCAGGAGGAATTCAACTACCCGTCCGGCGAAGGCAACAAACGCAGCCACTACGAAGGCAAGGGCGGCTTCCCCATTTCGTCATTCTGGATGCGGCTCTCCGCAGCGCTGGTGGAAGGCGAACCTAATATTCTGCTGACCGACTATCTCACCGCCAACAGCCGCATGATGATCCTGCGCAAAGTGCGCGACCGGCTCCACGAGCTGGCCGGTTTCCTGGAATGGGACTCCGATCCGTACCTGGTGATCACCGATGCCGGGCGCCTGGTGTGGATCGTGGACGGCTATACCACCTCCGACGCGCACCCGTATTCGCGCGCGGTGGAAGCCGGCGACATCGGCGAAGTCAACTACATTCGCAACGCCGTCAAGGCCACGGTGGACGCCTACGACGGCGAAACGCACCTGTACATCTTCGCTCCCGGCGACCCCATCATCGGCTCCTACCAGCGCCTCTTCCCCGACCTCTTCCTGCCTGCCTCCGCCATGCCGGCCGATCTGCGCGCCCACGCCCGCTATCCGGAAACGCTTTTTAAGGTGCAGGCGGAAATTTACCGCACGTACCACATGCTGGATCCGCAGTCGTTTTATAACAAGGAAGATCTGTGGGACCTGGCGCGGCGCGTCACCGGCCAGTCCGAGGGCGCCGCAGCGGTTTCCCCCACTTATGTGGTGGCCTCGCTGCCCGGCGAGACCAAGGCGGAGTTTCTGCTGCTGACGCCGTTCACGCCGCGCAACAAGGACAACATGATCGGCCTGATGGTGGCGCGCTGCGACGGTCCCAACCTGGGCGACCTGGTGGTGCTGCTGCTCTCCAAGCAGAAGCTGATCTACGGGCCGATGCAGATCGACTCGCGCATCAACTCGGATGGGACCATCTCGAAGGACCTCACCTTGTGGAATCAGCAGGGCTCGCAGGTGATCCGCAGCCAGACGCTGGTGCTCCCGGTGGGCAATACGTTTCTCTACGTGGACCCGATTTACATTCAGGCCACCGAAGCCCGCATGCCGCAGTTGAAAAAGATCGTGCTGGCCGTGGGCGACCGCTTGATTTACGCGGATACCTACGACGAAGCGCTGGCGCAGCTTTCGCAAGGAGCGCAACAACTGGTCGCGCAGGCCGCGGCGCAACCGGCGGCAGCGCAATCGTCGGCGCCGGCTCCCGCTCCCGATCCCCGTCTGTCGCGCATCCGCGAGCATCTCCGGCGCTATCGCGAGCTGGCCGGCAGCGGCAAGTGGGCCGACGCCGGTAAGGAGCTGGAGGCCATCGAAGCCGAGGTGGGCAAGTAGGGAGGTAGGTAGTACAGACGATCGGTTCTGGTCGTCTGTCAGAGTGGCGTGCCCTGGTGACCGATGACAGACCACGAAAGTCGATGGTCTGTCCTACCCGGCGCCTACGCTCCTGCCGCGCCGGCCGTCAGTTGGGCCTCGGCTCGCTCCGTGGTGTCGTAACGCACCAGAAAGCCATCCACTCCCGCCACCTGGAACAGCGTCCGGATGCGGCCGGAAACGCCCGTCAGTGCGTACCGGTGGCCTTCCCGCTGGCAGGAAACATGAAAGCCCAGCAGCGCGCCGAGCGCCGCCGAATCCATATACGGCACGCCGCTCAGATCGACGATAGTGACGGCGGTCGCCCCATCGCGTACAATGTTCTGGAAATCGAACATCGTGCCGAGGGTGAAGGGTCCGATCAGGCGAAGTACTCGCAGGTCGGGCTTGGCGCCGGCGCCGATTTCGATCTGCAGTTCTTCCATGGTGGGCAGTGTACTATGGCGCCGGCCGCGCTTCAATCGAAATAGTGTTACAACCATGAAACATTCGGTTCCAACCGTGGCGCGGGTGATGGTGCCGCCTAGCGACCGTTGGCTGGTGCGCCGGGTGGAAGCTCTGTTCGGCCGATTACCGCCAGCGTCGGGCGCTCCCGTTTGGATTGAGCGCGTGGCGGGGTTGCGGGACCGGCACGGCGCGGCGCACGCCGGATCGTTTCTGCGGGACCGGCGGATAGCGATTGCCTGCACGCGGGCCGAGTTTCCACGCGTGTTTGTGCACGAGTGGTTTCATTTCGTCTGGCGGCGGGCCGGCAATCCGCTGCGCCGCGATTTCGAAAAGATGCTGGCCGCGGAGGGCCATGCCGGTGCGCGCGGCGAATTGGGCTGGTCGGCCGAATGGCGCAAGCGGGCGCTCACGGCGCAGGAGGTGCGCGGCCGCGCCAGGCGCTGGCGCGAATACTGTTGCGAGAGTTTCTGCGATACGGCCGCATGGCTGTACGCGGGCGTCGCGAGCCATGCCGAGTTCACACTCGCGCCCCGTTTCCGCCGCCGCCGGCAAGCCTGGTTCACGCAAAACATCGCCGGCAAACGATTGTCGATATAATTGAAGCGGGAATCCACGCGTGTCCGCCTTCCGTTTTTCCGCCATCTTGAGTACCGTCCTGGCGCTGGGCCTGTTCGCCGCCGGCTGCGGCAGTTCCGCCGAAGTGAAGGCGGCCACGCTCAAGGCCGAAAAGGACCGCAAGACCGCGCCCGATTTCACGCTCAAGGATGCCGACGGCAAGGTGGTCCATCTATCCGACTACCGCGGGAAAGTCGTGATTCTGGATTTCTGGGCCACCTGGTGCGGTCCCTGCCGCATCGAAATTCCCTGGTTCATGGATCTGCAGCGGAAGAACAAAGACCGCGGATTTGAAGTGTTGGGCGTGGCCATGGACGATGAAGGCTGGGAAGTGGTGAAGCCGTTTCTGGCCGACCTGGGCGTCAATTACCGCGTGATGGTCGGCGACGACCTCACCGCCCAGATGTACGGCGGCGTGGACGCGCTGCCCACCACGTTCCTGATCGATCGAGATGGCAGGGTCGCCGCGGTTCACGTGGGACTGGCCAGCAGGAAGGACTTCGAAGATGGTGTCGAACAGCTTTTGCAGGTTCCCGCGACGGTGGCTTCCGCTGGCGCTGGCCGCCCTGTGGTCTCTCTCGGCGCAAAGTAGCGGCCATTTGAAAGTGGGCGACCCGTCCAAGGTAGCGGCTGCGCGCGGCGCCACCGTCCAGGCCAAGATTCCCGTCAAGGTGGACCCTGGCTTTCACGTCAACAGCAACCATCCCACCGATGACTATCTGATCCCCTTGGCGCTCACCTGGACATCGCTGGGCGCGCTCGAAGGCGGCGCAGTCACTTACCCGCCGCCCAAGGCGGAGAAATACGAATTCGCCGATAAGCCGCTCGCCGTTTTCTCCGGCGAGTTTTCTTTGACGGCGAGTTTCAAGGTCGCCGCCAACGCGCCGCCCGGCCCCGGCGTGGCGAGTGGCAAGCTGCGCTATCAGGCGTGCAACTCGAACACCTGCTTTCCACCAAAAACGGCGGAAGTGAGCCTGCCGTACCAGGTGCAATAAAGAGGGGCCGGCTCTTTGCGAATTAACAGCCGTGCGCCAACTGATGTGACGTGATTCTCTTTTTGGCCGCGCCGCTACGAGTACTTGGCCATGAACTGGCGCAGGCGGTCCATGCCGCGCTCCAACTGGTCCATCGAAGCGGCGTAGGAAATGCGAATGTGGCGGTCCGTGCCGAACGCTTCGCCCGGCACCACGGCTACGTGCGCCTCCTGGAGCAGGCGCTCGGAAAAAGCCAGCGTATCCGCAATGCCGTTCTTGCCTAGCGCGCCACCGATGTTCGGGTACACGTAGAACGCCCCGCGCGGCTCGGCGCATGTCACGCCGGGGATGGCGCGCAACTTGGCCACTACGAAATCGCGCCGCTTGCGATACTCGGCCAGCATCACGCCGACCGATTCCTGCGGCCCGAGTAGAGCTTCCACCGCCGCCTTCTGCGCAATCGAGGTGGGGTTCGACGTGGAGTGGCTTTGCAGTTTCCCCATCGCGCTGATGATCGGCGCCGGCATCAGGCCGAAGCCGATGCGCCAGCCCGTCATCGAATAGGTCTTCGACACCGAGCCCGCTATCAGCACCGTCTCCTTGGCGCCGGGGAGCGAGGCGATCGAAAACGGCTCGCTATCGTACAGGAATTTGCAGTAGCATTCGTCGGTCATCAGGTAGATGCCGCGCTGCGCCGCCAGGGCGAAGATCTTCTCGAACTCCGCGCGATCCAGCAGGGCGCCGCTCGGGTTCGAGGGCGAATTGATGATGATCAGCTTAGTGCGCGCCGTGAGATACGGCTCCAACATTGCGGCGGTGAACGTGAAGCCTTGCGCCTCGTCCGTGTCGACGAAGACGCATTTGCCGCCGGCGTAATTCACTACGTCCTTGTAAGTCACCCAGTACGGCACCGGGATCGCCACTTCATCGCCCGGATTGATCAGCGCCTGCATGAGATTAAATATGATGTGCTTGCCGCCCACCGTGATCAGGCACTCGCTGGGCTGGTAATTGGTGCCGAAGTCCTTCTTGTGCGATTCGCAGACGGCCTTCTTCAACTCGGCGGTGCCGCCGACAGGCGTGTACTTGGTGAAGTTCTGGTCGATGGCGCGCTTGGCCGCCTGCTTGATGTTGTCGGGCGTCGGGAAATCGGGCTCACCGGCGCCGAAATCGACGACGTCGATGCCTTGCGCTCGTAATTTGGTGGCCTCGGCGGCCACTCTCATGGTGGAGGATTCGCTGATCAAAGCGATGCGCTCCGCGATTGCGTTGGCTACGGCCTGCATGGGCCCTCCTCTTCTTCTCTTCAGATTCTCTTAAACGACCTTGGCCAGCCGGCGGTGCAGCCGGGCCTCGACGGTGGGCGGCACCAGGCCGGAGATGTCCCCGCCCAGGCTGAACACTTCCTTCACCAGGCGGGAGCTGATGAACGAGTACGTTTCGTTGGCCATCATGAAGACGGTCTCGATGGCTGGACGCAACCGCCGGTTCATGAGCGCCATCTGCAGCTCATACTCATAATCCGAAATTGCCCGTATGCCGCGCAGCAGGACGGTAGCCGAGTGCGCGGACGCGTGGTCCACCAGGAGGCCGTGGAATGAATCCACCTCCACGTTGGGGTAGACGTTGACCACTTCGCGAAGCATTTCGATACGCTCGTCGACCGAGAAGAGCGGCTCTTTGGCGTCGTTCCACAGAATCGAAACGATCAGCCGGTCGAACATTCGCGAACCGCGCTGGATGAGATCGAGATGGCCGTTGGTAATCGGGTCGAACGATCCTGGGTATATGGCGGTAACGTGCGTCGGCTTGGGCGGCAACGGTTCGATTCGCTTTCTCGGGGTCTTATTATTCTAGCGAAAAACTCCGCCGCGCGTTTTCGGCACAGGACCCCTCGGCCCTCAAGCCGCCCGGTGCTTGCTCTCGGGCAACGCAGGATGCGGGGTCAAACCGAGGATGGAATGTACCACGCCTCGCAAGCGATCCATCCGCGACTCGGGTTCGGACTCCGCGACCGGTTGCACTCTCTGCGGCTCGAATACACTGCGGTAGTAATCCAAAAGGGCGTCATCGACATCGTCTAAGGCTCGCGCATATTGTCGAATGTAGCTTTCGGTGTAGAGGCCCCCGGGCAGCTCCTGAAATGCACCGCGCTCGATGGCTTCCAGATAACGCAGACTGATCTTGGTTGCAGCCGCAATCTGGTGCAGCGTGAGGCCCTTCGCCATCCGGCGCTCCATCAGGTCTTGGGGGAGCAGCTCAATCCCGCACGATGTCATGCCCGCAACCACTGCATTTCCGTTGCAAAACGCCGCTGGGCCTGTGATACAGGACGTTATGAACCGCCGGCATCGGCCCGGCGCAGTTATTACTCGGGAGTTTTTATACGTGCAGAGTTCCCCGGGTATTTTTTGCCTTCCGGATGGATAGCGGGCTTCCGGTTTACCAAAGCGAACATGGGGAGCGCGGCGCCGCGAAAGCCGCCTCCCGAGCTCATCGCGGACCGCCTGCCGCTATACTGAAAAACGCTATGCGCCGCGTACCGATCCTCTTGCTCCTCGCCTCCGCACTCTTCGCCCAGTCCATTCGATTCGCCGAAGATCGCCAGGTCTTTCTCCTGACCACCAGCCAGAATTCATACGCCCTGGGAATAGCCCCCGACCGTTCCCTGAGAAACATTTACTGGGGCGCCCCCTTGTGGAGCCTCGCCGACCTGCCGGCCCTCGTGCCGGCCCGCGAACTGTCCTCCTTTGACCCGCGGCAGATGATGGAGAACGAAGAATTCCCCGGATGGGGCGGCACGCGCTATTACGAACCGGCGCTCAAGATCGTGCGCGAAGATGGCGACCGCGACCTGGTGCTCGAGTATGTCTCGCACCGCATCGCGCAGAACGATCTCGAGATCTCCCTCAAAGACATCCGCGACCCCATCGAGGTGACTCTTCACTACCGCGTCTACCCCGAGTACGGCATCATCCGCCGTTCCGCCACCGTGCGCAACGGCACGGCGCACGCGCTGACCATCGAGAGCGCGCAGTCCGCCGCCTGGTACATGCCCGCCGGAACCGGCTATCAGCTCACCTACGTCAACGGCCGCTGGGCCGCCGAAACCCAACTCGTGCGCGAGCCCATCCACGAAGGCATGAAGGTGCTCGAAAGCCGCAAGGGTCACACCAGCCACGGCTTCAACCCATGGTTCGCGGTGGATCAGGGCGACGCCACCGAGGAATCCGGCCGCGTCTGGTTCGGCGCTCTCGCCTGGAGCGGCAACTGGCGCATCACCGTCGAGCAGACCCCCTACCGCCAGGTCCGCGTCACCGGCGGATTCAACTCCTTCGATTTCGCCTATCCCCTCAAACCCGGAGAGACGCTCGAAACGCCGCCGTTTTACGGCGGCTTCTCGGCCGGCGGTTTCGGCGGCGCCTCGCGCCTGTTGCACCGCTTCGAACGGGAACAGATTTTGCCCGGTGGCGCATCCGCGCGACTCCGTCCGGTGCTCTACAATTCCTGGGAAGCCACCGAGTTCGATGTCAATGAAGCCGGCCAGAAAGCCCTCGCCGGCAAGGCCGCCACGCTGGGCGTCGAGCTGTTCGTAATGGATGACGGCTGGTTCAGCGCGCGCAACAACGACCGCGCCGGCCTCGGCGATTGGGTGGTCAATCCCAAGAAATTCCCCAACGGCCTGAAACCGCTGATCGATCGCGTCAACGGTCTCGGCATGGACTTCGGCCTGTGGGTAGAGCCCGAGATGGTCAACGCCGATAGCGACCTATACCGCAGCCATCCCGACTGGGTGATCCACTTCGACGGCCGCCCGCGCAGCGAGCTCCGCACCCAGATGGTCCTCAACCTGGCGCGCGACGACGTCCGCGAGTATATCTTTGGCGTTCTCGACAAGCTGGCCACCGGCTATTCCATCCGCTATATGAAGTGGGACATGAACCGGCCTTTCTCCGAGCCTGGTTGGCCGGAAGCCGGTCCCGCCGAAGAGCGCAAGCTGTGGGTGGCCTACGTCCGGAACCTGTACCAGATCATCGACCGCCTGCGCGCCAAACATCCCCACCTCGAAATCGAATCCTGCTCCGGCGGCGGCGGCCGCATCGATCTGGGCATTCTCGAGCGCGTGGACGAAGTCTGGGCGTCCGACAACACCGACGCGTTCGACCGCCTGCGCATACAGGAAGGTTTTTCGCAGGCGCACACCGCGCGGATTATGTCGGCGTGGGTTACCGATAGCCCCAATTGGGTCAACGGGCGCGCCGTATCGCTCACCTATCGCTTCCTGGTGGCGATGCAGGGCGCGCTGGGGATCGGCAGCAATCTCAATAAGTGGACCGATGAAGACTTCGCTCTCGCCCGGAAAATGGTGGCGCTCGACAAGCGCATCCGCGCCACCGTTCAGAACGGCGATCTCTACCGCCTGTTCTCCCCGCGAGCCGGCGACTTGACGGCCAACCAATACGTTGGCCCCGGCGGCCGGCAGTCCGTCCTCTTCGCCTTCCGCCACTCGCAGCAGTACAACACCCCGGTTCCGACCATCCGGCTTCGCGGACTCGATCCGCGCGCCACCTACCGCATCGAATCGATGGATGGCAAGCTGGCCGAAAAGCAGCCCCAGCTCAGCGGCGCTTATCTGATGGAAGCCGGACTGAATGTAAACCTGCGCGGCGACTTCGACTCGACCGCCGTGGTGTTGGAACGGGTCGATTAGCCAGCGCCGTGGCGAGCGCCGCAATCCATGAAGAAACAAGCACTTGCGTGCGAAAGACCTGCCGCGCGCGCGCCGGCGACCCGTGATATGGAATCGGAAGTCGGCTGGGTGCTTGCCGGTAAACCCGCAAAAAGACAGGCTGTTTGACCATCGTCAGTATAGGACCAGATCCCCCGAAAGGTGTACGATTGGCAAAGTGGGCGTGGAAAACATAGATTCTTACAAGGAACTCAAAAAGCTCGACGAACTGATCGAGTCGGCCACCGAGCTTGCCGCACTGAAGCCGATCTATTTTCGGCTCAACGAGATCATCCAGGGTTTCCCTGGCGATTTCGACGTACAGTTCACAGGCAACGAAGTCAAGCAGCGCCTGATGGCGCGTGGCGCGCTGCTCAAGCAACAGGGGGGCCCCCCATCTCCACCTCCTGCTGCCGCTCCGCCTCCGCCGCCAACTCCTGTTCTGGAGAGCGTGTCGCCGCCGGCCGCTCCGCCCGCGCCCCAGGAATCGCCCGTGATAAACACGGAGGGGCCGTCGCCGTCATTCCCCTTATTCCCCTTATTCGCAGGCGCGCCGGCTGCGCCTGAAGCGCCCGCGCCGCCGGCTGACTTCGCGGAAAGCGTAGGGCCGGCGCCGGCCGCCCCAGCCGAGCCGACCGTGACACCTGCGGCGACCCTGTTGGCGCTGTCGTATACGTCGCCCGCCCCTGCTTCGCCGGAACGGCCTCCGCTCGACCTCGGTGTGACGCAACCGCCTCCGCCGCCAATTTCTAATTTGGATATCGCGGCTCCCGCGCCGCCCGTCTCACGCGAACCGCCGGTGGCGCCAGCGGCGCCGCCAGTTCTGCTGGCATCCCCTTTATTCGACTTTGCTTCGCCGGAACAGGCTACATCCGCATTCGCTGTGCCGCCTGAGAATCCGCACCGGCCTCCGGCTGCAACGCCGGCGGCGCAACCGCATCCGTTGCCAACTTCTTTCCTGGATACGGTGGCGCCCGCGGCATCGCCATTCCCGCTCGAATCCCCCTTCTTCGACTCCGCTCCGCCGGCACCGCCTCCGGCCGCATCGGCGATGGCTCCTGAGAAACCGCCGAAGCCGCCTGCGCGGCCTGCTAAGCCGCCTGCGCCGCCGCGCCCTCCATTCAAGTGGAACCGCCCGGTGGTGATCGCGCCAATCGCTGTTTTGCTGATTGCCGCGATAGCCGCTTCCTTGGTGCTGTATCGAGCTCACAAGCGCAATCTGGGTAACGCGGCACGAAACGCGGCGACCGTGCAGGTGGACATTGCGACCACTCCTCCGGGCGCGTCCGTGAAGGCGACTCTCGAAAAGTCCGCGGCCGGCAACGAGGCTGCCTGCACATCCAACTGCAAGCTGGCGCTGGCGCCGGGAAGCTACCAGATCTCCGCGTCCCTGGACGGCTTCGAGCCCGCAGCCGGCGCCGTCACCGTGAGGGCGCTCAAGCCGATGGCGATCAGCCTGATGCTTCAGCCACGGGCACAATCGGTTCGCCTGCTGACCGATCTGGATCAGGCTAAGGTGGTGGTGGACAATCAGCCGCCGGTCGATCTGCAGGAAGGTCAATTGGTGCTCGACAAGGTGGCTCCGGGCACGCACACCATGAAAGTCACCGGGCAGAATGGGGACGCCTCGTTCACGTTTGAGATTTCGGATGCGCGGATACCGGCCGTGAGCGGCCCTGTAAACGCGCGGAACATGGTCGCGGTGCTGGTGGCCAGCTTCGGGAAGCAGGCGCGCCTGGTGACCAATGCGGGCCCCTGGAAGCTCGCGGTCAACGGCCAGCCGCAAGGCGATGCCAGTCCGGGCGGGACGGACCTCACGACTTTTCAGCCGGGGGTGAATGAGATCGTATTGGGCGAGGGCCAGGATCAGCGCAACATGAGTGAGAGCTTCGGCGCCGCGCCCACGCTGACCGCCTTCCTGAAGACCGATGTCAATGCCGGCACGCTGATTGTCTCGACCGGCCAGGACGATGTGCACGTGTTTCTGAACGGCAAGGAGTACCGCCGGCTCACGCAGCACGGCCAGTTGCGTGTGCCGACCCTCGGCAAGGTCGCGGTGCGGGTGGCCAAGAGCGGCTTTCAGGACGAACCCGCCCAAACCGCCGACGTGAAAAAGGGTGCGGAAGTGCGTTTGCAGTTCAACCTGAAACCGCTGCCGCAATTCGGCTCGCTTCAGATCCACGATGCGATGGCCGGCGTCGAGGTGTTGATCGATCAAAAAGTCGCCGGCACCGTGGGGCCGGATGGATTGTTCAGCCTTGGCCAGATTCCGCCGGGCGACCACACCATCGAACTGCGGCGCGAACAGCACCTGCCGAAGACACTGCGGCGTTCCTTCCAGGCGGGCCAGGCTGTGGTGCTGGCCGGTGCGGACGTCGTGTTGTCTACTGCCAACGGCACCATCCGGATCGCCGCACGCAACCCGGCGTCGGCGACCATCACTTACCGCCGGGGCGACGAAACCGATTCGCACGAACTGCGAGGAAGCCAGATCGAGTTGCCCGCCGGAACCTACGTGTTTACGGCCACCGCACCGGGATTCAACGCATCGACAAAACGCGTCCAACTGGCCACCGGCGAAAGCCGGGAAGTGGACTTCACCCTGGCTCGCGAGCAGGCGGCGTCCGCACCCGTAGTGGCGAACGCGATGGCATTGTTCGAGGATCCGGGAAGCTGGACTAAGGACGGCGACAGTTGGGTCCGCAAGGGTGGCGGATTCGCGGCCTTTAAGCCTTCCCCCAAGGGCGTCCTCACCTTCAACGTGGAACTGGTCAAAAGCGGCGGCGTATTCCACGCCGGCCAGATCCGCTGGTGCCTCCAGTATATTGACTCCAAGAATTACCTGCTCTACGAGATCGACCGGAAGAACTTCAGGTCCTGGGTAATCAAGAACGGCCAGCGGCTCGAACGAGTACCCAAGACGGGGCACAATCTGGGAAATCAGAAGTTGTTCACCATTCAGATCGAGGTGACGCCGGATCACGCCGCGCAAAAGCTGCGCGTCGGCGACGAGTGGCAAGCCCTCGATATCTTTTCTGAGCCGGGCCGCGATTTCACCCAGGGCAAGTTCGGATTCCTGCTCCAGGGGAACGATGAGATCGCGATTTCCGATTTCAAGTTCCAGCCGAAGTGACAAACTCCTAAGGCGGTAGGACAGGCGATCGCATTTTGTCGCCTGTCTTCCGCTCGCCACGCCTGGTCAACCGCCGACCCGCCGGGAATCCGTAGGGGCCGGGCACGCCTGGCCCGGTTCGGGCGGCACTGAGGCGCAGCCAGAATAACAGTTGCGCCTCGCCGAACTTGAAAGCCCCGGCTTGAACCGCTATAGTAGGCAAAGAAAAAGCGAAGTGGAGGACATCCAGCAACAACTCGCCGCTCTGCGCCGCCGCCTGGCGCGCATTGACCGCAAATACGCCGCGGCGCCTCCCGCCGGCCTGGCCGCGCCGCGCGCGATGCCGCTGGAACGCTGCTCAATCGAGCAATTGATCTCGGGCGAGTTGGTGCGCACGCCGCATGGCGAACACTTCGAGACCGAAAAGCTCTGGGAGCGCCATCGCCGCCACGGCAGCGTCGACATTTCGGACCTTGCCGAACTGCCCGCCGACCTGCTCGATTCGCTTTCGGGCGGCGCCATTCCGTCGAGCCCTCCCGCGCGGTGGGCTTTCCTCGATACCGAGACCACCGGCCTGGCCGGCGGCACCGGCACCTGCGCTTTCCTGGTCGGCGTCGGCGCGATCGAGCCGGCCGGCTTCCGGCTACGCCAGTTCTTCATGCGCGATTACGGCGACGAAGCTTCCCTGCTCTGGCGGCTGGCCGAGCACCTGGCGCAGTTTGATGTGCTGGTGACTTACAACGGCAAGGCGTTCGACCAACCACTGCTCGAGACGCGCTTCCGCCTTTGCCGCGGCCAGGGTGCGCCCCCGCATCCGTTCGGCCGCATGGAGCACCTCGACCTGCTCTTCGGCGCGCGCCGCCTGTGGAAGCTGCGCCTGGAAAGTTGCCGGCTGGTGGATCTGGAAAACCGGATTCTAGGCGTCGAGCGCCAGGGCGATCTGCCGGGCGAGATGATCCCGTACTGCTACTTCGAATACTTGCGCACCGCCCAGGCCTTCAAGCTGGTGCCCATCTTTCACCACAACGCCATCGACATTCTCTCGCTGGCCTGCCTGACGGCGATTGTGCCGTTCGCTTTCCGGTCGCCTGGCACGGCCCTGCTGCGGCACGGCGCGGATTGGATCGGACTGGCGCGCTGGATGCAGCAGGCCGGCCGGTGCGTGGAAGCGCTCGGCCTGTTTCGCCGCGCCGTGGAGGCGGGTTTGCCGGACCACCAGCTGTTCCGCACTCTGTGGGACGTGGCCGCGCTCGAACGGCGCCTGGGCCACGGCGATGCCGCGCTGGCGGCGCTCACGGAGCTTGCCGCCGCGCGCAATCCATACCGGGCGCAGGCGCTCGCCGAGTTGGCCAAGCACTATGAGCACCGCGAGCGCAATCATGCTATGGCGTTGGAGATGACGCGGGCCGCGCTCGAGATCGAAGATTCCCCCGCCCTGCGCCGCCGCGAGCAGCGCCTGCAAACACGCCTCGCCCGGCAAGCCACGCGGCTGGCGCTCTAGCTGGGAACTCGTTTCTGCAAGAACCGAATTTTGCGCCGGAAAGCAGCTAGCCGCGTACACACAGTCCATTTAGTTAGTTCTGGCGGTCCTGTTGTCGTCGAGCCACACGCCGCGCCGCTCCATTTCTGTCCTTGTTTGAACCAGCGCTTCTTTTGTTCGCCCTTGCGCTCAGCGCTTTTCGTGGAGCGACTCGGAATGCACACCCGCTTGACTCCCCTGTCATGCGCCGCCGCTTCACCAACTCTGAGTCACTGGGCCGCTAATCCTCGGTTCCAGCGATCAGTTCTCGGTCGGGTTCTTCTCGGCGTGGTCGATCACCAGGACGTCGAGCGGCACCTTGCGCGATTCCAGCTTGAGTCCCACCGCTTGCAGAGCGCTGAAAAGCGAGTCGCCCGCCGCGCGCTCCATGGCCTGGATGGCTTCGGGTGGCAGCGCGTAGCCGGCTGAGATGGCCGCCCGGATCATCATGGCGCGATAGTCCTCCTCGGTAAAGCTGAGCGTGAAATCGTACTTGCCTTGCAGTTCGGTCATATCCACCACCGGCCGGTCTTCGAACCGCGCCAGCATGTCGGCCACGTAGTTCATCTGCAACTTCTTGGCGTCGATACGGTTGTCCCCCAGCGTGAAGAACGACCCGTGGCCGTAATCGGCCACCACGCCGCCGCGGCCGCCGCTGACCGAGACGTTGATGGCGCCCTTATCGCTCCCCGTGTCGCTATCGGCCGGATCGCTCGCGGGATCGGGCGGCGCCTCTTTCATCTTGAGCCCGCTCTTGGCGACCACCAGGGCATAGACTGAAAAGTCCTTGGTTTCATGGTGGGTTTTCATCTGAAACCGGTCGAGAAACAGCGCCTGCAACATGGACCGCACCTGGGTGCGCGGGGCGCCGTCCGGCAGTTTGGCGACAATGTCGAACCGCTCGGTGGCCAGCCAGTCCGGTCCCACCACCTGGTACTGCTTCAGGTTGAATGCGATGGCGATCGAATCTTTCAGGGCGAATTGGCGAAGGCTGACCTGCGAGCCATCGATACGCAAACCCAGGCTGATCTGCCCGGGACTGAAAGGAGGCGCCGGCCGGATCGACGCCACCTCGAACTGCGGCGGCGGCGCAGTCTGGCCAAAACCCGCAAGTGCTGCAAATGCGATAAGAGTTAGACGGTGAATCACCTTCATAAGCTTGAATATACGCGTCCGTGGTGGAAAAGATCCAGTCAAGTTGCAGCCGGGGAGTTGCGGTTCGCGGCCCGCGGCGAAGCCTCCGGCTACGCGCCATCGCCCGTTCCACAGGCCGGGGCGCCTGCGCGCCACCCGTCTATAATCGAAGACAGTGCCTCGTTTCCGCGAAGTTTCCAAGACAGCGGCGGCCGCCCTGGCGCTGTTCGGTCTGAATGCCGCCCTGGTATGGCGGCTGTTTCTCATTCCTTACACCCAGTACATGGGATCGATCGAAGGCGCCTACGTCGGGCTGGCGCGCTACATCGTCGCCCACTTTCCGCATCTTACCTGGTTCCCGCTGTGGTACGGAGGCATCCCCTATCCGGACTCTTATCCACCGCTGCTCCATTTTATGGTGGCTGGCGTGGCCGAGGCGGCGCACATTTCGCCCGCCCTGGCGCATCACGTGGTGACCGCCGCGGTTTACGCCGTGGGTCCGGTGACGGTATTCTGGGCCGCCTGGCGGTTGGGGGCGGGGCGGGTGCCCGCGTGGCTGGCCGGGCTCGGCTATTCGCTGATTTCGCCGAGTTGCTTTCTGGTGCGCGAGCTCCGCGCCGATAGCGGCGGCTGGTTCGGGCCGCGGCGATTGACCACTCTGCTGCCGTATGGCGAAGGCCCGCATCTCACCTCGCTGATGTTCCTGCCGCTCGCCATCGCCCTGTTGCACCTGGCGCTCACCAAACGGCGGCCGGTCTATTACGTGCTGGCGGGGCTGGCGCTGGCGGCGACCGTGCTGAGCAACTGGATCGGCGCCTTCGCCCTGGCGCTCGGCGCGGGCGCTTATCTCTTTGCCGGTTTTGAGGCGCGCCCGGCCAGGCAGTGGCTCACCGCCGCCGCCCTGGCCTGCTATGCGTACTTGATCGCGCTGCCGTTCGTGGCGCCTTCCATCGTGGCCACCATCCGCGCCAACGCTCCGCTGGTGGGCGGCAGGTTCGAATCCGGCCCAACCCACCTGGTAATCGTCGCCGCTTTCGCCGCCGGGTTTCCGGCGCTGGCCTGGGCGATGAGGCGCGTGCAGCTTGCCGCCCCGGCGCGATTCGGAATTCTGTTTGTCTACGCCACCGGTTTTATCGCGCTGACGGCTTACTGGTGGCATTTTTCCCTGCTGCCGCAGCCGCAGCGCTACCACCTCGAGATGGATCTCGCTTTCTGGATGGCGGTGGCACTGGCCGCCGCTCCGGCATTCGAGCGATTGCCGAAACGCACGGCGGCGATCATGTTTGGCGCGTTGGCTCTGGCTGCCGTGCCGATCTGGGCTTTCCAGGTCCATCGCGCGCATGCTATGGAGAAGGCCATCGATATCCAAACCACCGCCGAATACCGCGTTTCGCGCTGGCTGGGCGAGCACCTGCCCGGGAGGCGCGTCTTCGCGCCGGGAACCATCGGATTCTGGATGAACGCCTTCAGCGACACGCCGATGATGAACGGCGGCTTCGACAACGGCATGCGCAATGCCCTGTTGCAGCACATCATCTATCAGGTGTATGCCGGAGACTCGCTGGAGATCGGGCTCGGCTGGTTGAAGGCCTACGGTATCGATGCCATCGTGGGCGGCGACGCACAGTCCCGCGAGGTTTATCACCCGTACGCGCATCCCGAGAAACTCCACACTCTACAAGTGCTGTGGCGCGATGACACCGAAGTGATCTATACCGTGCCGCGCGGGTCCACTTCGCTCGCCCACGCCGTGCGCGCGGCTGACCTGGTGACCACGGCGCCGGCAGCGTACGAACTGAAGGCGGCGCGGACCTATCTGGCCGCGCTCGAAGATCCCACCCTTCCGCCGGCCGATTTCCGCTGGACCGGCGTTGACGCGGCGCGCATCACCGGCAGCTTGCGCCCGGAGCACCTGCTCTCCGTGCAGGTGACGTTCGACGAAGGCTGGCACGCCAGAGTGAATGGCGCGACGCGCCGCATCTGGAGCGATAAACTGGGGCAGATTGTCGTGGAGCCCCGCTGCGATGGCGCGTGCGCGGTGGATCTGGCCTACGACGGCGGAACCGAAATGCGGGTGGCGCACGCGGCCAGCGTGATGGCGCTCGCCGGCGGCGGGCTGTGGATTCTGCTGGGGACCATTCGATGGCGAAAGCGCTCGGATTCAGCGACGACGAATTGAAGCTTCTGCTGGTGGCGGTGCGTCATGTGCGCCGCACTTTCGCGGAGGGCGCGGCCGCGACGCCGCGCTCGAAAGTTACGCGGTCCTCTACGACCGGCTGTTCGAGAAACTCCGCGACATGGCGGGTCCGCTGCCGGCTGCGGTGGAAGAGGCGATCGACTAAATCGCCGGCGCTACCGGGCTGCTTTCGGAATCGAGGATCGATAGTGTTTCATCGGGCTGAATGCGCCATTGCGCCGTTTACGCCCCGCCCAGCGCGGCTATAATCGCCTTGCGCAAAGTGTATTCGGTAGGGCCTCCGACGTAATGCTGGCGGATCACGCCGTCGCGGCCGATGACGAAGAGCTGGGGAATCGAGCGGATGCCGTACTGCCGGTGTACGTCCCGCCGGCTATCCATCAGCACCGACAACTGGTAATCGTTCTTCTTCAGGAACCCGGCCACCGTCGGATTGCCCTCATCGTTGACGCCGAAGAACTGCACCTTGCCGGCGAATTCCGTGCGCAGCTTTTCCACGATCGGCAATTCGCGGCGGCACGGCGCGCACCAGGTGGCCCAGAAATCCAGCACCACCACGCTGCCACGCAAGTCGCTCAGCCGTACCGCCTCGCCGGAGACCGATTTCAGTTGAAAGTCCGCGGCCCGCATGCCGGTGAGTACCCTGTGCTGCTCCTGCGGCAGCACCAGCATCTCGACTTCCTTCCACTTCCTTTCGGGTGTCCAGGTGAAGATTGAGGCGTCCACCTCGTCGTCGGTTTCGAGCGTTTTGACTCTGGTTTCGACCCTGGTCCTGTCGATACCCGCCCCCGATTGGGAGGTCTCGATCTCCCGCAGCACCAGGAAGCGGTTTCTTATCGATCCACAGCTCGTGTACCATCCTTTGCACACGCGCGGCGATCACGTAACAAGGTACCTTGGTACGACCGAGACTATAGACATCTTCGCGAACGATCTCGGGCGAGCTTGCGACCTGGGCAAGGGCGATGAAACGCAGGACGAGGAGCCGCGCAATGAATTCGCGCAGATCGCCAGCCTGTTTCGGGCTCGCCCGCTCCGGTTCCTCGTCCTCCGCATCGTTGGCCGCCCCGGCAACTTCCTGTTTCATCCACTGTTTGGCCTTGGGCAGCGCTTTCCAGGTGGTGGCGCCGTCGCTTACCGCCAGGCCCTCGACGCTGCCCGCGCGGGTCCAGGCGCGAAACTTGCCCGGCGGCGCCTCGGCCAGCTCGTAGTCGGCCTCCATAAACTGCGAACCGCCGGCGCGAACCACCGAGTCGCTCCGCGCGGCAACCACGTGGATGGCGCGCAAATGGGCGTAGCTTTGGGCGACCTTGGCAAGCACGTCCGCCGCCTGCGGTTGAGCGCCGGCACTGGCGGCCAGGAAGAACAGCGTTAGGGCGTAGCGCACAAACCCAGGATTACTTGAGATGCGGCCCGAGCGCAAGGTGGATCGAGTCGGCCGCGACGCGAGCAAGTTCGCAGGCCGAGGGCCTGCACCACCTGCGTGTTGGAGCCAAATAGAAAGTTCCTACTCCCAGCCAAATAGAAAGTTCCTCTTATCGGGGTCGTTCGCCGACCCTCATGGTATGGTCGCATAGCCGCAGCGGGTCGCGACCGAGGCGGTTGC